>JACLAD010007888.1_pt1 | contig 19048 bp, 13 predicted proteins | sample 8027901 | NCBI WGS metagenome assembly JACLAD01 (sample SAMN15725071, study PRJNA655200) | protist metagenome | isolation source: fluorescence activated cell sorting (FACS) single amplified genomes of... | place: Spain: Blaines Bay Microbial Observatory, Mediterranean Sea | collected 2016-07-05 | reverse complement strand
CAAAGCAAACTCATGGACGTTCAGGTCGCGATGAATGCGGAACTCGAAGAAAAAGTCCGCTTACGAACCAGTGAGCTGGAAGAAGCCAACCGGCGTCTTGAGATTCTGAGCACGACCGACGGCCTGACAGGGTTATTCAACCGCCGTCATTTCGACGAACTCTACGAGAAAGCCTACCTTCAGGCGTGTCGGGATAGTAAACCCTTGGCGGTACTCATGATCGATATTGATCACTTTAAGCAACTGAACGATAGCTTCGGTCATCGGTTCGGCGACTTGTGCCTGATTGATGCCGGCCGTCTGATCCGCAATGTAGTCGCGGGTCAGGAAGCAATCTGTGCGCGCTACGGTGGAGAGGAGTTCGTCGTCATTCTGCCCGATGCCAGCCCAGAAGAAGCGCAGAACAAAGCAGAAGCTTTACGTTTAGCCTTTGCACGCCACATAGTCACAGATGGCGCCAATGAGAAAGTAATGACAATCAGTGTTGGCCTGACTGTCGAGCAACCCGTCGACCGCTCAGCCTGGGAGAAGCTTCTGCAAGCTGCAGACAGCCTGCTTTACACAGCAAAACGTAACGGCCGGAACCAGGTCGCATTCCTGCGTAACACTGGGTCCTGAGTCGTTGACTCTGCCCCAATCTGAACTAGGTTTAATAGATAATATTCGGGGAAGTACAGGGTCCGGAATGCCAATTCCAAAAACACATCCAGAGTCGCACGGTCAGCGACACAGCCTTTTCGTTCATTGCCTTCAGGCTCTGCTGTCTCTGACGATTTTGATCGCTGCACTTCTTGCACACCGGGCTCACGCTATCGAAACCGTCCACTTCACGGGCGACAAGATAAGCCTCTTGCCATTACTTGAGTTTGTCTCAGAACGAAACGGAGAAACGCTCGACGAGATTCTGGTTCGCCCCGAAGCCGACTGGCACCATCGCCAGAGCATCAACAACAACCTCGGGCAAACCAGCCAACCAGTCTGGGCAAGGGTGCGTCTCGCTGGGGTCTCGGATGCCTTCGGACAACCGATTGTACGATTGAATTACCCTCATCATGACTATGTCGATTTTTACCTGTTTGAGCGCGGTAAAATGATCCGCCATTTTTCAGCAGGTGACCAGCTGCCCTTTGACAGCCGTCCGATTGATCAACGTACGTTCTGGTTCCCTCTGGATGATGCCAGCGCTGACGAGCAGGAAATATATATCCGGATATCAACGCCGGGGCCGTTGCTGATGCCGCTGGACCTGATGAGCTATAAAGAAGCCGCTGAAGAAGAAAAGCTGCTCTACCTCTGGGCTGGTGCCTTCCTGGGTATTATCGCCATCATGGCCTTATACAATCTGTTTTTATATTTCTCACTAACTGAAAGCTCCTACATTCTTTATGTGCTGTATCTTCTCAGTGCCGGTGTGATGCAGGCCACCATGTTCGGCTTTGGTGAGCAGTATTTCTGGGGTGACAGACCCGGTGTTAATAACCAGGTTATCGCCTTCCTGGCGCCCTTTGTTCAACTGACTGCCATGGCCTTCGTACTCAAGTTCATCGACCTTAAGAACTTCGGTTCTGTGTTAGACCGCTCTGTTGCCTACCTTATGCTGTTTACACTCATTGTGATGTCGATTGCGAGCTTTACTGTGCCATATAGCCTGATAGTCAAACTGGGACATTCGATTGCACTGTTCGGTGTCGTCTGTGCTCTGTATATCGGTATAAAAGGCTGGGTCATGGGCATGAAGTCCGCTCGCCTGTTCACTATTGCGTGGTTTGCGCATCTGGTATTTATCGGCTGGTATCTACTGGATATGACCGGCAAGATTCCAGCCACCGAGCTTGGTAACCATGCCTTTGCAATCGGCTTCATCGCCGAACTCTCGCTTCTTTCTATCGCCTTTGCAGACAAGATGAATCAGGAGAAAGAACTGAGGATTAATTCTCAGACCAAGCTTCTTGATATGCAGGTCGCCATGAATCAAGAGCTGGACAATAAGGTAAAAGAGCGGACTTCTGCTCTCGAGAAAGCCAACCGCAGGCTTGAAGAATTGAGTGTGACCGACGGCCTGACCAAGCTCTTTAACCGCAGATACTTTGATCAGGTTTTCCGCGACCACTATGAGCAATCGTATAAGGATCAGCACCCGATCAGCGTCATGATGGTCGACATCGACTTCTTTAAAAAGCTCAACGACAACTACGGCCATGCATTCGGAGATCTGTGTCTCGTACGTGCCGCTCAGCTTATCCGTAAGGTCGTCACCATGCCGGGCGCATTTGCAGCCCGCTACGGCGGCGAAGAATTCGTTGTTGTGTTGCCCAAAACAACCGAAGACCGTGCAGCTCAGGTCGGCGAAATGCTCAGAGCAGCGTTTGAGAAAACAACGGTGACGCAAGGGTCACAAAGCAAAAACATGACCATCAGTATCGGTGTGGCCTGCACTATTCCATCACAGCCGGGCCTTGAAGAGAAACTGTTGGGTGTGGCAGATAGCTGCCTGTATCAGTCTAAAGAGAACGGCCGCAATCAGGTTACCCGCTCTGAACAATTAAACAAAGCTGGCTGAACTCATTCCAGCTCAATAAGACCAGCTCAATAGACATCCCGACGGTAGCGCCCTGCTGCCGTCAAAGCCTCCACTTGATCACTCCCAATAATAGCAGCAAGCTGATGATCCAGATCCTGAGCCATACCGTCACGGCTACCACAGACAAGAATCGTTGCACCGGCATTAATCCAACGTTTTAGCCGCTCGTTGTGATCTGCCACAACATCCTGAACATAGCCCATACTTGCATCACCGGCCACGGAGACTAACTCAGAAGAATCAGCGCGCGAATAACTTCGGTTAAGATAAGTAAGGTGCCCGGAGTCGCACCAGTCTGTCAGCTGTTTATCCCAGTGGCGGTCAAACAGTGGAGAGCGCTCTCCGAAGATTAACCAGTTGTCATGCTGATCAGACAATTCTCTGGCTTTCAGGTGGGCTCGCAAACCTGCCAGGCCAGAACCATTGCCGACCAATATCAGCTTATCTGTACTTGCTGAGCAATGAAAAGAGGGGTTACTACGCACCGACGCCTTAATGGCATCCTTTTTATTCGCCTGATGACACAACCAACCAGACCCGAGGCCTCGTGTACCATTAGGATGATTCTGCTCACGCACCAGTAATGTCACTTCCGATTCTTGTGGAATACTGGCGATGCTGTATTCGCGCACCTGGCCTTTTATATGAAGTTGAATAATATCGCCTGCCTTCCAGTCAAACTGGTTCTGAGCATCCAACTTCACTTCGAATATAGGTGCTCCGGGGCTGCCTTGGTTAAGTTGGCGACGCTCTTTAAAGATCAGTGGATAAAGAGGGTTTACTGACGCTCTATCCGAAACCCTAAGAGTATCCAGTTGATTACGACTGATCAGTCCAGCGTCGGCTAGCTGAGCGAACCATGATGCAATCGTTTCGGGGTCATTGCGGTCAACGGCAACCAAGGGCGCCAGCACCTGAGCGTCACTCTCAAGCAAAACCGTATTTATATCGTAGGAGAAGCCACAGAAGTGTTCATAGCTTGTATCTCCCAAGCCGAGAATTGAGAAACCAAGCTCAGGGTATCTCGCCAGTGTTTTTTTCAACGAAGGAATAAAGAAGCGACCATTGTCCGGCGCATCCCCTTCCCCGTAGGTACTCGCAATTACAAAAAGAGAGCGACATTGACTCAGGCGATCTGGCGTCACCTGATTAAGCGGCTGATGAAGTACTGTAGCTCCCTGACTTCTCAGCATTTCAACCAGTTGCCGCGAAAGTGACTCAGCGGAGCCACTCTCACTGGCAAAAGCGACAACAGTATCGGCATCGGTATGCTGCCTTACCTCAATGCTTCTCGCTATCACTCGTCGATAGCACCAGAATGTGAAAGCGACCCAGGCCAGAAAAAGCACTCCAGCCTGAATATAAGGAGCCACCGTTAACATAAATCAGTCCGGTAAGACCTCAAGCACAGTCACGTAAGAGCCCGTGCGCTCAATGGCCGGCTTCTTCGCTTTGTCGTCTTTATATTCAACTTCAATAAAGTAGCGGCCAGCGCCTTTCCAATTAAGTTTAACCTCGCCTTTTTTGTTGGCAACGGCAGTAATTTCATCCTGACTGTTGCGATAGCGGGTTCCTTCACGAATGGCGGTCAGTTCAGCGCCTTCAGCAGGTTCACCATCAATCAGAAACTTAAAAGTCGCCTGCTCACCGGAATAGAGATCATTCGGGTGCGTCACTGGCACCAGCTCGAGTCCTTTGTTCGTTGGCTTAAGTGTGTCGCTTGTTGGCGCACCGAGTGTGACAAAGGTTTCCATACGACGCGATGACTGCATTACACGCAGCTTGTCTGCTTTTTCAGGTACGTTTTCAGCAAAACCTTCGTCAGTGTATTGCTCGCCACGGCCAGGATACATACGACGCTTACCGTCTTCTTCCCACATGGCACGCATGCCATTACTTGCCGTAAAGATTTTGTAGGTACCTTCGTCTTCAAGTTTTACGTCGAAGACAGTGCGGTACTTACCGGTATGCAGGTTCTCTGCTTCGCTTTTATCGCCGTCTGGCTGGAGGACGATCAGATCATTAAAACGAACGGCGTGATAGTTGGCGACAAAAATATCGTTAGATACTGCTGCTTCGAAACCGACCCAACGATCTTCGCCCGAGAGCTGAGTTTCCTGTGGAAGAATCCAGGCGCGATGAGCTTCCGCGGACAGAGTGCCAGCAACAAGAGCGCCCAATAAAATAGGCTTTAATACGTTCATTTTCATCTGCATTTCCTTAAGGTTTGATGGTCAGTTCGATAGCGCCCAGTTCAGAGCTACCCTGTTCTTCAAGTGTCTTCTCACCGCTTTGAGGCCAGCTGAAAGGAATGTTGATCAGTTCGCGGCCACCCACTTCCCGCGCCGCTTCAACACGCAGGCGATATTCGCCAGGCTTGAGGTCTGCGAGAGGTGCCTTACCAGACGTAAACTCCAGCTCATAAGCGCCCGGACCATAAGTAGCACCGCTGACGCCATCGACAGGCATATCCAGTGAGCGGCCACTGCGACGCCACCACTGGCGCATGTCTTTCAGCCACTTTTCACCTTCGGCATTACGCATATCCACGTCGTACCAGACGGCCAGATTACTAACGACCTGATTGCGATCATCTTCAATCCAGATAGCAACATAAGGCTTGTGATATTCAGCGACATCCAACTCTGGAATCTCTACAGAGACCGAAAGATCAGCCGCCAGCACCTGTGTAAAAGAAGCGAGTGCGACCGCAGTCATCAGTCCGGATTTAATTAATTTCATCAGCGACTCCTTAGTGCGCAGCGAGAACAAGTAAAATAATGGGTGCAATAACGCCGAATGCCACCAGTGGCCAGGTACTTGGACGTTGTCTGGCATATCGGGCGAGAAGCCATAATCCGCTCAGGGAAAAAACCAGACAAAGCACCGAAAAAATATCGATAAACCACGACCATGCGGTATTGGTATTCCGACCTTTGTGAAGATCATTAAGGTAGGAAATTACTCCGCGATCTGTGTCTTCATAAATAAAACTGCCGGTTTCCAGATCAATACTCAGCCAGGCATCACCGCCGGGCTTGGGCATGCCGAGGTAGACTTCATACTCATCCCACTCAGCATCAACATCTCGGGTGGAGATACCATGCTGATCGTTCAACCAACGACGAACAGCCATAGGCAACGGCCCTTCTGAGCGATTCTGAACCGCACTGAGCACTCCCGGTGGTAGCTCTGATTCTACTGTTGTGCGTTCAGGATCTGCGGGGATATCGGCGGCGTGATTTAGGGTAATACCGGTGAATGCAAACAGAATCATACCTACCAGGCATACTGCCGAACTGACCCAGTGCCACTGACGTAATGTGCCCGGGATAAATCGAGAAAACATGACTACATCCAAAGAAAAGAAGCCGCTGAGCGATCGGTCAGAATACTAACAAACAACAACTTAATGAGAAGTATTTTTATTTGATAATGACACTTCTATGCATTACCAAAGGTAAAAGACGCCCGTAAAAAAGGGCCTTGCGGCCCTTTCTTTATTCGCACTTTCCTGAATCAGAAGCGTACGTTCAGACCAACCCAGAGGTTGCGACGCTTGTCTTTGTTGTTGTAATCGTCTTCGAATACAACCTCACTGACAGCACCTCGACCCGAGGCGTACTCGAACTCTCCATCCCCATCAATGTCGTCGTACTCAACGCTGTAGGTGGTAAAGTCCTGATCCAGCAGATTGTTAATACGGCCGTACACACTGAAGTAACTATTCACCGCATAAGTAGCTCCGAGGTGCAGTACGCGATAATCCTTGTAGTAGAGAGGATCATTGTCATCATCTACGCCGCGGAAGCGAGCGGAGCGTGTCTCACTGGTCAGCTGAACGTTCAGTTTGGTATTCACGTCCCAATCAAGCGTGATATTGCTCATGTGCTCTGCGGTGTTCGTCAGCGGCTGACCTTCCTGTGAGCCAGAAAGCTGACGGCTATCGGTGTAGGTATAGTTACCACGTAAAGCCAGTGCATCAATAATCTGAAAACGGCCTGCGACTTCCGCACCACGAATCAGAGCGTCATCGATATTGATTACCTGCGCCCAGGAATCGTAACCGAGGTCTTCATATTCGCCGAGGTTCACACAAGGACGTTCACCACCCGTCTGAGTACAAGTCTGTACTGAGTCACCGCGGGCAATTTTATCTTCGAAGCGGTTGTGGAAAATGGTCGCGTTGAAGCTATGACGATTGACCAGGGATTCCCAGTAAACTGCGACTTCGGTATTGCGACTTTTCTCCGGTTTAAGGTCCGGATTTCCCGCAAAAGGAACGGTGCCCTGGCCACCAAAGCCAGTTACGCCGTCGTAAAGATCGGTTGTTTTTGGAGTTTTATAACCACTGCTCACACCGCCTTTCAGCGTCCACTCAGGCGTCAGGCTGTATACCGCATAAAGGCGTGGGCTTACGTTACTACCGAAGGCATCGTGGCCGTCGTAACGCAGACCCGCGGTCAGCGTAAAGTCAGGCACCATGGTCCAGCTGTCTTCAGCAAACAAGGAATACGTAGTGAAGTCTGAAACCCGCCCGGAATCACCCTCTTCGCGACCAAATACGCCGTCAGTGAGCTCCGCGTCAACGTACTGACCACCGACGATGAAGAGGTGATCGCCAGCCAGATCTTGAACCGGCAATTCAAGCTTAGCGTCCAGAACGTACTGGCTGCTTTCCATGGTACGTTCAGGTCGTGGCAGAAAGGTATCTTCAGCAATCGCTCGACGCTCATCTTCGCTCAGCCCCGCATAATCGCCCGTACCATCGTACATTTCCTGCAGCAGCAGACGTTCTGATACAGAGAGTGGAATAGTTCTGCCGTTGTTATTGGTTTCGATATTCTGCAGAGACACCAGGCTGTTACCAAAACTCCACTCACCTTCGTGTGAGATCGCCCACTGATCACGAGTGAACTCCTGATCCTGAGCATAACCTGCGCGAGGACTAACAACACCGCCTCGGTCCTGCCAGATAGTATCGATGCTATCTACAGTTCCGAGAGGGAAGCTTCCATCCGCCAGAGGTTCGTTATCATACACCTGCTTGGATGTATCGTAGTCGAAGGTCAGGCTCTGGTTATCAGCCACATTCCAGTTAAAACCGATGCCGATACTCTTGTTGGTATTGTCGGTGGTTTTACCACCTCGCCCGAAGCCCAGTTCACGTGTCTGCTCATCGCCGTTCGGGTCAGTAACAGAGTCGTACTCTGGCTCTGATGCATCACGCTTATAAATACTGCCGCGCAACTCCATACCCAGTACGTTTTCGATTAACGGCCCGGCAACGTTAAAGTCTGCAGTTGTGTCGGCACCGTACTCATCGTACTCCTGAAAAGTGCGACCGATACTTGCAGAACCAGTCCAGTCATCGGTCACTTTCTTGGTGATAATATTGATTACGCCACCCAGAGCATCCGCTCCGTAAAGGGTAGATGCTGGCCCGCGAATAACCTCAATACGTTCGATCGCATCCAACGGTGGAATGTGGTTGAACTGGTTACCACCGAAGTTATTCGGGTAGATGTCACCGTGGTTGTTCTGGCGACGGCCATCAATCAGGATCAGGGTGTAATCTGCCCCCATACCACGGATCGAAATAGTCCCCTGACCCGTTTTATCGCGGGTCTCACCAACGTCGACACCTTCCAGTTCGCGGACGGCATCCAGAAGCGTGACATAAGGGCGTGAGCGGAGATCTTCCTGAGTGATTACAGAGATACTGGCTGGAGCATCAACCACTTTCTGCTCGTAACCGGCCGCCGTAACAACGAACTTTTCCAATTCGATCGGCTGCTCTTCGGCTGTCGCTGACACGGAGGCAACAACCGCTGCAGCGAGTGCACTCAAAGGAAAAAGCTGATTTCGAAACTTCATGTTTAAGGTCCATACGGGGGAATTTGCGCGTATACTATTTTCACTTAAATGCAAATGCAAATGTTTTTCATTTGTAACTTTACTAACAATACACTTATTAATTTTAATAAAACTGTGTATGGACACAGGCCTCTGGACTGGAGGTCGATGCAGAATAGAGGAGGTGCGAGGTTGAAGTCAGTATCACAGGCAGAGCTGGCCCAATACGTATTGCAGGAGTCTTACTGGTTTTGAGAGGTTTCGCTGGCGCGAAACTGGGTCGGTGACACGCCGTACCATTTTTTGAAAGCGCGGGAGAATGCACTGACGTCGGAGAAGCCCAGCATAAACGCCAGTTGCGTTATGGTAGTACCAGGAAGCGCCAGGTGTCTTTCGACCAGAGTCCGGCGTGTTTTCTCCAGTAACGCCTTCCAGCTCAGGTCTTCATCAGTGAGGCGCCGCTGCAGGCTACGGACACTCATGTGAAAGCGCTCCGCAGCGTCTGTCATCGTAGGCTCCCCTTCTGGAAGCTGCCCCTCAAGCCACAACGAAAGTTGAATCACGAGCGAGCCTTTTTCCTGCTCAGCGAGTCGCTCATTCAGCGTTGCTTCGAGCATAGCAACCATCCGGTTATCGCTGGAATGCAGTTGGGCTGCAGCCTGCTTCCGGTCGAACGTCAGGCCGTAGTAGTCGCTTTTGGTCGGCGCCACACGAAAGTAGCGGGCCATCGATGCGCAATAATCATCGTCATGAGATGCCACATGAACTTCGAGAGGGTTCAATGCAGGATCTACCCTGAGCCTGACCAGGCGCATCAGGCTGGACATCACATACTGTATTCCCTGAGGGTGAGGCACATGCCCGGTTGAAGGCCGGAACTGTACGCACACGGTAGTATCTTCAACCACCAGCTCAGCCTGCACGGCATCGCTGATCAGTCTCTGGTAACGAGCAAGACGCTGCAGAACGCTGAGCATGCTACCACCCGCAGACAATGCCAGCCCCAGCCCACCAAATGCAGAGTATTCACTGCGGCGAGCCATATTAATGCCCAGAGAAGGATCCTGAAGACGATCCTCAGCAGCCGTCAGTAAGGCTGAAGTCGCATCGACACTGATCCAGACTTCCGGGTTGAACGTATCTTCAACCGAGACGCCATGCTCCGCAAACAAAGCTGCAGGATCATCACCATGCTGTTGCAGCAGGTTAGCCAGCGGACGCAGAAACATGGCCACCGCTTTGGGTTGCTCAGTCATTGGCGTCTCCGGTCAACTGGTTGGCGGTCAGTGCAAAGCATGGAAACAGGTTTTTCTCCAGTATGTAATCAAAGGCCTGTGTATGTCTGCCGGGCCATGAGTTTGGAGTATAAGTATGACTGATACCACGGATAAAAACAGCGAGCGCTTTCAGGCACTCCGCGCTAAAGATCGCCAGATCCAGAAAGAATTGATGCAGGTAAGTGATGCAGTACGCGCCCGCCATCCATTTCTGGTTAAGCACCAGAATGCTGTCGGCATGGGCATTTTCCTGATCAGTATTGCCGGTATGGTCCTGAATGGTGTGCTCTGGCTTGAAGGCATTATGCCAGCCTGGATGGTCGTCGTTCTGAGTGCTTTCTGGACGTCGCTGCTGCATGAGCTGGAGCACGACCTGATTCACTATATGTATTTCCGCAAACAACCTTTCTGGCACCACTTTATGATGGCCGGCGTCTATCTCGCCCGCCCACTGACTCAGAACCCATGGATTCGACGCTACCTGCACCTGCATCACCATAAAGTGTCGGGCACAGAAACAGATCTGGAAGAGCGCGGTATTACCAATGGTGAAAAATGGGACTGGAAACGTTTTTTCATGGTCGGCGATAACATGTTGGCTTTTTATCTTCGCGCGGGAAAGTACTTCGTTGTGCCACGAAAACTGTTGAAGCAGGGAAAAATTAATAAGACAGATATTAAAAACTTAAGAATTATTGGCGCGCTCAGTTTTAACCCTATCGGCTATATCTGTTACACCCTCTGGCATGGCTTTGTATTATTTCACCTCGCCAACGGTATCGCCTGGGCATTCGGAACAACGATTGACTGGCCACAATGGCTGCTGGCGCAGGAAGCCTGGGTAACTGCAACCGTTGTTATTTTGATTGCACCTAACGTCCTGCGTACTTTCTGTCTGCACTTTATTTCATCGAATATGCATTACTTTGGCGACAACACGCCGGGGATTATTCATGAGCAATGTCAGGTGATGAATAAGTGGTATTTAATCCCACTTCAGCTGTTCTGCTTTAACTTCGGCAGCACTCATGCGATTCATCACTTTGTTGTACGTGACCCCTTTTATATTCGACATTTAGGCGAGAAAGAATCCCATGAAGTGCTCCGCCGTCACGGTATTCGATTTAATGACATGGGAACGTTTAAGCGGGCTAACCGTATGAATGAGCGTGTGGTTTAACGAATGTATGGCGCTGCCTGATATAAGCGAACGAGCGGACGCCGTAAATACATCCCTGTAGGCTCAAGTGCGCCGTCCCTGGCGCACATGCCGCTCTTTTCGCCCCTACCATGCAGCCAATGCCTGTAGCGTTATCCTGACAGCCGGAAAGGGGTCAGATCCCCGCCTTCCAGCCGTTTGTCACAGGATAACGACGGTCCCGACCAAAGCCACGGCGAGTCACCCGGACACCGATCGGCGCCTGACGACGCTTGTATTCATTAATGTCCACCAGGCGCACTACGCGCATTACGTCTTCCCGGTTATGTCCGGCCGTGATGATCCGTTCTGCACTTTCATCATGTTCGATGTAACGCTCCAGAATATCGTCCAGTACAGGGTACGCTGGCAGGCTGTCTTCATCGACCTGATCAGGCGCAAGCTCCGCAGAAGGGGGCCGGTCGATCACACGCTGAGGTATCACAGGTGAAATAGAATTCCGGTACTCGGCAAGGGCAAAGACTTTGGTTTTATACACGTCTTTTAATGCACCATAGCCACCAGCCATATCACCATAGAGCGTCGCATAACCGACTGCCATTTCACTTTTGTTGCCGGTTGTCAGAACCATGTAGCCCGTCTTATTCGATAGCGCCATTAACAACACACCGCGACAACGGGACTGAAGATTTTCTTCGGTAGTGTCTACCTTCAGCCCCTCGAAGTCCGGGGCAAGCGCAGACATAAATTCACGGTACATAGGTTCAATCGAAATAGATTGATACTTAACTCCCATGGCCTCAGCCTGCAGCGCCGCATCCTCTTTGCTCATACCAGAGGTGTAGGTAAATGGCATCATAACGGCACGGACACGTTCTGGCCCAAGCGCATCCACTGCAACGGCGAGCGTCAGGGCTGAATCTATCCCGCCAGAAAGACCAAGAACGACCCCTGGAAAGCGGTTTTTATTCACATAGTCACGAACGCCAACGACCAGAGCGTTGTACAGGCTGGCAAGACCATCTTCCCGCGCTTCCCGCGATTCAGATTCAGCACGTAACTCGCCTTTTTCGAGCATCACGTACGCCTGATCCTCCCGCCAGGAGGCCATCTGTAATACGCATTCGGACGCAGCATTCACGGCAAATGAACTGCCATCGAACACCAGCTCGTCCTGTCCACCCGACTGATTCACGTAGAGAATCGGCAATTTATGCTGGGATGTATGCTTCTTAATAAGGTCGATGCGTTCCTGCTGCTTACCGCTATGGAACGGAGAGGCATTGAGGTTCAGGATGACATCCGCCCCTGCATCCGCGGCCATGGCTACCGGTGCATCAAACCAGACGTCTTCGCACACGGTAAGCCCCAGTTTAACGCCGTGTAGCTCTACTATCTGAGCGTCTTCACCGGCAGAGAAATAGCGCTTTTCATCAAAGACCTGATAGTTCGGTAGTTCCTGCTTGGCATACTCTCCAAGACAAATGCCCTCAGACCAGACCCCTGCGCAGTTATAGAGACGATTATCCCTGGCAACTGGGTAACCTATCGCGATGGCAATATCATGACTGACCGCCGCGACCTCCCTCAACGCCTCGTTGATACGGGGCTCAAGACTTGGACGCATCAACAGGTCTTCGGGCGGATAGCCCGTCAGAGCAAGTTCACTGAATACAATCAGTTGAGCACCATCGTCGGCAGCTTTCTTGGCTGCTTCTATGATTTTCGCCGTATTGCCGGGGATATCGCCGACGTGAAAGTTACATTGCGCCAACGCAATTTTCAGGGTGGCAGTCAGTGACTTGGACATGGTCTGGGGGTACTCTCTTCAGTAATGCGCGTATTGTCTGGAAATACGCGTCAGGACGCAAACCGGAAGGCCAATGAAAGACCAATGAATCATCCAATTTCCATCGGACGGGGCAGCCGCCTACTGTCGCTGTACAGCTACTACTCGCTGATTCTTGCTCTGTCGATCGTAGTCGTCGACGGTCTCGATTCAATGGACGTCATCCTTGGCAAAGAGGCACCTCACCTCTTTCTCGTACTTTCATCGCTTTACGTGCTTGCAGCCGCAGTTTTCGTCGCGCTGATTACCCGAACAACCGATTCGCAGGGCGCGACCACCTACCTGTTTCTCGAAACAGCGCTGCTGACCGGCTTGATGTTCGCATCAGGCGGACTGACTGCCGGCTTCTCAAGTCTGTTACTGATTCCTGTCGTTATGGCTAACCTACTGGCCCCGGGCATACTGGGGTACAGTGTTGCGGCCTGGCTCAGTCTTGCAGTCATCTATACCGAACATATCGCACCGGGCGAGTTCGGCATCAGGGATACAGCCAATACCGGAGTGTATGGGGGTATCTGCTTTGCTCTCGCATGGTTGACTCAGCTGCTATCTCACCGGATCAATGCCGCGCTCAACCTCGCTCAGGACAATGCCCGCGACGTTCAGCGTTTACAACGCCTGAGTCAGCAAGCTCTGATGAAACTGCCAGACGGCATCATTGCCTGTACGAAAGACAAACAGATTCTGTTTATTAATGACACTGCGGCATCCTGGTTTAAGCTGCAACCAGGTACCGCTGTACCTGAGTGGCTCATAACGGCACCCTCTCATGCTAACCTTCCAGGACAACTGCAGGGCCTCACCGTCACGCGCCTGGAGACCGATGGTCCAGATGAAGATTTTTTACTCCTTATTGAAGACGAAGCGCGTCTCTCAGCAGAAGTTCAGCAAGCCAAACTGGCATCCTTAGGTCGCCTGACAGCTAGTATTGCTCATGAGATCCGCAACCCACTTTCAGCACTGAATCAGGCTGCACAGCTTCTGGAAGAGTCTGATCACCTACCCGCTGAAGATAAACAACTGACCGCCATTATTGAAAACAACAGCCAACGAATTAATCGCATTATTGGGGACATCCTGCAGCTCTCACGAGGCAAGCGCCCTACAGCTACACCCCTGAAACTCCATAGCTACGTCGACAACTTTTGCAAAAACTTCCGTCAGGCCAGTGGTGAGAATTGTCTGACATTTTCCTATGATGTAGACAGCGAGTTAACGGTACTGTTCGATCCGGATCATCTGAATCAGGTCCTGACCAACCTGTGTCAGAATGGTTTTCGGCATGCCCGGAAAGCACGGGAACAGGAGGCTGAAGTCGTCTTACGCATTCTTTCAGAATCCGATGGTAGTGCTTCGCTTGAAATCACAGACAACGGCTTTGGTATTGCTGATAACCAGGTATCGCGGCTCTTTGAGCCCTTCAATACTACCGAACACGACGGTACCGGATTAGGACTCTATTTATGTCGCGAACTGTGTCAGGCCAACCAGGCAAGCATCGAGTTTGCAGGTAACGACCCAGGCGCACGTTTTCTTATCAGAATGAAACACGCATGAAACTGCGGGATATGTCACACCAGCGTCAACTCAACTCAGTAATAATATAAGGCCATGATGACAGACAGGAACTCCTCAGCAATGCTGCCCGACTTATGCGCACTGATCGTCGATGACGAGCAGGACATTCGCGAGCTGATAGGCATGGCCCTGGAACGCATCGATATACAATGCGAACAGGCTGCCAATGTCACTGAAGCCATGGCATTACTTGAATCGGGGAATTTCCATTTCTGTATCACCGATATGAAACTGCCCGACGGTGATGGCATTCAGTTAATCCACCACTGCAATCGCAACTACCCGGACATGCCGGTGGCTATGATCACTGCGTTTGGCAATATGGAAGTCGGCGTGAATGCCCTTAAAGCAGGCGCTTTCGATGTTGTTGCCAAGCCGCTTGATATTCAGCAGCTACGAAATCTGGCAACAGCTGCACTAAGACTATCCAAAGTAACGGGTACACTCCCCGAGCAATGCACCAATCTTATTATTGGCGACTCCACCCCGATGCAGGAATTGCGCACCACGCTGCGCAAAGTCGGACGCACTCAAGCACCGGTATTTATTCAGGGCGAATACGGCACAGGTAAAGAAGGTATTGCACGCGCTATTCACCTGCTTAGCTCACGAACTACCCACCCTTTTATTACTGTTAACTGTGACGCGCTTCAGGACGACAACGCAGCGGAGACCCTGTTCGGCTATATGGACGATCACGGCACCCTTCATGATGGCCTCGTCCAGAATGCTCACCAGGGCACATTGTTTCTCAACAATATCGAGCACCTTGGTCTGGAGTTTCAGGCCCAACTCCTTCAGCTCCTCACAGATAAGAAAATCCGGGCGCTGCATGACACTCACGAACATGATCTGGATATTCGTATCATCAGCGCCAGCAGTGCGGACCTGCCGGCATTGGCAAGCTCGGGTCACTTCCGTCAGGACCTGCTCTTCCGTATCCGCGTAGTACACCTGAGCGTGCCACCATTACGCACCCACCGCGAAGATATTCCACAGCTTACAACCCACCTGCTGCAGACCTATGCCAGCCAGTGGGACATGCCTGAAGTATCAGTCTCTGATGCGGCATTACAGGCTATCTGCGATTACGACTTCCCCGGGAACACGCGGGAACTCGACGCCATACTTCAGCGTGCCTTTACCCTGATGGAAGGCGAAGAAATCCAGCTGAGCGACCTGAGTTTCGAACCGGAAACGCCGCAGGGTGGCTACCATTCAAACAGCGAGGCCGTCGGCGACCTTGAGGGCTACCTTGAGAGGCTCGAGCGTGAAGCAATTGAAGAGGCCCTTAACGCAACACGCTGGAATAAAACCGCAGCGGCAGAACGTCTCGGCATCAGCTTCCGGGCGCTTCGCTACCGCCTGAAAAAACTGGCGATCGACTAGGTAATATCAACAGGCGATTAGACTCCCTCCGTCACCCTGCCCGAACAAGCCTTGAAAGACCGTATGAAAATACGAAAAGCGCCTGAGTGCGCTCCCTCATATGCCTGATATCGTAGCTGGTTACCTATCAATCAATGAGGGTTCAGGGATGAACATCAGAAAGCAAACGCCAATCATGTCTGCCAATGGCTTTACCATGCTGGAGCTATTAGTTGTGGTGGCGATTATAGGTATTACTGCGATTCTGATTGTCCCCAACCTATCTGCAATATTGAGTGACAGACAGAGTAAACAAAAAGAAACCGAGTTAAAGCAAACATTGGTCTTCTCCCGAAACTCTGCGATTTCAATGGCGCGAACTGTAATACTCTGCCCTGTGTCAGCCAGTGGTGCTTGCGGTCGAGACTGGAATCAGCAGTTGAGCGTATTTGTAGATGCGAACGGCGACAGAGTATTGAATACTAACGAGCAGATATTACGGGTGCTCTCACCGTCAATGCAGTCAGAACACAGAGCATACAACAATGTCAGGATTTCATTCGGGCCGCTGGGGAGATCGAATGTAAACGCGGGGTCACTCAGTTACTGCAATACTTCCTCCACCAGAGCCAGGGGAACTTCACTTATCATCTCCCGAATGGGCCGGGTTCGCGAAGGCAAAGATCAAAATCGTGACGGCATTCCCGAGCTGGCTAACGGAGTTAATATACCCTGTACAAACCGTTCACCTACATAGAGTCACCTCCTGTCGGAATTGAATAGATAGTACTTTGTAGGTTTGTAGGCTATTAATACGCAATTTTATGATTGAGGGTACTCGAGATGAGGTCTCCTACAGTGCAATCTCAGACAGGCTCCGTTATGTTGCTCAGCCTGGTACTGTTAACCGTGATCACGTTAACGGCTGTAATCGGCATGCAACGATCAACGCTTCAGATTAAGATGCTGAACAACATGCAGCACCACCAGGAAGTGTTCAATGCAACAAACGACCACATCGAACTGGGTGTCACTTTCCTTCAGGGAGATATAGGTATCGCCCGAAATACTCTCGGGCCTCTGATCCAATCCAATGACACCAGCATACTGCTGACCAACATCGACCTGGGCCCGGACTGGGTTGAACCAACAGGCTACTCTGAACACGTAACAGTCGTTGATACATTGCAGCTCAGTGACATCTCCGACCCAACACTGGCGTCTCCTCAGTTCTTAAAGTCAAACCCCGGGGCCTCTACAGGAACCACTCAGAAGTTCTACTTCAACTTCACCTCCAGCGGAAGTGATGCTTCCGGACGAATCACTTCAACACAAGAAATCGTCTTCAATCTTGAAGGACCAGCAATATGAAGCTCCTTAACGAATGTCTCAAAGCAACAAAGTTATATAAATGGGCGATTATTTCAGTAATTTCAGCAACCCCAGTTATTGCTCCTGCTGACGACACAGAAATCTATCGCTCGTCCGGGGCGTCCGACGTGCAACCCAACGTGATATTCATATTTGATACGTCGGCCAGTATGGGGTATGACGCAGGCACCCCCGGTGACGATACAAGGATGGATGTCGCCAAAGAGGCTGCAATCAGTATTATTGGCGATCCAGAAACTGAAAATATTAACTTCGGTCTTGCTCGCTTTGATATCGTAGAGGACCAGCAGTATCCCGTCTCCGGCGTTAGCTATTCACTCGATAGAGAATTGTACGAAAATGATAAACGTAATAAGCGTGACGGCGGTGGGTATATCCAGGTGCCTGTTAAAGATATTAATGATGATTTCCACAGAAGTAGATTGTTGGCAACAATTAACAGCTTGGAAACAAATGCTTGGACACCATTAGTCGAGACTTACGATGAGACAATTCGATATCTGAAAGGCGAGGATGTACGGTACGGGAAAAAATACGGAAAAACACAGTGTTCAGCCTCCGGTACTGTGACAGTAACCGTGCCGCCCCGCACAGAGGAGATCCGCGAATGTCAGGAGTGTAGTATATGGTATAAAACACCGGAGGACTGTCGCCGGTGGTCTTACCGTCAAAGAAAATATATTTACGGAGAGGTATCGACCGTGCCCGACTCACAATGCCGGGGCCGGACGGGCGACAATCCAGACTGGGTCGTAGTTGGGACTGAGGAAATACCGGGGTATGAGTATGAAGAGTTTCGCTCTAGCATATGCGAAAGAACGGATGACCCGCAATACTTCTATATCAGTGACGGCGACTCCTATGATGAAAGCACAGGAAAATATATCTCTCCCGTTACGCACAGCTGCCAACAAAACCATATTGTAGTATTTACCGATGGAGCCTCAACCCAGGATGGCGCCAGTGATACCCGAATCAGAAACCTGGTATCCCAAGTAGATGCCTCAGAGCGTGCAGGGCTGACGGGGATATCCACAACCTGTTCAACTTCAGACAGTAATGAGACTTCGCCTATTTCTTGCCTTGAAGAGCTCGCATTATACGGCTATCAAATAGATCAGTTTGACGACAGTTCCTTAGATTCAGACCCCCAACCATCAACCGAGGAAGTCCAACGAATTACAACCCATACTATCGGCGCTTTTCTCGGCGATAACAGCGAAGTCGCACCCCAGCTTGAACGTGCAGCGAAATACTCTAATGGTCTGTACCGCCTCGCAAATGATTCCGATGAAATAAAGAGAACCTTGCGCGATTTATTTCAGTCAATCAACATCAGCAATAATATCGGCATCTCATCACCGGCTGTTGCGGTAAATGCGCTCAACCGACTTGAAAGTTCTGAAGAGCTCTACTACACAGTATTTGAACCTAAGACAACCAAGGGATGGTCCGGTAATCTTAAGCGTTATAAATTAGGTAGTGCTGGTGAAGTGCTTGATGCCAATAACAACAACGCCGTAGACCCTGAAACAGGCTATTTTTCAGATGAAGCAACCAGTGTCTGGACCGAAGGCGAAGCGGACGGCAAATTTGTACGTAAAGGGGGGGCTGCCAGCCACTTTACGTTAGACCGCAACGTTGTAACCTATTCAGGTGGCGCCGACAAACTGATTAACGATCCGCTGATTGAGTACGCTTCTGGTAACTATAGTGTTCCAGAGTATATAAGCGAAGAGCTGTTCTTTCCTACTCCATCTGAAACACAACTCGTGAATATGATGAAATGGGCGTCTGGTATAACAGTTGACGAAGAAGGTACAGATGTAGCTCGTAAAGCGATTGAAGACCCTCTTCATAGTGAACCCGTTCTGCTGAACTATGGCACGGCTCAATCTTATGAGAGTGTTATCTACTTCGGTACGAATTCTGGCTTTCTACATGCATTGACCACAGATATTTCCGGGCCGGAAGAGATGTTCTCTTTC
>JACLAD010008955.1_pt1 | contig 19053 bp, 10 predicted proteins | sample 8027901 | NCBI WGS metagenome assembly JACLAD01 (sample SAMN15725071, study PRJNA655200) | protist metagenome | isolation source: fluorescence activated cell sorting (FACS) single amplified genomes of... | place: Spain: Blaines Bay Microbial Observatory, Mediterranean Sea | collected 2016-07-05 | reverse complement strand
ACGACGGATATAAAGTTCAGACAAATCCAAACGGTAGTTCAATAATTGTCTGGCCAGATAAAACAAAGAGAACAAAATTTGCAAATGGAGCTATACAAGAGATCCAGCTCTCTGGCTACACAAAGCAAATAATGCCTGATGGCATCATCATTGAGAAGTGGCCCGACGGCAAGAAAGTACAAACCAACCGAAACGGTTCAACTGTAGTGTCTTTTCCGGATGGGCGAATGGTTCAAACCATGCCAAATGGAACTTCACTTACAAAAATGCCTGATGGGAGTAAGATACAAAAAAACACTGACGGGACCATTATTGAGACAAAAGCAGATGGTACCACCATCGCAACATTCGCTAGTGGTGCGAAAAGGACACTATTCCCAGATGGGCATTCCGAACAGGTATCTGCGGACGGTACTGTTATTCGCATAAATAAAGACGGAACGCGGTCCCAGGTAAACCCTGACGCCAGTCGCATCGAAACTGATAAGCAGGGAAATAAAGTAACAATCCACAAAGATGGAACTAGGGTCATTGTCGCCCCTGATGGATCTACCATGCAGGTGAATAAAGACGGATCAAAAATTTACCGCAGGAAGAAAAAAGGCAAAGGAAATCTGGACGGGTCCGCAGCGAGCAAGAGAAGGGAACTTGCGATTAAGCAAAGAGACGAACGTCTTAAAAAGGAACAAGCGAGAAAACCATTCAAAAATGAGAAGAAAAAAGCCCAGATTACTCTTCCGCGTGAACCAGAGGAGCCTAAAAACCTTGATTCAATTGACCATTGGAAGCATGAAGTTGAAATGTGGAAGAATAAATCAAATGAATTTGAAAATGAACTTAACCAGAAACGTGAAATTTTGCAGAAAAAGCAAACCCTTCTTACCCAAACAAAAGAGATCGTGAAGGACCTTCGAAATCAAATAGAAAATTCGAAAGGCGAAGGAGATAAAAAAATCACGGATGAACTCAACAACGAAATCGCAAAGTTGAAGAAAAAAATATACATGAAGGACCAACTCCTTCGAGAGAGAAGTCACGAAATTCAGGATCTTCGTTCAACTTCAGGCACCTTGTCATCAAATGGGGAGAATGGTAATAATGCGAACGCGACCTCAATAACTACGTCAAATGCCTCTTCTGTGATCGAGAGGTTGTTGCAGATAGCACCGGAAGACTGTGTCAATCAGCTTGAGAGTTGTCTCAAATCTTTCAAGACTGAGCTCGCAAAAAGACGCAAAATCAGTACCCGTTCCCAGGCCGAAAAAATAAGTCTCGGCGAAAATTGGGCAAGAGTCTGTGATTTTCTGGACGCTAAATCGTTTTGCGGTGCAAAGCTAATCTGCAATGAATCTTGCATGGCAATTGATGACGATCCACAGACGTGGAAAACACAACTCATACCACTCGTATCAGATATCTTTGGTGATTGGGCTTTGGCTGATATCACAGGTTTTATTGAGGAAGAAGAGGAATTAAAGAGTTCTGACAATCCTTACAAAAAACTTGTAGATCGTGTTGCTTATATGCAATTTTTAGGACCGCCATCTAATGAGGACACAGGTGAGCCTTCTTCACATGTCATCATAGAAATAGGAGCCGAAGAGATCCGACTAGGAGCCAATGTCCCTGATTTTGTTATGCCCCTTGTTGTGAATTATTCCCATATTGAAGATCAAGACGGAGAGCGAGATTGGGTAAGAATATTTACATATGGCTGTCAGCGTTTGATGGGAAGTGCCAAGTACATGAAAGAGGTCCGGCTACTTCTGGTTCAAGGTAATTCTCTATCTTGCCGAGCCGCATCTGCAGAGATGGTCAAAGGGGCAATGGCTTTGCAACCTTTAGCCATCCGAGTGGCCAAACCGGGCACAACGGCTCTAATGGGATATGGGCAATCTGGCGTGCTAATCGATAGTGGGGAAGAATTTACCCTCATTCAACCCATTTACAAAAATGTAGTTCTGGATTATGCATCAACATGGATACCGATTGGGGGGAAAGACATTACAGACAAACTCTCACGTATGCTACAGAGTCGTGGTTTTGCTCTTCCTAGAAAAATCTTGTGTGATATCAAAGAATCTGGTGCTGTCTGCGTGTCGCCTAAAGATGTCCAAGCTCTCAGCAAATTTGAGTATGACCTTTCAAGCGGTGATAAGGTCGTCCTAGAAGGCAATGACCGTTTTGAATTAACAGACATCCTCTTTAATCCTATAAAACTCGGAAAACCTATCCACGGACTCTCTAATGCAATCCACGAGTGCCTACAAAGATGCCCGATTGATACACGCCGTGATCTCTACAAGAACATAGTATTCACTGGTGGATGCTGTGCAATTTCTGGTTTAGCTGACCGTGTAGAGCAAGAGCTTTCTGAGCTTGCTATTTCACAAGTAGATTATCAAACACCTTGTGAAGCTAATGCATCCAGGAAACAGCGCAAATTGTTTCAGTACGCTTCATATATGGGCGCACATGTAGCGCTGGAAATGTCACCCGATGATGATATGTATTGCACTTACGAAACTTACGAAGAAAATGCAACGCGCGCCATTATCAACATATTAGGCAAAAGTTAATTTGTTTACATTTACAGAATAGAGTTAGGGATATATGTTTTTGGACGTAAATAGAATTCATATCATTATTGTGTATGGTTTCATTTATTTTTTCGCGCCCTTCTGCGTCTGCGTCTTCTCTTGCCTCCTGCACCATCCTCCACATTCTGAGACTTCCCCGTATCGCTTGCATGTGTAGATGTTGGCTTATTGTTCATTAAATTTCCTGTTGATGCGCTATCTCCTTTTACATTCATAGTCTGACTAAGTCCAGCTATGCTACTATTGTGAGACAATATCTTATTCGAAGCATTACTTGTGTTTGAAGGCGCCGCTTCAATTCCAAAAAATGGCTTCACACCTGGTACTTTAAATAAGAGAGACTGTCCGAGAGACCACGAATTATTTGTCACCCAATACACAAGAAGTCCAGCTGGAAATTGTGAAGCAACAAAAGGCGTGATGCAGCCCAGTCCGATCAAGAACCTCTTTATATTTGGGCCCATTGGGTTATTTTCCATTCCATCTGATCCTGCAAGAATTGTCGCCACGAAGCCAGCGCCTGCAATAGCTGGTAAGATCCCAACATCACTTAAATTCAAAACGTCCGGCGTGGGAATTAAAAGGCTTGGATCTGGTGCGGTGAGATCAGAAAACCAGTATGCACCGCCAGTGGACATATCTGGGTAATAGTCCCCAATTTTCCTCAGACCAAGAAACATTCCAACAAACACTGGCATCTGTAGAATTATAGGAACAAAAGCTTTGAAAGGATTAACGTCATATCTCTTATAAAATGCCAGTATTTCTTGCTGCGCGTCTTTCGGATCCATATTTCCAGACTTTTGCCGCTGCATAATTGCGTCTAACTCGGGCTTATGCTTCGTGATCCTTGACGTGTTTTGCATAGCTGTAATCGCAGGATAAGCGAGACCAATGCGAACAAGTATTGTCGTTGCAATAATTGTCGTCCACCACGGAAGGCCACTCAACTCATGCACACTACTAATAGTCTTCACCGCCATATCACTAGGCCAGAGAGACCAATAACCAATCGGCTCAACGTCGCTACTTGTAGCAATAGCGTCACTCATGAAAGGACTGTCTTCCAAAAAGTTATCTATGTTTGTGTAAAAGTCTGCAAAGTCTTTCGTTTCAGCAGATTGCGAGTCACCGCTGCAAGATGAGCTAAAATTTCTGAGGTTTTGGATTCGACCATAGTCATTTTTTTTATTTAGGACAAGGTAATTTATAATTCCAGCATTACACTGCGACTGAAGCTTTGCCAGATCAGTAGATTTTTTAAATACTTTACCTGGCACGCATGACGCGGATCTTTTGAAATGTAAAGCGATCATATTGCCACGAGGATGTCTGTATCAACAACAAAGTCTTTTTCTGAAAAATGCAAGATCTTTCTTTCTCACACTGCCGCCCGACAATACTTTAAAACTTAAGTAAGGGTTGGGCTGCCATGCCAATGAAACAACAAACAGGTCAACAATTAAGCTCACATAGACTTCTGTGGGCAAGAGAAAAAGCTGGTTCCAGAAAAACTGTTAATTCTACATTGTAACCTTGAAGTCAGGCTATATCTTTCGAATACGCATATTATCATCTCGGAAAATGCAAGACATTCCCCTCCGAGGTAAATATTTGAAACGTTTCCCAAAAGAATGATATGTGCCTGTTTGGAAGGGGAGTGCTGTTGTGTTAGAGTGTTTCATAGAAAACAAGAAAGAAAAACCAAGTCACACCGTGACATCAGTCCGTGCGTGAGGCCTCGAGGTCAGCGATGGTGTGTGACTGCATGCAATAGCCACCCCATGCGCATATATATGCGTCTTTCGGGATTGAGTCCGACCACACGTGTATTATTACAGGCACTTGGCACTTTCGCCTTTGAATAATATGATATCCATCATTCATCCGAATCATTGAAATATTTTATTGAATGTTGATTTTCCCATCATGATTCATACATGATTCATGGCATTGGATTATTTTATTAGCGGTTGAACCCATCGTATGGTTTGCTGGGCCTATTAGGTCGAGCGCTCGAGTCCCCTCATGAATCCAGAAAGCGCTGAAGCTTTCTTACTTTTTGGCCTAATTATGAGAGGTGTTTTTTCCCCTTGGTGCTCAAGAATTCATCATAAATGGGGGGGGATTTTTTTCTCATTGTTCTGGATTTTTTTTTTTTTTTTTTTGGTTCAATGATGGATGAATTCACCTTTTTTTATTGTGCGAGAGAGAGCCTAGGCTGGCTAGGCCCTAATTAATAAGGCTGCCTCTTGGAGATCGACAAGAGCTGAGCGCTCTCTTCATATTTTTTTTATTGCCCGCCCATGATTCATGAATTTTGCATTGACTTTTGTTGAAGAACGTCGTCTCCATGGCTGACTAACGAAGGGGACAGGACTCGGGTTTATGCATAATATCTTTTTTCAATCTTGCCTTCATGTATGACTTCAAGGGACCGACTGACCGAAAGGAATTTCAGTTAAAAATCGGAGAGACTTAAAAAAGCGAAGACGACAACGATCCCAAGCAAGATTAAAGAACCACAACAGGAGAACTGACACAATGATTCAAAATATATTCCCAGAGTTAACTAAAGAAGTGCTCAAATACCGCAGGCCGGAAGGAGTGCACTTCAAATATGGAACAGCTGGCTTTCGTACGAAGGTATAATATCACTTTTTATTGTTGGATCATCTTCAATATGTGCACAACTTTCTTTCAAGTAACGTCATTGGAACGATATATATTTCAAATGTACAGGGTAATCTACTGAACTCAACTTGCTTTCGTATGGGATTGCTTTGTGCGCTTCGATCGTATAAAACTTTGAAGGCGATTGGAATATGCCTCACTGCTTCGCATAATGAAGAGGAAGACAACGGAATAAAAATTTCTGATCCAGATGGTGGTGTCCTTGAAATGGGATGGGAAAAGCACGCGCAAAAACTAGCAAACGTGGATGCATCTGAGGTTGTGGATTGCCTTCAAGAGATCTGCAAACTGGAAGATATTAAACTCACCTTAAGTGAAGAGTCCCAACTTGAGGGTGTTCCCTCTGTGTTTGTTGCTAGAGACACTCGAAAGAGTGGTGTATTACTTTCTAAACTCGCAAGGGAAGCTGCGATCCTTCTGAAAGCAAATGTTATTGACTTTGGACTTTTGACAACTCCTCAATTGCATCACAGCGTCCGAATGTTTAATCGCAAACAAAAAAATTGGATGTTTGAAAGTGGTTATTTCTCGAAGTATGCCGAAGCTTTTGAGACCTTAATATCTACTGGATCTTCCCCAGAATCAGCACCTAGCAAGAACTTAATAATAGACTGCGCACATGGAATTGGTGGTCTGAAAATGGACACTCTTTCGAAATCTATTGGAAATTCTCTTAGTATTGAAGCTCGCAATGTAGGGGATGGAACTCTGAACTTTGAATGTGGTGCAGATTTTGTGTACAGGCATCAAACACCGCCCAAGGGCGTTTCAGCTAAAGATTTTGGGACCAGAATTTGCAGTTTTGACGGAGATGCCGATAGGTTGATATACCACTATTATGAAGAAGATGGCACATGGCACATGCTTGATGGAGACAAAATTGCAGTTCTATACAGCTTGTTTATACTTGAACAGTTACAGTCTTTAGAATTGATAGGGAAATCAAGTAATATTTTCGGAATCGTTCAAACTCCATACGCCAACGGAGCATCTACCCAGTATATGATGGAGCAAGGTATTGAGGTACGCGGTGCGAAAACTGGAGTGAAGCATGTACACCATGAAGCTGCCAAATTTGACATTGGCGTATATTTTGAAGCAAACGGCCATGGAACAGTCCTCTTCAAAGACGAGATAATTGCGCAATTAGAGGAGATGAAGAAGCTACATGAGGGTAATAATGAAAAGCAGCAAGCTATAAAACGACTTTTGTCGGCTGAGCAACTTATCAACCAAGGAGTTGGCGACGCCATAAGTGATTTACTATTTGCCGAGGCAGTTCTTTCGATGCGTGGGATTGGCATTAAGCAATGGGATGAGTTGTACTCAAATTTCCCATGCAGACAGATAGCTGTGAAAGTGAAAGACCGAACTGCTGTAAGTACAAGTAATGATGAGAGGCGAGTTACATCACCGTTAAATCTTCAGGATGCCATCGATGGACTCGTTTCAAAAGAAGAAAATGCCAGGGCATTCGTCAGACCTTCTGGCACGGAGGATGTAGTGAGAGTGTACGCAGAGGCAAGTACTCAGGAAGGAGCAGATCGCCTCGCATATAAAGTTGGCGCTGCTGTCTATGATCTTTTGGACGGTATTGGTGATAGGCCCGTCAGTCCGAATGCTGAAAAATGAAAAATATATTTTACACCATATAATTGCTCCGTATAACCTAGACGATACAGCAATAGATTTAAATCATTCTGGCTAACTCTTAGGGCTTGCACACATTCTAAAAATACTCATATATTTTAATATCAATCGATATCATATGCAATCTTTACATACTTCTCACAAGTTATCATCAAGGATACATAACGTCAAAAATGGATGTAGAAAAGATGCACCATATATAACTTTACTTTTTTGATTTTGGTTTTTTTGATTTTTTTGATTTACCTAAATCAGCCATCATATCGTCAAGTTCTGCCATCTTGTCTTTTTTGGATTTTTTTGGCTTTGTAGACTTGCCTGACAGTCCCTTCTTTTTACTGGAACTACTGTTTTTGTGATGAGAACCTTTGTCTTTTTTGCGCACCTCTCCAAGAATCTTACACGACATTTCTGCGTACTGAGGCTCCACCTAACAAAAGAAAAAAGAAAGATGAACAAGTGGCCAAAATCAATGGTAAAAATATGCAAATATCACAAGGGTTACATCCCAGTTGTTACCTCTTCCCACTTTATTTTAGGGTGCTTACTATCGTAGTGAACTTTCATGCTTTTAACAGATGGTTGAAGCGCCTAAAGTGAAAAAGATATAGCAAAAACTTGTCACAAATATATTTCAAATAGATCACTATTGGCAAAATATGTGCACATATACATCACCAGGCAAATTAAGCATTTAATTGATGCTTTAGCTCCTGCTTGTTTCCGGTTTGATACTCCACTTTTTCCTCCACCGGCACCACCATTTTTCATCTTGGCCGCTTTTGCTTTTGCTTCAAGTTCCTTTGCGGTATGTTTATTTTGCTTCCCTTTCCGACCCATTTTCTCTCTTTTATTATTTAAATTGAAAGCAGTTTATATATTGAAAAAGACACTTTGGATTTTGGATGACTATGTTTTGCAATTCCTTAGAAACCATTGGAACGAGAAAAAGAAAAAGCTTTCGTTACTCCACTACAACCCCGTCATAGAGTTATTTTCTTATAAACCCAACTCAATCTAAACAAGTTAGATATGAAGTGTGGGAATATTCACTCAATTGATGATATCAAGAAGTTCAACAACAGAATTCATCGAAAAAACATGACTTCTTCCAAGTGTTATTCCCAAGTGTCTATGAAATAATACTGCGCATTTTGCTCGTATTTTTCCCTCCAACAAGTCGGTGTGTGTCCGGCTGAAACCATACCACAAGCTCTCTACGTGCATACCCCCGCCAACCAACCCCGTGGGCCCACGTGGGGCTTTGGCCTCATCGCTGAACAACCCACGTGGGCCGCCCACATGGCCTGCACCCAAACCAAACACAGATTTCTTTTATTTACACAGATTATCTGACTTAAGAAAAAAAAGGAGAGAAAATAAAGTCGTAGTCTACCCAACGATAGATCTCTGTATTCTTTCTGAAGACCAATTTTGATATATCTAAAGACAACTGTTACACACATTCACAAATTTTAATATCTACTAAGCCCTTTACCAGTAATTCAATTATTGGAACTGGATTATTGGACATTTCAGGGAAATACCAGCTACTAGTCTACACACGCGTTATTTTGCATTTTTTTCGAGTGACAGTCTGTGTCTCTTATATACGATTTTGGCTAAACCAAAATATATTGCCATTGCCATTTTTTGTTTAAACTTAAGTTTTAAACTCCAAATTTTAGTCCAAAGTCTACTTTTTTTCAAGGGTTTAGAATTTTGGGACCATTAGAATTTTTTTTCATACCCTTTTTTTTTGGAATGTGAAAAATATTGGGCACCGAAAAAGGCCCCTTTTGGGCCTAGGACTACCAGTTATGGGTCCACCAAAGCTTTAGTTCGCCACATGCATCATCTAAGTTTAACCAGTAATGCTACTTTAGCTATTATAATACTTTTAGTAGGAATTAGATCTGCCTCACCTAACCCCGACCGTCAAGTTTGTGCGTGTTGTCAACTTCCCAAAGGTTCAACAGTTGGGATTGAGCTAACCGATTGTTTGGCAGGATATGACGCTTGAAGTTGTGTTCATATCCCACTCAAAGGTTGAAGAAGGGGCTGAAGAAGCCTTGCTTCTGACACCACTTCCCCCATCCATGTTCAATGAAGCTGAATCTAGTGCACACTGGTGCATTTCTCTGCTCTGGACTTGCTGGGGCCCCCACGGAGTGTGAGATGTTCATCCCGTGGGATGTGTGTCCACATAAACGAGGAGGGCATTTTGAAAAAAAAATCATACAATATTGCTTAAGTGTGTAGGCTCGCAGCTTACCATATGAAAAATGCCACGCATATATTTGGTGCAGTTATAGTGTTGACTCTTTCGCTTGTTCATAGCTGGGACACTTCTGGGAAACGATTATCTGACAACGTGAAGAAAAAACAAAAATTAAAACATAGACTCTCATGCTCAAGGCAAAAAGATGCAAATAAACGGACTGGGGTATGTTTCAAAGGGAAAACTATAATAGATAACATATATGTGCTGAATTTGCCTCATCGCGCAGATAGGTGGAATAGCCTCGTAAAAAATTTTAAGAAATACGGTATTACTCCAACAAAAATACCCCGTGAAGCAATGGTTCGACGAGCGCCGCAGCATTTAATTGACGAAGCACAAGAGAGCTCGAAAGACAAGCACCTCTCGAACAGCTCCAGTGGCATATGGATATCTCACATGTGGGTCTGGAAGGAAATGCTAAAAAAAAATATGTCCTATGTTTGGGTTTTCGAGGATGACGCCCGACTCTTGAAGTCTTTTCTTAAGCTTCCCAGTTTGTTGAAGGAACTTGAACGTGTAGATCCAAAATGGGATTTTGTATACTCCTCCAGACTCACATATGGGGAAACAAAGATATGGCTGGTCGATGAATCCAAGTCGTATCCAGCTTGGGCCCAGCATATCAAGATTTCTGGTAAACGTTTCTGGGCGGAACCAGATAGAGCGGTCTCTCCAAATATCATGGTTCCAGGTGCTTCCGAAGGTGTTTGGGGTTACATTATAAGTAATAAGGGTGCCCGGAAACTTTTAGAGCTCAATTCGTACTGTTTCGCTGGTTGTGTAGCCATGGACATTGACATGTGGCTCAGTTCATATATGGTACGACCGCACGTAAGAATGTATGCTTTCCATCCGCAAATTACCGATATTAATAGAAATGAGACTTTTAGCGATAATCAAAATAAGATGAAGCCGCGTCTGCTTTGGGAAATCGCGAACAAAAAGCTCAGTGCTGCATTAGAGGCTAGTCAGATTAAAGAAATCGAAATCGCCCAAAAATTTGCAAACGAAGCTCAATCATATTATAATCAATTTATACAAGCCGCGCCAGCTGACTCAGGAGATATAGCGTGGGCATACTCAAAGCTTGGTATAGTGAAGCACGTTCTCTATGAGGATTTAGATGCTGTCGAGGCGATGTTTAAGAAAGGAATCGAGGAAATAAATGAAAATACACCTGACTTAGAGCATCTCTATTTCAATCTTGCCAGAAATAAGCGTCTCCGAAGGCAAAATGCCGAAGCGTGTAATATAATGTTACATGCACTGAAAATCAATCCCTCTTCAGAAGACATATGGGTGAACCTTCACGACATACTCAAAGATTCCGATGGTGTTGACGCTATTTCAGATTCTGTTCAAAAATTAATCAAGAGCATAAAAGCTAGAAAAGATGTGACCAACGCTGATGTTGTGAATATTGAAAACAATCTTGACTGCTCAAGTTTGGTCACTCCAAGGTTTAACCCAACATTAAAAAAAGAAAAAGTTGAACTTTGAAGAAAACAATGACCTTTGCCGCGTAGTTCCTTTTGAAATTTCAACTTCAACTATTAAGCGCGCCATGATTTGACTCAGCGATGTACTCACCTGATGAAAGATGGAAAGGGGAAAAGGGAGAAGAAGCAAGCCTGTATATGTGAATAAGAAGCGGAAATAAATCGCTTCAAATACGTACTCCGCCGAGAAGCTCGAATTGAAGCTCAAAAGAAGAAATTGTCCCTACCCTGAATGGATGGCCATTGGATTGCTTTCTCTCCCTCGTTTCATGGTTTCAGGATGTCCAAAAATTTTCAAGCTAATCCAACCAGGCTGTTTAGCAGGGCACGAAAGGCTTCAAGCGATGCGTTACATTTTGAAAGGCCTACGTAATGTACAAGACGAGTAAAAATGCACCTAATATATTACAACATTGTCATTAGAAAATTTATTTAGCCATTTTAAATACCATAATATGTGTTATAAAATGCGCATAAAGCGCATGAGATTTGTACAATTACGGCTCAGAGGGTCCTTGGGCTCTAAAGGGATAATCATGAATGAATAAAAAAAGCTATTGATATTTACGCCGACTTCCGGAAAAAAGGAAACTGATTCAATGGACCATGAATAATAGCTGTAGTTCCGCCCTCATACACATTACCCGTAAAATAATGAGTCCAGTTTGAGCCTTTTGGAAAATATACAGTCCTATTTAGAGCATGCTGCTCGTAAATTGGTGCTATCATGTACTCACGACCAAACATAAGCTGATCTTCAATCTTCCACGCAGCTGGGTCAGTTGGTGCATCAAACCAAACAGGGCGATTGAATGGTAAACCAGACGAAGCCGTTTCATTTAGCTCAGCAAGAATGTAAGATCTAAATTTTTCACGCAAAGACATTACTTCGAATACCATGGTCATAGATGCATTACCGAGTAACCATGGCTCCGTGTTCCGGCGACCATGCTGTCGAAATAAGGGACAAGCGAATCCAAACTGAAACCACCGAACTATAAGTTCCCTAAATAGAGGATCTTTCTCCACTCCATTTTGGGAGTGGTAGCCACCAATATCTGTCGTCCACCACGCAATGCCCGACATTTGGATATTCAGACCAGCACGAATCGCAGTTTTGAGGAAATCATAAGTGGAACTAGTATCACCATTCCAGAGCGCAGCTCGGTGCTTTGACATGCCGGCCCACGCAGAACGCGACAACATCATATGCTCAGTTGAACCAGCACGAAGCATTCCTTCGTGGTAGGTTTGTGTATGGAAATAAGGAAACATCATCCCACTTCGTTCGAAGCTCCCAGCCGCCCATTGCGAACCTTGTGGAGTTCCCGACGATTGTTCCGGCTCTGCCGCATCAAGCCAAAATATTTCAATTCCATAGTCATAGTAGCCTTTCTGGATTTCAGACCACCACCACTGCCTTGCCTTAGGATTGGATGCATCATACAGATAACACGGTTTCCCACAGACTCCATCGGGCCAGTCAACAGAATCTTTGGGATTGTTGTTTGTGTAGACTGCATAGCCTTGTTCCTGTAATGGTTTGAATGTTTTAGAGCTACCTTGCGAAAACGGCCAAGTAGACACCATTATTTTTGTCCCGTAAGATTTTAATGTATCTACCATTGACTTTGGATCAGGCCAGTTGCGAGGATCAAACGTGAGGTTGCCCATAACAGCCCAATTGTAGTAGTCAATGACGAAGACGGAAACTGGAATTGAAAAGTTTTCTTTGAATATTTTCATGGTGGCAAGCACATCTGCTTGCTTCGAGTATCTATTTTTCGAATGCCAATACCCAGCAGCATATTCGGGAAGAGGTGGCGCATGGCCAACTGCATCAACGTAATGGTTTAAAATTGAATTTGTAGCTTTGTAACCGCTAATATCAGCATTCTTGGAAAAAGTGGTAATAAAGAGGTCAGCCTGGTCAATATTATGAGCTTTCCAGATGTTTACCTCGGGCACAGACACATTTCCAAAACTGACAGACCCATACGCGGGCACATTCCAAAATGCACCAAATTGAACTTGCTTCCCACTGCCGAGATCAAATGCAGTCAGAACCCATGGCAAACAGACTTCTCCACCTCGTGACTTTGAATACTCTATGCAACTTTCCATGTCATAACTGGATCCAACTTGGTCCAGGCGGTCACTTTCATGTTCACCAAACCCAAAATATGAGATGTTAGAGCCTTCATTCTTGATTGTCAATGTCGTGATGTTTTTCACATCTCCATCATCTTGCTGCACGAAGTTAAACCACATCGTCGCGAGCTTAGCAGCACCGCGCGAGAGAAATATTTTGGATCGGTCGGCAGAGAGCGCAATTTCGAGGTTGCCATTGGACCATGGAATACGTGAGTCTCCTAGCTGAACGTCATGCGAAGATGTGGATGGTCGCGTGTCTCCCAGTGCACCAACTCCATTGTATGCTGACTGGTTGTCCATGTTGCATCTTATTCTGAAAGAATCGCTTCCCCAAGGGTCGATCTGCAGATTTTTGCAGACAGAAGCACCCTGTGCAGCACATATTAGCATCGAGACCAACCATAGTCGGGGCAGCATGTTGATTAAAACAATAGTGGAAGAGAGAGGCACTCTGCTTACTTTGTACAATTGTTTTCATGGTGGCGGCAGCCTCAACCACAAATATTTTGAATACTAAACCCTTGTGGGACTAACTGGATTATACTCAAATACCTTAAAGTCAATCTCAAACCGACTACAGCCATTCAAAATCCAACTCATAACAGAGGAAGAAATATGTCTAATAAAAGACAGTGAGAACCAGTCCATGCATCAAGCTAGCCTACCGCTATGTCGAATACTAAATTTTACGTAGCTACATGTACATGGAAGCCCGATATTATATAGAATGTAAAAGACATGCAAAATCTCCGCGTTAACGGAGAGTTGCAAAACCCCACCGAATAAAATGCTTAATTACTAATAGGTCAGTATGTTGGCATCCATGCATTGAAAATGGACCTGATGAGCAACGAAGGCGCCTTACATGTTCTGAAAGTGGACGACAGCTAGCATCAAAATTCGTGCTTCTGTATATCCTCAGCCTGCTAACCCTCTGGCTTCAATCAAGAACGGTGAGTTTTGAGTCTTTTACTGAACATTTAAATTTGTATTCAGTTTCTTCCCCATCTGAAACCACCTCATCATTGTCCAAAGCCACCATTTTCTCATTGGTACAGTCATTTAGAAACACTGAAAAAGTAAGTTCAGCTTCTTTTATCGTCTTTGTTGAATGCTCTGTATTTTTCCATACAACACCTCTTGCATCAATAATTTTGAATGACTGTTTGTCGATGTTTGTCAACAATAAATCTTTCTTTGCTATGTGTTCTTCTAAACTCTTCGTAAGAGAATTTAGATCAACATTTTCCATTGTAATATCGTGCCCTTTGTCCGGACCGGATCGTGTATTGCCCATATATATATTTAATCCTTCTCCTCCTCCTCTTCTTTTTGGATCCGGTACATTCGAAGGACTCATGCAACAGTCCACGATATATATTCCAATTTCCAATAACATAAACTTGAGGTGTCCATTTAATTTGGCAATGTTATCTATGTCGCGAATCGCGAATCGCGATGTGGTGATCACACATGAGCACTACCTGGTCGTGCGACCCAAAATGGCCTTTTTTCGGGTCGCAAAATTTTTCACATTCCAAAAAAAGGGTCCCAAAAAAATTGGACGGGTCGCAAAATTCTAGATATCACGCATCAACGTTGCACGCGGATGCATCCGGCCACAAAGGTTCTCGCGATGTTTCATTTTGACGTTTTTTGACAGGCTATTGTCCATACTATTTTTGATAGTAATTTTACATACATTTTTTAGTATTTTTACTAGCATTTTTACTAAAGACTCATTTTTCAGCCGCGCCTGCGGCGGGCTATATACTTTTTACATACTAAACACTTACTAGTATTTTTACATACATTTTCGGCCGCGCCTGCGGCGGGCTTCACATCAACTGTAGTTATGCTAGAGTTTCTTCGCGCTGATGTTTCATTTTTAGAAGCACCAATATTTTTTTAGCCTGTCCCTTACTTTACTAAGTTATACTAACACATTTATTTTTTCAGTCGCGCCTGCGGCGGGCTTTAGTAAAATTACATATTAAACATTTACTAGTTATTTTACATACATTTTTCGGCCGCGCCTGCGGCGGGCTTCACATCAACTGTAGTTATTCTAGAGTTTCTTCGCGCTGATGTTTCATTTTTGGAACTGCCAATATTTTGTTAGCCTGTCCCCCACTGTAGTAGTAGGGGAGAAATATTTTTATTATTTGGGTCCCAGAATTCCAAAATTTTCAGAAAATAGGTCATCAAAAAAAAAACCGGGTCCTTCCGATTTTTTGGGTGCTCATCTATGGTGGTGATATGCTCATGGTAGTATATCAATCCAAAAAAAATTCGACATACATTGACTCATGTCATTGAGTGCACAAGTGCTTGTCATGGTTCATTAAAGAGTCGAATATTCGAATATTGTAGCAGCAGGATTCCAGTAGTCTTTCCAGGGGATTATTTATTGGGATTTTATTCGAATATTGAATACTTTGGTAGACGTATCCGGATTCCGGATATCCGTTGGACTTCATTCACAACGAGGTTAATTCCAAAGTTTTAAAAGGGTTTCCACCCGTTTCTGCAAACAAGCAATTGCGCACAAGGGCATCGGTAAGCAGTAATTAATTAATTCATGCGTTCAATAATCTCATCAACCGTGGCTTAACAGTGGCTTGGGAATATAATATTCATTCAATGGTGATGAATATAAATACCTCTGAGGTTTCGGGTAGAAAGGAAAATCAAGTATCCATTCCTTTCTGAACATTCTGGAATGAGGGTAAAAAAATATTTCTGATGGGGAAAGATCCCAGAATGCAGAATAAGACACCAGGAAAGCATCGCAGAGTTTGAAAAAAACTAAGTGCTCGTTCAATAAAGTCATGATCCTGCCTTTTTTTGAGATTCTCTTGCTCGGTCTATACAGTGTAGGTAACTGTAGAGCTCACACACAAGTTCTAACAGAGACAATGCCAAAACCTAGAGGCGCTGAAGACCACTATACTGTGGATAAAAAAAGCAGTAAGATTATTAAGCTCCGCTCTGATATTGAAATAAAAGATGGTGTTGAGTTGAACTGGCCAATCTCTGTGACTGATAATTTTCACATTATGAAAGTTACAGTTGAACTTCGGGATTTTTTTCACCAGGATGCGAGTGACGTGCGCATCACTTTGCACCATGTGACGCAAAGTGCTGTGCTTGTAAGACCAAAATCTCACCAGCTTGATGATTATTTACACGTAGATTCGAAAGAACCCACGTTTGCATACGGTACCACGGCAACTACTCGCAGAACTGGGCTTACATATACTTTTGTTGACGGAGTCTTCACTGGAAACGGTATAAACTCGACTATAAATATCGCTTTGGGCAAAAACGTATCTATGAGTTCCACCTTCAATGATGGCCTGCAACCAAAGTTTGTTTATTCAGGGGCATATGCGACAGATGGAAGTGTGGATGGCGTAATACCAAATGTAAACATTGCCCGTACTAAGTCAGCATACAGCAGTGATAATGTTGGTCCGAGTGACAACTTGTATTCTTGGATGCAGGTTGATTTAGGATCTCAAGTAGAGATTGGCTCAATTGTCTTATGGGATAAAGAGGAGGAGCCATTTCTGGATGTTCGTGAAGTTCAACAGATTAATATATACAATGATTTTCGAGATTTACAGTTGGAGATCTTGGACGTGAATTCACCATGTTGGTTCACATTGGCCTATAACCGAAGCCGAAATCAAGGTGATAGGATTTACGAAGAGTCAGACAAATTATCGTGCAATGCTACAGAAGAACAAGTTCAATTAGCAATAGAGAACTTTACATCTCTAATTTCTGTACAAGTTACCCGCTTGTATAACACCAAGACTACACCCGAAAGTAGCATCCCATGGCATTCTGGATATTCATGGAATTTAAAGTATATGGTCCCTTCTGGCCCATCAGAACTAATCAAGGTTGGGAGATACTCCTTTGGTGCTCATAACAGTTCCTTAAAGATTGAAACAAAACGCATTCATCAAGGAAGAGTCACCAAAAGGCCATTTTCACCTCGTGATGCTGTTGGGGCTTATGTTATGATTTTCAGATATGAACCGAAAGTTGAAGATCTAAACAGCTTACTGAATACCTCTATTTGGCACAAGAGATTCAATTATGGCTTGCAACGGGAAATGAAATTTCCAGTGTTGAATAACATCACAGGACGATTTGTACGCATACAGTTGCAAGTCGCTGAAGAGCTTGTGCTATCAGAAATCCAAGTCTTTCCTTACTCATCAAACACAATATATGACTACCATGGTGGTTCTCCAATTTTGGCTGGTACTTACACGCCAGCAGATTCTTTAAATCATGCATTTGGAGGGACCTCTTCGCAGGGTGATTGGATATTACAAATAGAAGATTTACAAAAGCAAAAAATAATCTACAGAGGAGGGGAAAGTATGTATAGGCATGGTACTGGTGGGATCCATGATTGGGTGATAAGCATATACGAAAAAAGTGGCAGAAAGCACACATACTATAGTGGTGTTTTGTCCTCAGTGGACAAAATGCCAGCATGTGGAAAATTGTACAAGATTGAAAATGGAACGATGTCTGAAATAGTGAAGCGACCAGGATACCAAAAATCTAGAAGAACGACATGTGAGAATTCTGTGAAAGAGCACGTTGTTGCAGAACAAAATTTTTTGTCCCCAAATGACCTTATTGTATATGTACCCAATGAAGATTACACTGGTCCAGATTACATTGATTTTTCGATATCTATAGCAGGTGACACCAGTCCTACTCAGAGAGTTTATTTCAATGTAAGAAAGTGCAGACTTAATTGCATGATAGAAATCAATGACGATTACTGGACAATGCAAGAAAACAATTTTTCTGCAGTATTTGCCAACATGAGCTCACTTTCGCCTGGGCATGTCAGGACAGATAACTTTCCAACGAAATTTGAAATACGCAATGCCATAAGTCGCCAGGTAGCTCGCTTTTCGTATGCTTTCGCCCAGCTAGTGCGCGTGGTAAATTTTGAAACTGAAACTGGATATACATTACAGTAAATAGGAATTGGCACTTATGCATAATAGGTACATTAAAATATTGGGGATAATTTAAACTTGTAACTGTCCTTTGCCATTGTTGCAAGCGGAATACTTTAAAAAATACATCAAATTGAACCATTAAGAAAGGAGTTCACCATTGCAAGCGCATTTTCTGGTTGATCTCTTGGAACCATGTGCCCAGCGTTGTAAAACTGGAGGAAAGAGAAGCCGTTACTGGTACGAAGCATGCCGAGAGGTTTTGCTCCACCTGCTGCAGTAAAATTGCTTGGGGTAGCACTGTTGAACTCGTCTTTGTGAGCCCAATCAAGTCCTAAAGTCCAGGCCTGATTACCAAGCCAGTTGCATATATAGTCTTGGTCACCAGCATAAATCAATACTTTAATGCCAGAAGCTAATTGGTCAGGTATCTGTGTCTGAAAATTATGCATCCAGTCCCCACTTAGTTCGAATTCGAGGTTTACAGCTCTGTTACAATCAGACCATTTGTGACCAGAAACTCCCAAATAAGCGATAACATCTGACCTTTCAAGATATTTACCGACATTTGAAAAGTCATAGCAGAGAGGAGGCACCGCGCATTTAACACGCATATCATAAGGATTCAGTCCAGTCGCTTGATAAGGTATCAAAAGTCCGAGATTACACAGCTCAGTTGCTTCCAAACAGGCAGTGGTATTTGTTTGACAATTCTCAATCGCCGCGACGCATGGTCCGACAGCAATCTTCATTAATCCGTATTCAACCTTGGAAACTGCTGCTTTATGGCCGTTTGTTGAAATAGCCATATCGGGATAATATTTGTATTGAATTTCGGGATCAGTGAGCCCGTTACCAACGCTTGTGCCCTTGAGGTTAATTTCAATCGCCCCGGATGGTAGATTTTGATTGTTTTGCCAAATTCTGTGAGTGACAGCTGGAATATAGTGGCCAGCATAAGATTCACCGAATGCGAAAAACGAATTTTTGCTATACTCCGAATGTGTTTGAAAAAATTGCTGTAGAAAATCGTACATATCTTTCGAAACTCCGTCTTCGCTGTGATCCATACCAGCGCCTAAATACATTTATTAATTACCAATGAACATTGTGTACACCGTTAGTTTTAGAAATATACATCCATATACCGTAACTGAAACCAGTTCCAGCAGGCT
>JACLAD010016318.1_pt1 | contig 19082 bp, 7 predicted proteins | sample 8027901 | NCBI WGS metagenome assembly JACLAD01 (sample SAMN15725071, study PRJNA655200) | protist metagenome | isolation source: fluorescence activated cell sorting (FACS) single amplified genomes of... | place: Spain: Blaines Bay Microbial Observatory, Mediterranean Sea | collected 2016-07-05 | reverse complement strand
ATGCAAAAATGAAAAAACAAGTAAACAAGATAAGCTAGATAGTTTAGAAAAACTAAGAAGAATAATGTACAAAATCATGTAATTAACAAACCTGACAAACTAAAAATATTGAAAACTAAATTGAAGAACGCAAAAAAATATTTACGATACTATAAGAAAGAGACACTGTTGATATTTCCCAATTTCAAAGAAAAAGAACAAATTATGAAAATGAAAGCAGCACTATCGTCATTACAAAATGAATTAAAATGGTGTCAATTATTTTCTTTTGAAGAAAAAGCAGAAGATGATGAGGAAAAAACTGATGATATTTCTAGGTCTCTTCTTTTTCTTCAACATATCGAAAAAGTTCAACGAGATGATAAGGAAAGATTGCAGCAAGCTTTTGAAAACGCACAGCAAATGTTGGAAATAGGCCCAGAAATAATTGAAACAATTAAAGACACTAATAATAAATTGGAACGTATAAACGCAAAAGTAGATTTAATTGACAATGATGTAGAACGTGGTAAAAAAATCACGCGAGTATTAAGAATACGTAATACTGCAATAGGATTTATTTGCTGTTGGTAAAGATGTCAGTAAAATAATGATATTTGATGTATCACATATATGTATATTTTATATATGCATATACTAGACTATAAAATATCATTACACTCTCTCTGCTGTACGAAGTAATGTGTAATTTTGTATCTCTAGCTTATCATAATATTTTTATATATTACGCGTTGTATAAAAAAATATAAAGCGCCGCGCCTTATTTTGCCCATCTCCTCTCTCTCTCTCTCTCTCTCTCCCCCCCCTCGTTTTTACAAAGATCCATTTCTTATTGCTCTTTCATACGTTTCCCTGACGTTTGATACAGGATCATCTTTTAACTTTGTTAATGTTTCTCTACATAAAGTTTCAAAAACATCTTTTTTGACCATTTCCCGTTTCAATATTACACATACTTCAACAAAAAGCAAACGTAAATGATAAGTTTCAGCCTTGCCAAGCTCATTCACCAATCTTTCTATAAATGTATCTCTCCAATCAAATTCACCATCTAAACGATTTGCAATGGTACCAACGCATAAGGCACCTGCCCTTCTAACATTTGCAACAGGATCGTTCAACATTTTAAAAGTTAACGACTGTATCACACTAACAGTTGCTGGTGGACTGAATAGTGTACCAAATGTACCTAATTGATTTGCTAACAATAAACGAAATCGCCAATTTCGACGACCTACCCCTTCTAAAATTTCACTCATAACAACTAAAAAGCTTTCACGGCATGGATTATCCAATGCTTGTAAAAATGTTGCTAAATTTTCCACGACTCCAACACGCACCTCATCTACATCGTGAAGCAGGGTATCAAATGCATTTAAAAGCTCTTTTTCAGATTTAACAGGTCCTAATATTTGCGCTAAACGATGCAATGAATATGCCAATGTACGCCTCACACGTTGTTGTGGGTTCTCCACTAAAGTTAAAAACACATGGCGTAATGATTTTTCCCATTTATCAGGGCCTAGAACATATGCCACTCCCGGCAACGAATAAGCACAAAACATGGCTAAATCATCCGGGTCAGGATGCGGATCACTAGTAGACGCCGAGCCTTCAAACTCCATGCTGCTGCTACGTTGTCTATTATAAAATTCATTGCCATCACTAGTATTTCCAGCGTTACTTGAGCCATCACGGCCGTTGCCAAATTCTAGTTTATGATTATCTGCTTTCCGAAAATTGCCTAATGTAGGCAACATACGTTCCAATGGCGGTGACATGCGATCGCTGCTATCTGGGTACGCCATGCTTTGGTACACAGACAGTAAATTTTCATCTATTATGTTGGCATTTCTTTTATTTGATCTATTCTGATGGTGGGATAAAGGCGATAAACTTTTTATAATAGTTTCATTTTTTATATTTACATTTTCTGGTTTTTGTTGTTGTTGCTCGTTTTTACTATCTGATTCATTTTTCTTTTTCTTGTTCTCATTGTTACTACTATTATCATTATTGTTTTTATTCTTTGGAGATTTACTTGGAGATTTTGAAGATTTGCTTGTCCTACTAGAATCAGTCTCTTTTCCATTTACTATGATAATTTCTTTTGTATTGAATTCAATTGATGTTATTGTTCCATTTTCATATCCAATAGTCATCCCTTCACATCCACCACCCATAACGGTTAAAAATTGACCTAAATATTGAAATGCAGTATTTCGTACCCATTTGGATGGATCCGACGTAACAAATCGGCGATAGACTTTTGTTAATGTCTGCTTTCGTTTGCCAATCAAGTTTTGACTTATTCGCAATTCTTCCGGTAAAACTTGAGCGATTTGCCACAAACTCTCCGCACAAGCTTTTCTTACACCCCATATTTCATCCTCAGTTAAATTGAAAAAAGCGGGTAATAATCTTTCCGTAATATCTTCATGGCTTGATGTGCGAAATATATTTGCAATGTGCCTAGCGACGGCCATGCGGACACGAAACGAACCATCTTCTGCTAAATTTTGGACGGTCGGAGTAATAAATTGACCACATACTTCCTCCTTGCATAAAATCGGCGATAGCATATTTAACAATTCAGCACCGGTTATTCTTAATTCCTCAACAGTGTCATTTCCAGCTAACTGAATGACAATAGTTAAGATATGGCTGGCTAAATCATCTAATTCTAACAATGATGCAACCGATACAAGCGCTTCCGATGCAGCGGAACGAACCTCCACCGATACTGTATCCGCTAATAGCTTTGCTATAACTGGTAAAATATCATGCAAAACACATTGGTATCCTTTGATATATATTTCCTTTTCTTCTTCAACTTCGGTTCGATATTTATTATTAATATTATTATTATTATTTATATCCTCATTAGATATCATTTGATCATCTTTCGAAACTACACAACAAGCTTCTGATATATCATACAATTGAAAGGCTAGATCCCGTCTTATTACTGCTTCAACGTCTACGGACAATTCAGTTAATAATGGCACTAGACGTTCAATACTTGCTTCACTACCAGCAATTTTTGCTGTTTCACCTAACATTCTGACATGTACAGAACGTTGTAAAGCCATTTGTGCTGTTGAATATTTCACTACCCGCTCTAAAATGGGCAATGTATCATCAATTAATAAATCATCTGACGTAATAGGCTGCGATGGCGCTCTTTCTTGACGCGGAGTAGTATCTCTGGTATTCCTTGCGATAATATTATTCACTGCATCAATATCATTATCACCATTATTATTATTATTATTATTTGGGGGTGGAGAAAATACTTCATTTCCATTTGCAGACGCATTATTGGCCAGGGAAGCCATATTGTAAAGGCTTTGGTAAAAATATACGCCAAATGTATAAAAATATGGTTTTGTTATGTAATTATGTATTTGTATTATATGCACTATGTATTATATACATGTATGAATCTATATTTCTTCTTTCTTTCTCTTTCTTCTTTTATAGGTATATCATATATGTAATGTTGCTAATGTATAGTATCTTCATCAAATCGATTTTAATATTTGATGATGAAGAAGAGGAGTAGTGGAGGCATCACCACAGAAATCTAAAGCTTATCCCCCTTGTCCGGCTTCTCGGTGATGTAAATGCGCTACTCACATATATAATACTTAGTAGACTACGAATTGTAAAAAAAAAAAATAATTTAAAAATTTTTTTTTTTTTGAATATTGAAAGATAAATTAATAGTGAAAAATAGATACGTGCATACGATAGACATAAAATTATAATAATAAAATACATCATTCATTAGAGACACGTATAAAAGTCTCTATGTATGTATATATATGATCTATAATACATACAATACGATATAACAATATTTAAATTAAATTATAAGTAACAAAAGTAGTAAGTGAAAAAGAAAAAAAAACAAAACATGGCATCGCTTGTCAATGAAAATACAAAGGAAATGGAAGTAGAAGATGAAGTAGACGAAGAGTCATCCTCTGGTGAAGAAGAGGAAGAGTCAGAAGAAGAAGAGTCAGAAGAGGAGGAGGAGGAGGAAGAAGAAGAAGAAGAAGAAGATGATGATGATGATGATGATGACTCAGAGGAGGAAGACGGCGATGATGATGATAATGAAAAAACTACTGAAAATGCTGAGAAAAAAGGTGATGGCGAGGCCCCAGATGATAATGCTCAGGAGGATAAACAAGAAAAAGAAATTGTAATTAAATTTCCGCCACCAAGTACCAAGTTAAATAAAGTTGGTGACTTAGTATATTGTCAATATGGAAATGATATCTTTAAATCAAAAATATTAAAAGTTGAAACTCGTCCAATGAGACGAAACGAACCCGCATGTAAAGCATACTTTGTTCATTATCAAGGGTGGTCGAAAAGGTTTGACGCTTGGGTGGAAGAACAGTATGTATATGATTTTACGGATGAAAATACAGAAATGAAGAAACAAATTATCCAAGCAGTTAAAGATTTAAAAAAACGTGAAAAAGAAAAAGAAGCAGAGCAAGATATGATATATGAAGATTTAGTAATGGCCAATAGTAGTTTTAAAAAAGGCAAGAAACGAAAACTTGCGCTTTTAAAACGCTTAAAGCGCCCCAAGAAAGCGCCAAAAAAAGCAATGAGTGAAGACGTGAAAAAGGCAAGATCGTTTAATCGAAAAGTAAGATTTAATTCAAGGAAGGAAATGGATTTAACTGAATATGTCGAAACATTTAATTTGACTTTATCATTAGGTTTGAAAAAACGAGCGGTGCAAGATTGGGAAATGATGGCATTGGATAAGCGTTTAATGATCTTGCCTCGTAAACCATCTGTACGTGATATATTGAATGATTATCTTGAATTGAAGCGTAACCAACTAGGAAAAATCAGTGGTAAAACTGGAAATATTAGCGTTGAAAAAAAAAAAGATAGTACACCACAGGGATCTAGTAGTATTAAAAGTAATGGTGCGATGATGATGATGATGGATGGTGGTGGTGGTGGTGGTGGCAACAGTAGTACCAATAATAACAATATAAAAAATAATGATGACAGCACTACTACTAGTACTAGTACTACAATCAATACGACCACAACCAGCACCAAGACGACAACAACCAGTACCAATACCACCATACCCACGACTGTAACAAACAAAACAGACAATATACTTGAAGATATGAATAATAATGACGAGAAAAAAGATGATCCAATGCAAGTATATCGTGAATTAATTAATGGTATCGAACAATTGTTTAATCGTGCGTTGGGAAAAAATTTATTATATCGTATCGAACGGAAACAATATGATGATTATATGTATGAAAACCCAAATGTATTGCCCGCTGATATATATGGAGTTGAACATCTATTGCGATTGTTTATTAAATTACCGATGTTTTTATCAATGTGCAATGATATGAATGATGAGGAAGATAGTGCAAAAAAGATACAAGCATATTTACAAAGTTTTATACAATTTTTAGGTAGCACTAGTAGCAATAAATATTTTGGCACTGTTTATGAAAAGCCAGACGAGGAATATTTAAAAGTATTTTCAACTCAGCCTGTAATGGCTGCAAGCGATATTACAGCAGGTACAGCAACAACAGTAAATGATGGAAAGGAGACAAATGGTTCTGATTCTAGTATTAACAAAAACGCTGGAATTAGTAAATCTAGACGTACGAAAGAGGAAGAGATGAAATTGATGGATAAATTGTTGTCAGCCCCACCACCACAAAAGAAAGCCAAGAAAAACAACAATCATTAAAATATGTTTCGTAGTTCATACTGAGTCGTATGGCTTTCGTATGATATATCAATTAAATCAAAAATTATATGCATACGACACGCATATATATTATGAAATCAGTACCGTTGATTCGATTACTGATGGCTCCAATCTGAAGAAGCGAAATTTACCCACTAATGACACTTCTGGTTCACACAGTATAGCATCGCGAGTTAAAGGGCTACGACGACCAGCCAAAAAGAAACAAAAGCAACCTCTTGATTCCCCGGGATCTACACAATATAAATAATTCTTCCACACTCTTTTATTGTATGCAATTCTGGTTAGGTAATAGTATTAATTATTTCTGGTAACTACACATATACAGTGAATATAACATTATGAGTAAATAAAATCTTTAACTTAATAAAAAATAAGAGAATTTTTTATATGATAGGGAAGTCTACGGTTCTGACCTGTTTTATATTACGGTTCTGACCTGTCAAAAAAAAACAGTCAAAACTGTAATATAGCTTCAGAGACAGGTCAAAACCGTAATATAAAAACAGGCCAGAACTATAATATAATAAAGTAAAATAAGCTAAAACTCTATCCAAATTTCTTTTTAAAATAGTGTTAAAATTTCCGATTTTATTCTTATTAGAAAAAGGATTAACTTAGAAATTAATATAGTAATATGTGTTAATTTTTACTGGTACTATAGGGTTGCAGAAAATAATACACACATATTAAATTATAAACAATACAATTTTCAATCATATATAGGCACGTATCCTTAAAAAAAAGATATAGAAGATTTTTGTCGTATACTACACAGAAATAAAGTACAAAATTCGGGCAAAAGCGGTTGTTTTTTCAGTGGTTTTGCCCGAATTTCAAACTTACTTCTAAAATTAAGGAGCGCCTATTAATGATGGTTAAAATCTACGTTACAACGAGGTGTAGGTACATAGCACTATAATAATGAAGGAATTGGCCAAAAAATTCCACAAAAATATTTGATTATATTTTTTTTAGAATTATGGTCATTTATCAACTACCCCATTTCAACAGGTCAGAACTGTAATAACAGCTGTAACAGGTCAAAACTGTAATATAAAAACAGGTCAAAACCGTAATATCAAAACACAGGCCAAAAGTGTAAATATAGTAAAACAGGTCAAAACCGGAATTTTCTCATATATATATACTTCTTACCACAAAAACAGGCTTTATGCCAAGGCTAGGAAAGAAAATTACGACAACGGAGATCGTTCACCATCACCAACTATATATCCATTCGGGATGAACACGCAGGGGGGTTTTTGTGATTTAGCAATTTTATCTTTGAAACAAATGGCCAACAGAAAGTTTACACTTTCTTCTGCCACGAAACAAAAATTAAATTGGCTTAAAGCACAATGGGTCAATAAAACTTGTAGAAATCTACGTACTAGATATATTTAATTATATATGCATGTAATGCATTATATCAGAGGATCTTTCACATCCGATAGCCTTTACCGTTTTACGCGTCGGGTTCATAATTGTACGATGGTTCGTACTCTTAAAATTTACTATATCATAATGATACGCGCACACAATTAATTTATTTTTAATGCTGATTTGAGCCGTATACGTTCGTAATATATTTGCCCTAAAATCAAAATGCGCTAATTGTAATATCATACGTCTCAAATATGATATTATACATCATACAGTGTATATAAATATATATATTTAACCATCTATAATATATATCATATATATGATACGTGCATATATATATGATTTTTTAAATAGTCACGCTTTGGCGGTCATCATATTTAATGACATAACGCCCATTTTGGCCATCATCATTTTTATTTATAGATTGACTCATTATGTACTTCATCGCCATATCACTTGCTATACCACTTACTATTCTAATTGTTGAGGGCCATCTTATTCGTGGCACTTTCTTGCTGTCTTTGTGGGAAGTATTATTCTCATCATTTTGATCGACATCGTTGGTATTATTATTATTATTATTATTATTATCATTTTCTTCTTCCTCCTCCTCGTTTTTATTATTTCTTTGACTGACATATTGGGGCTTTCTAAACTTTACCATTCCGCTACGTCCATTTTTATTTAAATGTATTAATATTAAAGGTATTTCTAATTTATCGGAAAGGGAATATAGCCGTTCACGAATTTCATTAGAATGTATCGTGCAGATGATTATATTTGCTGGCCGACGTTTTTTTCGCACTGAATTAATACGACTAGAAAATATGTTTTGTCTTTCATTGTACAAATTATCATTAAATTGATTTACATAATTATCTTCCTCCTTGATAAACAAATTATAATGTTCTTCCTGTTCCACCATCATAAGATACTTTTGAAATTTATTAAAACCGATATTATTACCTAAATCTACATTGCATGGACGTATTGATACATGTTGATTGCTTTCATTTTCCATTTTCATATTATAGTAATTTAATGATTCTAATTCTTTCGTTACTGCTATTGCGCGATTATAATTTAAAAATATTGGAGAAAACTGATGATGGAGAACATCCGTTGAATTAACATTTTGTTTATCAACAAGTAACAAGTCTTCCACACCCATGCGAGTAAATATATCTGCAACAATTTTTCCAACAGCACCGGTGCCTAAAACGACAACATATGATTGAAATATAGTTTGTAATTTATTTCTATCAATTTCATATTGTTCATTTATTTCCTTCATTGTCATATTTAAACTATTTCGTTTTGTTATTGTAATTGATTCGAATAATTTACTATATTGTTTTGAATCTTTTTTTGGAATAATTTTCTTTTTCTCAGCAGCATCTTTATTTTCTACATTAGCACTATCATTTTCTACAATATTGCCGCCTTTAAATTTTTCCTTTAAATTTTCACGTGCTTTTATTTGTTCCTCTGCGAAAATAAATGCATCCGCAACACGATCTGAATATATTTTCAACTTTCTTATTTGTATTACAACTTTCCGTAACGCAATACTAGCTAAACAATTACCATGCATTACAGAGCGATCTGGTGCTGTCTCCCCTAACTTGATAATTTCACCATGCAGTTCCTCTTCATCTTTTATATGCAACAATTTCATAAATGGGTCAAACATCTCAGCAACACGTCGATTTTCTTCCTTATCAAAATCGAGCTTTTTTTCATGTGCAACGTCAATTGATAGTTGTAACTTACGCACAGTTTGGATTAAAGAACGAATGGTGGTTGCATAATCGTTTCCTTCATTACCATTGTTATTATTATTATACATTGATATTATAAAGCGATTGGTGGGATTTCTCTGTTTCTTCTTATTTGATATCGTGATTAAGTTTATATATGGAACTCTTTTACACCAGAAACAATATGTTTTACTACAGTGCCGTATAATTATTCTGTTGTTGATAAATGTGTATAAGTAATAATAACAACAATATAAATATTATAAATATATTATCATAATAGCTATGCCAGTATGGATAGCTAATAAGAAGAAGAAAGAAGACTGTGTTGATAGTATTTTCCTGTTACTGTACTGTATAAATTTTAATGCTGTGGTCTCGCTGGGTGTGGTGTGCTATTAATATTGTATGTTAAGTTTCTTTATTAAATTTTCGTATCCTGTCAATTGTCAATAAGATAATTAGGGTTTAATAATTAAGTGATAATTTAGTATAGCACTATACCAGGTACTAAGATATGATAGAGATACTGGATATTGCAAAAAATCCAAAAATAGCCAATACTTATTTTGATGAATATTAATATACTAAGAATATCCGATTTTTTGTAATATCCAACACCTCTCTATCAAATATATATAAATGTGTATACTAAATTATTAGTTAAATTAAACCTAATCCTATCCCAACCACTGCCACTTTTTTGAAGGGGTTATTTCCATCTTATTGACGACAAGAATATACTTACTCTAGGATCTAAAGGCAAGAAAAGTAACTAATTTTTTGAGTGCCTTTTTTGACTATTTCCTTAAAACAAAACAATATTCACTTACAATATTGATAATCGATACGTATGTTTTAAGGAAACAGTCAAAAAAGGCACTCAAAAAATTAGTTACTTTTCTTGCCTTTAGATACCTGAGTCTATACGTCGCTACGCTCCTTGCTCCATTTTAAAAGGAGTGTAGCGTTAGTATAGGCGAATAGCATAGCGGTGGTTTCCTGAGTAGAATATACTCGGTCCCTTCACACTAATGGTGTCTCCTCTATACTGTCTGCTTCACTCCTTTTAAAATGGAGCAAGGAGCGTAGCGACGTATAGATATAACAAGAATAGCAGTGCTATATTTAATATTATATTTTTATGCGGTTATACCTGGTACCATATTTGTTGTGAGTTGTGATGTGCACATATATTATAGCAAAATGTGTAAAATTATAATTACATTTATTATTATTTTACTATAATACAAACAACAAACACACATGTAGTATTTTTCAGTTGGCAATTCTAAAAAACAAAAAAATTTAAAATATACAGACAAAACATATGAATACAAACCATCATATAAATATAACAGATGAACCCTCCAATAATTGATGCGCGTAAAGATTTCACGTTTGATAATCGTGCTTTTTTATTTGCACCTCCAGCATTTACAAAACAACGGAAACGGGATATAAATAATATATTCAACTTGAACAAATTGAAGGAAAAATATATCAAAATTTATATCTCTACTAAATATGTCCACACAGAGCGGCGTGGCAAAATTATTGAAATCAAAGATATAGAAAATGATATTGTAAAAGTTCAATATGAAAAACACGATCTTGTTGAAGATGTATGTTTAAGAGAGGTTGATTGGACCATTGATGACCCTACATTGACAAGTGAAAAAACGAATCCAAATCGAGGGTATAATAAACGAAAAACAAAATTATTAGCAAAAATGAAACGTATGGGCCGACTTACGATGTTATTACGACAAAAGACAAGCCCTACTAGCAAACAATTAACAAAAAGAAATACAACAATCGGCCTAGTAAATACTACTGCTGCATTCAAAATGAAGCGAGGGATAGGTAACAGCCAAATAAAAGAAGAAGAAGAAGTAAAGGAAGAAAACAGGAATGAAAAATCAGAAGAAGTGTATAAGTTACAACCAACCGAATATGATTTTGAAACAGTAGACGAGGAGGAGTCAAACAGCGATAATGAAGAAATAACAAGTGCATCTCAAGACAGAAGAGATAGATATTCAAATAGTGCACCAATATCATACGACGCTGAAAATAATTATGTAATCATGCAAATGAATACAACCAATACAACATCATCATCATCAACAACAGCACGAGCAGCAGTGGATGATAATAATTCTCTGACTACTATATCAAAAATCGAAGAACAATTAATAAATAAAATTAAAACAAATACTGAGAAAAAAAAGAAAGAAATTGCAATTGGAACAAAAAAAGATGATAAGTTAAAACTAATATATTTACGACCTGATGATATTTCACAAATAGAAGTGAATCGAAACCATAGAAATGTACCTTTGTCGAAAAAGAAACTGAAGAAAAAAGGTATAGAAGAAGATCCATTATATTTAAAAAAGAAGCGACAAATGCTATTGATGCAAAAGAAAAAGAGAAAGGTCCAACTAGAACAAATGAAAGAAAAAAATAATGAAATTAGCGCTCGCATGAAGTCAGAGCTAGAGGCAAAAAAGAAAAAAGATAAGGCAAATTTAATATGGAAGCAAGTTGGAGGATTAATAAAAATGGTAAAAATGATTCAATATAAGCGATTTATGCGAAAATGGCGACAAGAATTATCTATAATAGAGAAAACACACAATCGTTGTCAATTATTAGTCCATATATGTGCAAAAATACTCTCAAAATATATTTTTAACAGTAAACGTAAAGCAATGAAACAATGGAAATACTACTACAACAATAGACGAAATGCTATCAATGATCTAATACCATCTAGACCCAATCAACCAAAATCAAAACAAATACGTCCAAAAAGCGCTTCCATTAAACGAAATTTAAAATTGGCTGTTCAAGAATATATCATCGATGATTCTAATATTCTTTCAACAACAAATAAAAATTTAGCAAGACGAAAAGAACAACACAATAATAATAATAATAATAATAATAGCGGATTACATGAAATGAGAATTGCACCTCCCATATCCCCAATTAAAAGCAATATGAACAATTCAAATATGTCTACACGATTTCAAAATTTAAACTTACGATCTCCAAGGCCAATAAGGAAAATGTATCATCATTACAATGATATGCAAAAACCACTGTGGGGTGGCATCAGTAATGCCAGGAATGCTAATAATGATAATTCTATTACAAAAAAAAAGGTAAAGATGAAAACAAAAAAGAAAAAGAGGAAAAAAAGAAAGAAAAAAGATTTAAAAGGAAAAAAAGATTTTAAAAAAGGAATGGCGAAGAAAGAAGATTATCCGGAAACTAGCATTGATCCTGTTTCTAGACAAGACTTAATTGGACAACCAATTGCATATTCTAAGAATTCCTCCTCTTCAGTAGAATTGACACATCCCGTTATAAATTTATCTGATTCTATCGTAGATAATAATTTTCAACAAGACGATATAATAACAGTCAAAGTTGAGAAACAATTATTGACGATTGAAAATGGAAAAATTAAAGATGATTATGAGCATGACCATCGTCAAAATAATACCTCCTTTGAAAACGAAGAAAAAAGAAAGAAGAAAATGAGGAAATCAATCAAACATAAACAAGCAACAAATAAAAGTATTGTTGATAAAAAAATGAAATTGTACAAGAAGAACCAATATAAATATGTAAAAAAACTAGCTAATTCTGGATTAAGACTAGTAGCTTGGGGAACACAAGCTGATGTTATTGAAGATAATGGAACAATGCTTTATGACGAAGCCAGGGATATTTATTTAAAATCATTGTAAAGAAACATATTTTGTGTGTGTGTGTGTATGTATGTGTGTTTGTGTTAGTGTGTGAGATACGGTATAGATATTATACTGCCTCAGATATTTTGTATTTCTCTCTTTTGATGAAGAGAGAATAAGAATTTTATCAAGAGCTAAATTTTATATTATATATTGTGTGTTGTAAATTTTATATATATATTACATGCGTAAATTAAATTATATATATATATATACGAAGTATGTAATTCTTATTAATGATATCTCACACACATTTTACATTGTAACTTTTTTTTTTATCTCTCTCTGGCTCTATATTAATTATATACTTTGTACTCAAATAAAATATATGACACCTGACATATAATTAAATATTATATGATATTTATTATATTATAATTATATTGATATATACGTATATATATATATATACACGAGTAGGAATACGTGTACTTTATTATAATTATTAATATTTTATATGAACGCGTATAAAAATGTACGTACAGAAATAGTGAGTATTTTATGTAATATATATCATGTTGTATTTCATGTATATTACTATATATACACATATATAAATAACTTCTTCTCCTCCTCTTTTTACTTTTCATATTTAATTTTAGAGTGTAAATCTAAATGTAACCAATCCTTCGTCAAACCAAGGTAAAATTTATATTCTTTTGCTTTTTTTTTGGCTCTTTCTGTACAAGTAATGTTTAATAGGAATGATTCATCGTATACATCTTGTTCTTTGTTTATAATAAAATTTCCAATATATGCATTGATTTGTTCCAGCAAATTGATCATATCAGTAACATTATTTATATTGTATCGTTTGATCATCTTTGTTTGGTGAATTTCATTTCTTATATAATCACGATTTAAATGTGGTTTTCGGCATCGTTGAGTCGGTTTAAACATTTGTCTATATTTTCGACTTATATGATTAATTGATCCATCTATTATACCTTTATCTGAAGGAGCAATCACATCAGGCAAATCTATTTCTTGTACGCGTTCTGACTTATTCAATTCTAAAAACAAATCCTTCACTTCATCATTGGTATTGACTGGGAATATTTCAAGCGTGAATTGAAAATCTGTTACTGAGGCATTTTTATCGTTTAAAATTTCCGAAGCGGCATAGACTCTATGTTGCCCATCAAAGATACCACGGTTTTGAGGGATATCAAATCGTGGTTGCTCGGCACCTATAATTTCAAATACAGAGATGCAACCAGGGAAAACTAAATTGTTTTTTTTTACACGTACGATTTCTGCAATACGAGATTTATCACACGGTCTTTGAAGGTGCCAAATTGGGATATTATTAATTACACTTCTGGCAGATGCAAGGTATAACTTTTTAAAACCTAAATCACATAAAAGTTTTCCATATATTGGATGATACTCGTCGTCGTCGTCGTTTAAATTTAATACACTTTTCATGTTGGTAATGATTTCGATACTTGACGCTTTTTTCCCAATATTATTATTGAACTCGTCCATTGAAAAGTTATTACTATTCTTATATGTATTATTATGAGTTCCAAAATCGCTGAAACAACCGTCGTCATGATGATCCTCCTCGTCCTCCTCTTTGATATCTAAATTGAAAGGTACGATGGACAATTCCGAAGATCCTCGTCTACTAATAATAGAGATTTCATCCATTGAATGTGTTGAACCACTAGATAAACGATTAGATTGATCAACGTTACTACTATTTGGAAGATGTTCAATTGATTTCTTTTTCTCCTTTGTTTTTTTTTTCTTCAATTTCTTCTTCTTTCTGTTTTTTCTAGTAGTTATCATGGACGATGATTGATAATGTAAGTCAATGCCACAGTTTACCAATTGATGGAAATTTTTGTCTTTCATCTCTCTCAACCGCTTTGATACCTCGACGTTGTAACTCAGTTGTCGTATACGTTCTTGCGCTTCTAGTCGAAACGGGGTAACACCTTTCTTTTTAGGGACGTAATAATTTTTGTCGTTTAGATAACTCTCTGTATGTGGGTAAATGATCTCATCTTTTGCTGCAAAACTAATTCTGCGATTTGACCTTCCATCATCGTTATTCCTCTTATTATTATTATTGTTTTTTTTACCTTCCTTTTTATCTCTGCTCATAAATAATGAATCTTTTTTGTATGTTGTTGAATTCATATTTGATTGAAAAAAATAAAAAAAATAATAAAATATGTTAATTGTACCTACTGTTTTGTATATACATACAAATTGTCTTTGGTCTTTTTTGTATATACGTACCTTGTGTTTTTAATATAATACAGTATATAATGTTGTTGTAGTGTTACAATAATAAATAATATTAGTGACACTTTTTTACACTTTGCAAAAAAAGGAAAAAAGAAAAGAGAATGGGGTTTGACCTAGTGCTATTTCAATACTATTTTTATCTATCAAATTAAGTATAAAACTTTGTATTTTAATTTATAAAAACTCTGGACTTTACAAAAAAAAGCTGTGTAAAAAGTAACAGCCAGCCGGCCTTAGGGCCGGGTACTCAGGAAACCACCGCTATGCTATTCGCCTATACTAACGCTACACTCCTTTTAAAATGGAGCAAGGAGCGTAGCGACGTATAGACTCAGGTATCTAAAGGCAAGAAAAGTGAGTCATTTTTTGAGTGCCTTTTTTGACTGTTTCCTTAAAAAACAAAACAATGTTTTTGTGGTAACAATTTATTATTTCATTTGTTGATGAAATTATTAATAATTAATAATCATCGTATGTTATTTTAAGGAAACAGTCAAAAATGGCACTCAAAAAATGACTCACTTTTCTTGCCTTTAGATCCTAGAGTACCAGCCGGGCCAGGAGTGCAGGCTGGGCAGGCCCGGCTAGCTAGCCCGGTAAATTTTTAAATGATGCCGGTGATGCCGATGGATTTTAGCACGACATAGCATTAAAATCACAAAAATAAGAGTTATCGTGTAGGGTTTAGAGGTTTTAAGTTACCAAACTGACTATTTAGAGTGGAATGGAAATAATAATATCCGGTATTATTTAATTATTTATTCTCTTCATATAATTATTTGATGATTATTTTTAGATGATGAAAATTCTGAAATTTTATTGATTTTTTAAGGCAAAATCCATCGGCATCACCGGCATCATTTAAAACTCTGCCTAAGGCTAGCTACTCGCTAAACGCCTCGTCTTCCCTAGCTACCTGGACAGACAGCCAGGACAGCCCATAATCAGGAATTCTGAGCGCAAGGCCCGGCAGGACAGCCTTTTTTTTCTCTCTGTTATTTTTTATACGGGCCATACTATAATTACTGCTACTGTACTATAATATCTATAGCTAGCTACTGTATTATATTACGACCGCGGACCGCGGTATAATAATATTCGTCGCACGTGGTTTACGTTATAAAAAATAATTATGATATTTAGCACATTAGTCTAATAACCTAGTAGTATTATTATTATTTTCTCTTCTTACCAGGTATTATATTACTCATATATTATTATATATATATAATATATATTTATCATATATACATACGATAATATAAATCTATTACAAATTTTAAATGATATATTTTTAATATATTATAAATTCATTATATTGTATACATAAATATAAGACGACTATCGTATATACCAAATTGTATAGATGTATATACATATATTAGATCTATAATAATAATAAATAATATACGATAATTCATCCATAACCACCATGCCACGTAAAGATAGTGCTATGTTGGCAGAAATTAAGTCTTGGGGGAAAGACCCAGAAAATAGAATGAAAAAACGTGAAAGGCCAAAATGGAACCCAACAAACCGGGCGGATGTTGTGAGGGATAGATTAGCAGAATTGAAGAAAGTTGAAATAAAAAAAAATAAAGAGAAAAGTATGTTAAAAGGCAAGGGCTTAGATGCAGATGGAATGATAACGTTTGATATGGAAGAGTGTAGGAAATTCTTAAATAAAGTAGATAAACGAGCTGCAGCTTCGGAATTATATAATGGTTTTGATACTTTGCATCCAGCAAAAATATCCAGTACAGCATATTGGCAGCGCTGGATGGTATGTACACCCCCAGAAAATGTCGATAGGCCTGTACGAATGTCGACGGAAACATCCAAGAAAGAAATGGCAAAGAAAAAATTAAATAGAGTTGTTAAAGGATTAAAACGGACTATGTTACTATCCGCTTTTAAACACGTTGGTGCGGAGGAAGATGATGATAATGGTATTGGTGGACTATTTGCAAATGTAGAATATGACGATGATGTAGGCAATTTAAAAAACAAGGGGGATGATGACGACGATGTCGATCATAGTAAAAAAAAAAAAGAGGAAATAGATATGGAAAAAAAAGAAATGGAAGAGCAAATAGCTAAAAATACAGATGCGGAGGCACAACAACGACAACAAATGTTAAATAAAGAAGCCAAGACGATGGATGATTATTGGCGTTGCTTGCATCCAATAGATGCATTAAAAGATGATTATGGTAAATTGAGATCGAAAGATGAAGAGATACCTATATGCGAAGAGTGTGAAAAATGCACGAGTCATTGTGTATGTCAAGATTGTGAACAATTTTTTTGTGATTTATGTTGGCCTAAAGTTCATTCCAGAGGTGCATTGAGATTTCATAAACGATCACGTGTATCGGTTGTAGATAAAAAAATTGAATTAGCATTGAAACGTGAAATTTGTGGTACGGGTGGCCGTGGACAATTTTTTTTCCATGGCCGCGATATAATGAGCCACAACACGACAATAAAAGAAGATGGTGAAGATGAGAAAATTAAACCAGCAACACCACGTACTGCATATATACGACAATGCAAATTAGAAAAAATCATTCCAGAACCTACGATTTGTCGATCGGAACAAACCAAAACATTTTCACGTGCATTTTTCGGATTAGGAAATGAAAAAACAAGAGCTGCACTTAAATACCTCTCCGAGTTGCCAAGCACGGTAACGACTGTAAACTTACGGGACAATCGATTGAACGACGAGACGCTTGCAAAGGTCATTCAAGCACTTTCAAACAATAAAAAACTTGAAACCATCATATTGTCTGGAAATAAATTTGGATTGAAAAGTGCAGATGCAATGGCAGATTATTTAACCAATGCAAAATCTAGCTTGGAACATTTAGACATATCGCATTGTAATATTGGCGACAATGCATCCAAATTGCTTGCTACGGGCATTCAAAAAACAAAGGCACCATTAGCACGTTTGCATTTGGAACACAATCAAATTCGGGAAGATGGAGCGCAAGCACTTGGAAGAGCATTTGCAAAACATCGAACGTTGGAAAAAGTATATTTGCAATGGAATCCATTTGGCGATAGTGGTGGCCAATATATCTCCAAATCGATTCGAACAAATAGTAGCATAACGCATTTAGATTTGCATATGACAGGATTTGCAGATCTTGCTGCGAAGGTAATGGGAACCTCGTTGAAATTCAATAAAGTGTTGAAATGGTTGAATCTATCCCACAATCCAATCTCAGACGTTGGCGCTAAAACATTAGCAGATGGTTTGAAACGAAATGAAACATTGGAAACATTGAATTTAAACCATATAATAGGTGGTTCAAAAGGTGCCAAGGCATTGATCAAATCTATCGAAAATATGAGTGGCGATGTGCAACGTAATATACAAATGGAAGGAATGGATCATGCATTGAAGAAATTTCAAGAATTCAATGCGAAAGATCCAAGTGGCAGATATGCATTGGACCTATCGGTCCCATACGAGCGAGAAATTGCATTGGCGTTATTAAGGCTATCCGGGGACAATCGGAATTTACTATGGAGCGATGTTCATTTAGATGGCCTGAATAGCTCTCAAAAAAACGTAACAAAAATGCATCGTGGAAAATATAAATTGCCAAAAAATGGCATTTTCGAGTTCAAAATAGATATCAGTGGCGAAGGGCGTATGCCAGATTCAGAGGAGATCAAAACGGCAACGGAGGATTTGCTTGACAAGTTAAAAAGTGTTAGTGGCATTAAACGGCTGCAAATATTAGCTGAAACGGAAGGTATGTTTTTAGATAAGGAAAATGCGGAGAAAATAATGTTATTGTTTCCAGAAAATGGACGTGTCACGGCGATGTTGACAATTTTACCAAAATTAGTTGATCATGATGCCGCATTGGAACTGGTTGAAAAATATTTAACCCCGGAACAGCAAATTGAATTAGATAATAAAATGGGCATGATATTCGGCTTTTGCCCGATAAATCCAACTGGAAGGTATAAATTGGATTTAAACGATCATTACCAACGCTTAGTCGTGGAACGATGTATGAATATTAGCAAAGATGAACATGAATGGGCTGATCATATCGGCGTTGGTGATACGAGTCAACATGGAAATGGTACGTTACCTGC
>JACLAD010005096.1_pt1 | contig 19093 bp, 16 predicted proteins | sample 8027901 | NCBI WGS metagenome assembly JACLAD01 (sample SAMN15725071, study PRJNA655200) | protist metagenome | isolation source: fluorescence activated cell sorting (FACS) single amplified genomes of... | place: Spain: Blaines Bay Microbial Observatory, Mediterranean Sea | collected 2016-07-05 | reverse complement strand
ACATTATCGATTTTATATATCATGAAAAGTTGACGAGAACGGAAAGTTCGCCATCGACACGTCAATTCTGTGCACTCGGTTGCACGTTGCACAGCATCGTCATCAACAAAAAGTACATATGTAGCTGCGGAGGTATGAAGCAACATTTATCAGTCATCTTATCAGCTTCAGATTATCAGCAGCTATTCTGAATAACTAACGTGTTGATGGCGAACGTTCCATTCTCGTCAGCTTTGCCAAGTTTTATATATAAGTATTAATTAGCTAATATTATAATGATCTAGGTAGCTAATGGTAGGACAACGAAAGAAACAAATGAATCAAAATCTAACTGAAGATCGCTCGCTAAGAGGAAAAAGCCATCCCAACGAGGAAGGTGACTCAACATGTATTTCAACAACAACAACTTAGTCAGGACTAAGCGATTGATGTATGTAGTATTATTCGTAGTATTGTTTCATAATTTACAATTTATGTAGGTAAACCGTACTTTCTTTTCTTTCCTGTCTTTCTAGGATAGATAATAATAAATATTTATTTGTTCAGTCTTATATTTTATATTTTTATTTCTCCTTTTGAAAAGACTAGAATATACTTATATGCATTGCATCTCCTCATTTTCCTTGACTAGTTATAAGAGACAACTCGAGGGACAACTAAATGGAAGACATCAACAGCGATACTTTGGACAACCTTTTGACAGTGGCTGATAATAATGATGATATTGGTAATAGTGACATCAACATCAATTCCTTGCTACAGCCAACAATTACTTATTACAACTACTAGTCTAAAAGCTTCCATGGACAATATTGATGTTAAAATGAATGAGATGACAAACCATCACCATTGTAGATACTTGGGGTTGGTCACTAAATGTAATGATTTATCATTGAGTAACACTTGATATCCACCAAAGGACAAATCTGTTTTTACCCCACTACTAACAGATTTGTCCTTTGGTGGATATCAAGTGTTACTCAATGATAAATCATTACATTTAGTGACCAACCCCAAGTATCTACAATGGTGATGGTTTGTCATCTCATTCATTTTAACATCAATATTGTCCATGGAAGCTTTTAGACTAGTAGTTGTAATAAGTAATTGTTGGCTGTAGCAAGGAATTGATGTTGATGTCACTATTACCAATATCATCATTATTATCAGCCATTGTCAAGGATAAGGGGGTAGTACTCCCTATCCTTAACAGAGGGCTTGTTTTGTCTTCATTTTACATGCATACCTGGGCGGCAGTTTCTTATCTTCTTATCATATTGCTTTTATATTTTTGAAATTTCTCTCTTCGCTATTTTATAGAAGTACATACATAGACTCTTCATACATGTATCCTTCTGCCTGGTCTTGTTACAATCAGTCAGTTATAGTAACTATGCTGATACATTCCCTATCCTGTTGATGATGCCTTTCAGCTCATATTCTAATTCGTCAGCAGAACGATAACCAGTGATACGCTCAATAACTTGTCCCTGATGGAAGACGATGAGGGTAGGCAACGCCTCGATCGCATAACGAGCTGCGAGTTTGGGAGACTTTTCTGTATCCACTTTCGCCACACGAGCATGGCCATCCATACGACTTGCTACGTCCTCCAAGACTGGTTGCATCATCTATATCGTATGTATGTTTGTAAGTGTGTATATATGTATGTATGCGTATGTATGTATGCATATATATATATATATATATATGTTTTATATGTATGTGCGTGTGTATGAGCACATGAATACATACATGCACACATACATACACACATACATATAAAACATATATATATATATATATATATATATGACCATACAGAAGTACATGTGCTTACCTTGCAGGGTCCGCACCACTCAGCGTAAAAGTCAACTAGTACAGGGACACCGATATTTGCCAACATATCATCAAATCCCTTGAACTTCTGAGGTGGAGGGGAAGGGGAAGGGTTCTCCTCTGCTGGTGCTGTCGCGGCAAGACGTGTATTTGATATACTTGTCCTTGTTAGTAGACTACCGCTATCACTATCATGATGATGATGATGATGATGATTGTTATCATAATGGTCACGATATAAATGTAACTGTGTTGGTGACCTATGATTGAAGTGAGACTGACTGTTAGTAGATAACCAACTTCTGCGAAGAAGATGACTCCTGCTACTGCAACCACTTCTAGCGTTATTCATATGACAATAATAACCACCTCTTGCTACTGTCAGTGGCGTTGTCTTCATTGTTGATATCATCATTTTATTATTATCAGTATGAGTGGCTGTGTATCTTGGTGCCCATGCTAAGGTACTAGAAGGCAATGAAGTCAACAACAAGACACACATCATAAGAAGACCCCACCACATTGAAGTGAAGAATACGAAATATGGGACACGAAGAGATGGCAGCATATTCGAATATATTTATGACTATAATACTTGTTTTTAATAGCTCTTAATTGTCTCTATCTATATCGATATCTATATATGATATGTATGTATGTATGTATGTATGTATGTATGTATGTCTACGCTTCTTCCTTTCTTCACTTTCTTGCAGAAGTGAAGTGAAGTGAAGTGAAGTGAAGTGAAGAAAGAAGGATGAATGAATAAATGAATGAATACGTGAGGAGCAGATAGGTTGATTGTATCTACTTTATGTATATATATATATATATATAAGTATGTATCCACATATATGGCGATAGGATGTAGGAAGGGTCAGAGGAAAGAACGTCAGTCCTCCGCCATGCCAGCAGCACAGCATAGCACAGCAGTGCCATTCTCAGCAGAGCTCTCACATGAACTCACAGCAGAGCAGAGGGGGGCAGAACTAAGAGATGCCCAATAATATCTAATAAAACCACGAATGGTGACTGATAATCAACCAACCCATAATAATTCATTCGTGGTTTTGTTATATACTTATAACTAGTAGGTACTTGAGTAATCCAGGACACTCGTAGTAGTCTACCAAGCAGATTCTTGTTGCTATTTTTGTGTCTTCATATTCAGCAGCAGCAGCAGCAACAACGGAGAGGTCGGCTGCTGCTGCTGATTGATGCGTTATTCCTATTCCCAATGCAGATCAAAAGTACTACTAGTAGCAGCAGCGAGTGTGGATGGATCTCCATTAGTATGCTACCTACCGAGGAAATAGTAAATTACCGTTTTGAGAAAAACTAAGTATATGCATTGCGTTCAGCGAAGGCACAGGCAGGCAGGCTGGCAGGCAGGCAGGCTGGCAGGCAGGTAGGTTGATAGGTAGGGCACAAGCAGTGGGAAGGAAGAAGCATATCTACCTTGCTAGGGTAAGTGGAAACAAGACAAGACAAGAGAAGAGAAGAGAAGGTGAATTATTTCATTTATCCACCACCTTTAGTTAGAAGCAGCGTACAATAATAGAGAAGGTTCTGAAGTGATTGATAGATCGATTCTTCAAGGAAGTCAGCTTGCTTGTTCATTTTCGTTCAATTCATTAAGAAGATACAAGGAGTGCCACAATACCTACCTATACAGGAGCTTGCTTTCTTATCTACTTATCAGTTTATATTAAAGTGAAGTGAAGTGAATCATTGGATTGGTTGTCAGGCATACATACAGACAGACATACATACATACATACATACATACAGACAGACATACATACATATAAGAAAGATACAGGAGTATATATCTATACGAATACATATACATATATAAACGCATAGAGGAAAGTATATAAGTATCATCATCATCATCATCATGTCTTCATCGAATCAAAAGGAAGATGGGCCTCAACAGTACTTATTTGTCGTCGAGTACTATGACCCTTTACCCATGACCAAAAAGAAATATCTGCTTAAATATTTCATTGACTCCCATTCTGTTGAAATGGTAGATATACAAAAGAAGAAGCTATTTTTGAAAAAATCTCCATGTCCACCCGAGGTAAGTGGAGAATATATGTATGTATGTATAAATGAATATATTTATGTATAAATGAAAGTATGTATATAAGTGTATGTATGTATGTATGTATGTATGTATAAATGAATATATATATATATGTATGTGTATAATGTATGTATATTAACCCTAACTCCATGTATATACATACATATATATATATATATATGTATACATCATTATGATCTACATAGGTGAGCATATCCGATTTCGCTGTTGGTTCCAAAGTATTCCTTTATTCACGTGAATTATCAATCATCGACTATGGTGATGGCACCACACGCCAACAACTCCATAGACAAGCGTCCAAAAGTGTAGCGATTTTATCGGCAGATATATATGAGTCGTGGGGTAAGATTATCACAGCCTTGGAGAGTGAAATGACTCTTGTAAAGATTCGAACAGTTTTACTAGCTGAGAATGATGCAGAGAGTCTCTTACATACTTTTTATGAGAAGAATGATAATAAAAAGAATGATAAGAATAAGGATATTATGAGTTTGACGAGAGGAACAAATCTCGTTGTTGTTTTCCAAGCTGAACATGGTTGTCAGCTCATGAAGGATCTAATCACTACTCAAATGGGTTCAGAAAATAATCATGGTGTTTTCATCGCACCCACAAGTTCTCAGGTGGCTGAAATCATATCCCCCTCTTCAAAAGACGGCGAAATCGTCGATATTCTCAATGCGAAGTCAACGGCAACCCTTGATAGCTGTACGTGTTGTGTCATTCGGCCTCACGCTGTCAAGGAAGGACATGTCGGTGACATTGTTCAACAAATCATCTCACAAGGATATGAAGTCAGTGCTATGGACTCGTTTCAGTTTGATAAAGTGGCTAGCGAAGAGTTTCTTGAGGTATGTATGTATGTATGTATGTATTTTTCCGGATGAGAAGTCTATGTAAATATATATATATATATATATACATATGTTTTTTTGAAAGATCTACCTAACTGGAATGATATATGATTTCATTCATAACTATGATAGGTTTATAAGGGAGTGGTACCCGAATATCCAGAGCATGTGGTCCAATTGTGTTCTGGTCTATCTGTATGTATGGAGGTACGAGCTGAAAACGCTGTTGAAGTATTCCGTGAAACCGCCGGGCCGTGGGACATTGATATGGCCAAGGCATTACGTCCTGAGAGCCTTCGTGCTAAGTACGGCCATGATAAGATACGAAGTGCAGTTCACTGTACGGATGTACCTCATGACGCCCAGTTGGAGTGTGAATATTGCTTCGAAATCATGCAGTGAGGACAAAAATATATCAACGAAATGTGTACATATATATATATATATATATATATGTGTGTGTGTGTGTGCACATATATACATATGCATGCTAGAGACAGAATTTGAGGAAGGGAAAAAGGTATATGTGTATATGTAATTTTCGATTGGTCGAACATGAGGGTCAATGCCAGCGTGATGAAAGAAGGGAAGCAAGAGGAAGTCACCTCCCTGAATGAGGATGCGAAAGAGAAGTAGTAAAGAGCGAAGATGAAAGAGTTTTCTTACTTCGCTGAACAAGCGAGGAGCATGGAACTTCAGGTAGATTTGAAGCCTGAGGCTCCTCTCTTGTTCAGCTATGTAAGGAACTGTAACACGTTTGACTCTTAGAATATTATTCTACAGCGTGTTGTGTTGGTGTCACTTCTAACTCAATTGATCTTCGACGTAATTCCAGATGATCTCTTAGTGAAGTATACTGAAGAGGAAATAGCGTTTAAAGCTGATTTGATTTCCACTAAAGTATTGACAAGTGAATTGGTAAAGCATTTTAAGTTAAAGAAACCAACGTATCTCACCATGACAACTAGGGAGCTAGTTACTAGTCTGAAGGAGGTTGTGAAATCCCCCTTCAAACTAGCAACAAGCTCTCTGGTTGTCATGGTAAAATACGTTGGTTTCTTTAACTTAAAATGCTTTACCAATTCACTTGTCAATACTTTAGTGGAAATCAAATCAGCTTTAAACGCTATTTCCTCTTCAGTATACTTCACTAAGAGATCATCTGGAATTACGTCGAAGATCAATTGAGTTAGAAGTGACGCCAACACAACACGCTGTAGAAGAATATTCTAAGAGGCAGTCAAACGCGTTACAATAGAAAGGGGAGGTTTTTGAATTTCGAAGGGGGGGGGGTGAAGATTTTCATCAATTCGTAGTTTTATTAGGTAATAACGTATCCAAAACTCCCCGCCCTAATTTCTTTACATCGTCTCCTTTTCACACCTGTCATTCAGTGATCAGTGATTATATAGCTAGTATATGCTTGAACGCTCTACAACTAAAAAAGCTAAAAGCTAGTAACTAGTAATCATTTATGACTATAACTAATAATCACTGATTGAATGACAGGAAAAAGAAGAAAAGAAATTCTTAGAATTTTGGAGTTTTGGACTCATTGTTATCTAATAAAACTACGAATTGATGAAAACCTTCACCCCCCCCCTTCAAAAATCTCCCCTCTACTATTACTATTACTATTGTAGGTATGTAGAGACGTTTTTAGGATTTTGGCTGCAGCCAGCTTATCAATCACACTTATGTATGTTGATATTATTATTATCATTGTTATCATTGTTATCATTATTTATCATTATTTATCATTATTTTTATTATTATTATCATTATTATTCAGCTCATCCATCCAACAAAAGAAGATAAGACGTTATTCCACGAAGATCAAATTATATCATCTACATATTGACATGTATGGTATGGATTTGCACTACTTATGGTATTATGTATTATTCATTCATATATACATATGTACATACATACATATATACATATATACATATATACATATATATACATGCATACTGTCGAGCTCATCTATAATAGGCACTACTAATTAGGAGTCCGGTTCGCTACATCTCACATGTATTCCAAAAAGTAATATCCATATTGAATTCCAAAAAAATGGGGCAAATTCCAAAATGATCACATGTGATTTCCAAAAATAACGAATACAAAAGTGGAATTTGAAGACTTTTCCATAATTGGTCCGGTTTCGACCCGATTTACTAATTATTTTCCAATATATTTCAAAAATTCCTGCATTCGAAGGAAACATCGTATCAAAATTCTAAAAGTCATATGCACTAGGTATTGTAATGATCTAGTGCATACGGTTTTCCGATTTCCCATATATAACACAGGGCCGGTGAAAATTTTTTTCGAAACAAAATCCAAAAAAAAACACTGATAAATCTCCTATTATTATAAGTGGCTTCGATATATAGTGCATGGATACTGCATACTTACATAAAGGGTGTGTGTCTGTCTACGTCTATAAGTACTATAGATACCGTACAACATCCATCCATCCTTCTATACATACATACATACATACATCTATACATACGGGTTTACATGCAATTTATTAATCTGTGTGCTGTCTTTTCATGATCTTGGTTTGGGATATAAGTGAGTATTGAGAAGTAGAGGATCACAACTGTCTATTTATCTATCTATCTGTCTATCTATCTATCTATTTATCTTTCTCTTCACTCACTCACTTAAGGGCAGCATAGATTGATTACCTCCGGTGACGAAGTGAAGTGACTGTATAATATATATATATATATATATATATATACATAAGTATAAAACAGATTGATTATTAACAAGTGACCCTTCCTTCGCTTGTCCATCAAATCGATTGTCATTAAATTAGTTGCCTCCTTATTTATTTACTTACATACACATGGGTAACACGTTTTCCTGGTGTGGTCAGGATACATGCAACTGCTACTCTTGTTGTGATGAAAAAAGAAACAACTCTCAAACACAAATTGTACTATATTCATTGTTCATACTGAGGCAGTTAGATCGAACACCTCGTAGTCCTCAAGATAGTCATCTTGTGGTAGATTATAAGGGTATAGATCGTGAAAAAAGTGTGTTTATATTTTGTAGTCATAATTGGCTACGTGGATGGCCAGGAGCCAAGGATTATAATGTAGTAGTACCCCCCTTGGATACACCGAAGCCTCATCCTGATACAGCAAATCATGACAAGTTTAAGCTGTTAATCGAGGCAATTCAACGCATGAAGAAAGCCTATTTCCCAGATATCGATGAAGAGAATATTTATGTCTGGATTGATTATGGTTGTATTAATCAAGATGTCGCAGCTTGTGACGGATTGAAAATGCTTGATAAGGTAATGAGTGTGTGTGATTTGATGTTGACTACGATCTATGACGACAACTGGAGTCGTGATTGGGGTGATAAGCTTGCAGTCACTGGTATCAATGACTGGCTTCAGGGATACGGCAGTCCAGCATGGAACCAAGGAGATCATTCTTACTTGAAGAGAGCATGGTGTTTGGTGGAAATGATGTATGCGAGTAATATTCCTTTGGTAACTAGCTCGGCTGAGCGTTTGTCGATGTTTCGAGGAGTCTTACTTACATGCATTGAACAGAATCGCAGACCTCATCTATTGATGGGTACAAATGAGTTGGAAAGGAATCAACCTCCGATAGTGCTACCACCCATGCGATCAATATATTTCGTAGAAAATGATCCTCGAAGGGGTAAATTCACTATGCCGATGGATAAGATCACCATCCGTGGCCTTGTCAACATGCTCATCTTGAAAAAAGAGCAAGGAGAGTGTCGTGGATATGTGGGAGATAAAAACATACGAGGCCGTAAGCATGGTCAAGGTATATATACATATGCTGATGGTGCATTATATCGTGGAGATTGGAAAGATGATAGCATGCATGGTTATGGCGCTTATACATTTGCTAATGGAAATTTGTATGAAGGCGAGTTTAAAGCTGGTAAGCAGCATGGTCAAGGTACTTTTACATTCGTTGATGGTGATGAATACCAGGGTGAGTTCAAAGATGATAACATGCATGGCCACGGTACCTTTACATATGCTTATAATGGTGATAAATACCAGGGTGAATATAGAGGTGATAACATGCATGGTCAAGGTACCTTTACATATGCTAATGGTAATAAATACCAGGGTGAGTGGAAAGATGATATGAAGCATGGTCAAGGTACCTATACACTTGCTGATGGATCTATTGCTCATAATGGTGAGTGGAAAGATGGTCAACCAGTTGGTAAATCATATCCCAGAGATGAGCATGGTTGGATCACCAAGAGAGGACAAATGTATCCCAGTTGGAAGAAGAGATACTTCAGACTTAAGATGGGGGTTCTTGAATACTATACAGAAGAGTCCTGTAGGGTACAATGCTTGAAAGGGAGCGTCAGTATCGCTGGATACAACATTGATACAAGTACACCTCTTCAGATCTATATCAGTAGCAGCGGCAGTCGCAATAGAAGGAGTTCTCTCGGAGGCAGTAAGGATATGTATATGAAGTTTGACAATGAAGGCGATAAAGAACGATGGTTGAAGGCGTTACAAGCAAGTGTTTGATACATACATACATACATACATACATACATACGTACGTACATACATACATATATACAATATTGACAACATTTGTCCAGTGAGTGAGTGAGCAATTGTGGTATGTGTACATATGCTAAATGATGACATACATACATGATGTATGTATATAATGATGATTATGATAATGATGATGATGATGATGATGATGTACTACACGATGAAATCCTTGATGTTAGTAAAATCGTAAACACTCTTCGAGTATCTTTCGGCGCTACTACATGTACTTGATGGAAAAAGCAGTGTGTCTACAACCTCATAACGTTATTGATATCATAGATATTCATGCCAACAAGTAACATGCACGTCAGTTTCTACTGATTTGTTACTTGTTGCATGAATATCTATGATATCAATAACGTTATGAGGTAGTAGACACACTGCTTTTTCCATCAAGTACATGTAGTAGCGCCGAAATAATTTGATTCGTACTTTTATTAGATATTTATTTGATCCACAAAAAGGTTTAACACATATATCCAGTCGGAGAAAAAACCTAACCCATGGAAACAACCTAACCCATCTAACAAAACTACGAATTTCGAAAATAAAAAACTTTTTTTTTTTCGAAATTCGTAGTTTTGTTAGATTGGGTTAGGTTGTTTCCATGGGTTAGGTTTTTTCCCCGACTGGATATGTTGAAGACAAAATATCTTATAAAACTACGAATCAAACATATCTATGTACATACAGATTGATTCATTCTTAGTACTTATCATATATATCATTCTTATCATGCATTGCAGTTGACTGCTGACAGCAGACAACACCGGTGCCTGCCTTCCCACAGCTGTCTGGTTGGATAGGTAAGCACACGGAAGGATTCATTCATTCATTCTTTCATTCATTCATTCCGTGTTCAGAACTCGTCGAAGCATTCGCTGTGTTCCTTCTTAATCCATCCTTTCCTTCCTTCCTTCCTTCCTTCCTTCCAAGGAAGCAGCAACAACGTCCTCCTTTCGAGCCACGACAAGAGAAGAGAAATGGATCACTGCATCCAAAGCTACCTTCCTTCCTTGGTGTCTTCCTAGTGGCGTGTATAGTTAGTATGCTGCGTGTACATACAAGTGGGCAGGCAGGTTGGTTGATAGGTAGCCTATCAATGTAAGCAAGGAAGAGTAGGGGAACTGAGACAAGCAAGTACGTACGAAAGTAAGTAGGAAAGAAAGGAAAGAGTTCATCATTCAATCATTCTATCAATCAATCAGAGACAGACAGATAGAAGGGGTAGGAATGTGTCATTATCGCTGTTTGCTCCTCGTGTTGGTGCCCATGGCAGTAGCTGTGTCTATGATAGGAGGGAGAAGTGTACTTCTCAGAAGAGCTTACAATCGCTTACATTGCCATATAGATATGTCTACAGGTATGAGTATGAATAGAAAAGAACAAAGTGTGAGGGCAACTGATCTTCGTCCCCTTCATAGACTCCCTAGAAGGAAAGAAAAGGTTCGAAGCAATGATAAAAATGATAATCATAATGATGATGATGATGATGATGATGATAAGAAGTATATGGAAACGCTGTCTTCTGTAGTATTGTCTTACAAAAGTACAAATGCATTATTACTAGCCTTAGCCAGGTCTAAGGACTACATAAGATATCTCGATGTGCTTGAAGTCCTCGTGTCTACCAGGCGTATCACTAATCACCCACATGATTATCATCATCATCATCATCATAATCAGCAGCAGCAGCAGGGAGTCGTTGATATGACAACAATTCTAAGAACTATATTGATATCTATTGATACAATTAAAGATATCCGACTGGACACTGCTAGAGAAGACTTCATGTCTCGCTTGATGGCATGGGAGAAAGTTGGGATGGACCGTTTAATCGTCAGGATGGCAGCTTTGAAATTTATATTATGTGAGATCAAAATAAAAAAGAAAGATATTAGTGATAACAATGATAATGATAATAACGATAATGATAAGGAGGTCATCTTGAACTCCTCATGTTCACATCATTATAACCATGAAAGGAAGCGGCTGGCCAATAGGATCATAATTAATAGCGAACGGTATGGTAGGCCCTCGGAAATGACCTCCAGAGATACCGACATATTATCGTCATCATCATCATCATCATCATCATCATCACTGCTATCATCATCATTATTATTATCATGGTCACAATTCTATGGGAATGAAGGCTTTCTGTCTGACATGTTTGTGGGGGACTCAAGTCACCACTGCTATGAAGACACATGGAAGACATGCCGGGAGCTCCTTCCGTATAAACATCACTATTCCTTCCATAGTGAAGATGAAAGGAAGGGAGGAGGGACAGCCATTGCCATCTTATCCATATTGAGAGCTCTTATAGCTGATACGGCTGGTATGTTGACTGTAGCGTGTTTAGATACCGCAGTGGAGAGAATACTGACGACGACCTTGTATGATACGCATAATGATAATAAAAATGATGATAACAATGAGAATAGCAATAGTAATAGCAATGATTTGTATATAGCTCTATGTGACGTTCTGTCCGAATACTCCGAGGACATCACTGAGGTTCACTTGTATCATAAGCTCTTGCAAGAGTTATCCCACCATCTCACGAGAAGTCAAGGCGGCTACCAGTCAGCCAAGGAGCTTATATTGACGACTACAGTCAAAGGTTCGGCTGATCAGGAGAGTAAACTGTTATTTATTGATTTACTACATGATTATGATATTCCTCGGGGGGGATGGGAAACGCCACCTGAGATGGTGAGAAGAGCGATAGCAAGTATAAAAGGACATAAGGAGATGGAGACGCCGTCTAATATGATGGAGATCATTGCGAGAAAGAGTGGGAGTACTCATAATAGTAATATTGATAATAATGATAATGATGATGATGGTTGTAATGGCAGCTCAGAGTATACCGAGGAGAGCAGTCGGGAACAAATGAAAGGAGATGAAGGGACTACTGTGTATGTACTGGGAGATGGGGATTTCTCATTCTCCAAGGCATTACTAGACGAATGGAGGAATAAGGGAGTAACCAAGGATACTCATCCTGATGGAAAGGAATGGTCTACCTTGTCGCTGATAGCCACATCTTTACTCTCTCAACCGAAGTTGATAAGCACTTACAAGTCTGCACAGGCAAATATTATACATATACAGAAGCAGCAGCAGCAGCAGGGACAGGGACAGGGGCATCAGGGCAGAAATGATTATATTATGTATGAAGTTGATGCTACAGCGTTCACTAAGGCCAACATGGGGGATGCTGACTTTATTGTATTTAACTTCCCTTATGCGGATGTTGATATCAACCTGACGAATATGACGGGTCCTCTGTCCAGCTCATACACGGATGAAGAATATGATGGTAGTAAGAATAAACCTCCTACGAGTTTTGATACACACTATATAGCCATTGGTAGGCATCAAGAGCTTCTGAAGGGACTCTTTCGCGCCTTTGCATCGTTATCATCATCATCATTATCATCATCATTATCATCATCATCATTATCATCATCATCATCATTATCATCACAGGATAGCAAGATGCGTAGAAAGGATAGTAGCAGTAACTGTAGCCTGTGTCATCGCCCTAGATTACTTGTCACGATATTATTATCACAAAGCAGAGAGTGGGGTATCGAGAGTCTAGCCTCCTCGTGTGGATTGCATCTCGAGGAGATCATAGCATTCAGTTATAACAAACATCAAGAGTATGGATATGGGCAACTAAGGTCGTCAGTCGATGCATCCTTTTGTCAAGGAGAGAAGAATAATAAAGGTATGAATAAGCACAGTGTAGATGCATGGACATTTGTATTCTCTTCATGATTAGATAGACAGACAGCAACGCCCACACTCTAACAGGCGGTATCATCAGTGCCGTGTGAGTATGAAATCAGTCGCCTTGAGTGAGAGGTCAGAGAAAAGGGACGAAGTAAGTAAATTGTAAGTATCATGTATCATGGACAAGGTGTGCTGTGCTGAGTATTTTCATCATCAGTTTGTACTTGTAGTTTGTAGTATGTGTATCAATGGGGAATAGAAAGATAGTACTTCATGTACATATGTACTTCAGTAGAAGTGTACGAAGGCTGTGCGTATTATCTAGAAGCTAGAAGTAGAAACTGTATTCATTGGCTCATATCTGTACTTCATAGTATTTGTATTTTGCATTTGTACATACTTCTATTTTATATTTTTGATTTTACCTCAGACCTTAGTCAGGAGTTCCACTGTTCCACTGTATCTGCTGTGGGACTTGGGACTGCCCCCTTTTTTTTTGGATTTTTCAATTCGTAGTATTAGTAGATGATTTTGCCCCACTTCGACGTTCATATATAATGATAATGATAATGATGATAATTTTTCTGATGAAATGAGAGCAAAACACACACAGCAGAACAGCTAGCCTACGCCTAGCAGCCTCATCTCAACGACCATCTACTATGATTTAGCATGGCAATCGTGCATGCCAGGAAGTGTAAGTATGCCAGAAGAGTAGAGTGATCTGGCCGCATACAGACATACATACATACATACATACATACATAAATAATAGAACTGCAACAGCACTAGAGGACACATACAAAGGAAGAGAAAGGGAAATACATCCTTCTTTTCGATGCATGTATGTACGATACGTCTGGGTAGGTAGGTAGGTAGGTAGATAGATATGTATAAGTGAGACTTTGAGCGTTCTTAATCGACCCACCAACCAACCAAGCAAGCATCAATTATCGTATTTATTCGTTCGTTCATCTACCCAGTAAGGTATTTGATACGTCAATTTGATCTATAGCGTAGCTACTTCCGCGAAGTAAACAAGGAAGTAGGAAGCATTTCTTCGGCTGCTTAGAAGAGAGGAGAAGAAAGAAGGTTATCATTCATCTCTTTCTTCCTTTTATACTGTTCTATTCTAGCGTCTATTACATAACAGTGTGATTACCTATCTCATTTCTGCCTTCAGAATGTCCATGTCTCGATCGAGGACCGTGAGCACCACAACCACATCAACGGCAAGTGGAGGTGGGGGAGTGAACACAAACAATGCCCAGACTGCTATCATCCCTAGTACAGTGAATACAAACAATAATGAGGGGGGGAAAAAAAGCAACGAGCGATTCCTCGAGCTGAAGGAATCCCTGACAACTAAGAAGTTCTATTTAGTTAACAAAATTGGCCCTACAGTGTTCAATGTGAAAGACGAAGATGGTTACACATTTAAAGTAACCTTAGGATGTCCACATACATGCACTTGTGATATATCTAAAAAACACTGTGACGCTTTATTATGTATTCATAAGGTGTTCTGTCTACTCAAAGTGGTTCGTATGGATGAGAACAATGCTATGTCCTGGAGGACATCCATGACAGACGCAGAGGTGGAGAATATGTTGAATGGAGTGTATGGTGTACCACGCGCTATTCCAAGAGTTCACAGAGCTTCATCAGCAGCGCAAAAAGCTATGGGAGGAGGAATTGGAGGATCGAATGGTGATGGTAATGATGATAGTAACAAAGATAGAAGGCAGCAAGTACAATTTGACAGTGAAGATGACGTTTGTCCTATCTGTCAGGATACGTTCGGGGAGGAACAAGCTTTGACTTGGTGTAGAGCTGGGTGTGGCAATAACATACATGCTAAGTGTATGATCCTGTATGTGCAGCACAACAAAAAGTCCAAACGTGGTTATCAGGGGGGTAATCATGGTAATAGTAATGATAATTGTGTTTTATGCCCTTTGTGTAGATGTGATTGGGGCCCTACAGCAATGCAACAGATCAGAGAAGATAGTAAAGTAACAGATGCGAAATATTCATGCGCGACTGTGACGTGTAAAGGGTGTAAAGTGCCGTTGAGAGGCACTTTTTATAGATGTATAGAATGTTCACAAGAGAACAACTATTCGTCCCCGGAGGTAGATGGACAGAGGGGAATGACCACAAGTCATCATCATGAGAATAGAGGATATTACCATGATATGTGTCATCGGTGCTATGAAGGTGCTCATGGTGAAAAAGAGCACAGAAAACACCATTTACTCAAAGCCGATGCCAGCCATAATCTTGCGGAGCACATATGGGAGCCAGTTGTATCTAGGTCTTCGATGAAAAAAAGCATCACCGTCAGAAACGAGTTCTTACGGTCATTAGAAACGAGAGAGATCCAGGCATCTGATTACGACATGCTCCTAGCTCTCGATGGACATGTCAATACGAGTCCTCCATTGGCAGATTTTATTATTGATTCAATGAGAAGATGTATGGACTACAGAGGAGCTGACTCATGTTGGTGCTGTGACCAACAGCATAACGGGAAACCACTTCGAATTTTGTCATGTTGTGGAAATACTGTACATGAAATATGTTTGCAGGGAAAAATCAACGACGAAGCAGCCAACAGCCATAGTAACATAGCAAAAATAACATGTCCGCATTCGAGTTGTGGAAAGAGGATGTTCATGGGTTTATGTAGGAGCGTGAGGAAGAGACCACGGAAACCACCATCATCATCATCATTGCAGAGTGGAGGAGACGAAGGAGTCAGAATGAAGCAATCTCCAAGTAAACTGATGGATAGTATTGTGTCAATTAGTAGAATACCCACCCATCCTGCAGCGTTGCCAGAGCTAAACGTTTCATCTGTCAGTATGATACGACCTCCTGTTAGTCAGCACGCCAAGAAGATGAGGACGAGAGAGTTGACAAGAAGAAGGAAGGGAGTCAAGGATAGTAGGCACATGCTCACGCCATTGCTAACAGTGTCTCGTGAAGCCATCACAGATGGAAGTACAGCTGTTTCAGTGGATCACGAGCACTTGAACATGTCTCTGAATGTAGGTCGTGTCCAAGGTACAGGATCGATCACCACTCAAGTAGCTCAACAAAGAATGATGCCCCCATTGGTGTCGGGGGGATCGGTGTCTTCACTTACTATGATGAACACTAAGAAACGGCTACAGAAGTTTGGTATGAGGCAGCAGATGCATATGACCATGCAAAGGGATGATAACCACACTAATACCGTGCTGAGAAGTAATGATGATGAAGATGGTACTCTACCTGTAAGGAATCGAATGGCAGGTAGTGGTAGTAGTATGTTACAACAAGATTTTGGGGAAATGACTATAGCGGGACAATCAACACGACTGCATGCTGGACAGACTACTTTTCGTGGGACCTTAACAAGGTGATAAATTGACTTGTCATGCATTAGTATGGTATAGTGAAGTAGGTCAGTACATGTACATGGAAGGCAGTAGAAGTAGAAGTGCAGTTGTACTTGCTGCATTATCATATTACACAGTACACCCTATATATACAGCCATAGGTGTGTATAGTGTATATTGATAATTGATAATTATAGTATAAAATAATAGAAGTAATAAAATAATAGTAACAATAATAATAAATAATAATAATGATTAACAGATTGTTAACTTTAAAATCTAACTACTTAAGCATCCTACAACTTAATAATAATTAATAATAATGATAATAATTGCTATCAACTATCATATATGAAAGTAAAAGAAATTATACGCATCAAATTAGAAGTACTAGACTAGTTTAGAATAGGAGGCGAAGTAGAAATAGCATTTAGTCCTCATTTAGCGGTAGCTACATTTGGCTGATTGGCTGCTGCCTGGTCTACTACTACTGCCCTCTACCCTTGACTTGTTCATTTTTCGAATTTTTGATTTGTGTGTCGTAATTTCTGAGGTATTCCTCAATTGTTCAATTTACTAGGCAAATATACGCACGTAGTAAGAACGTGCGTACCTACCACTTTAACCCAACCTCCCCCCAAGATCCAAATTCCCCAACAACCCTGTCAACCGCGGTAAAAGAATGGTCATAACTTCAACCATTTCCAAGATGGAAGTTACTCATTAAACATTCTTTCAAACAAAGTCTGCGATAAACATTTGCGGTAGCGTGCTGTCTACGACCTATCTTCAGTGAGGCACTTCTACTCGTCGTTTACCCATTTTGACTCACACATACATATCACGCTGATGAATATCATCACACTAATTTGAAATTGGAACAGTGCAATAATCACAGGTAATTTTTATTAGCCGTATCTCATTACCACTCTACGTCAGGTTATATTCTCAGCGAACTGTATATCATTCAAGATCCAATGGCATGGCATGTTCGCTGATTGATACGATAAATTGACCATGCCAAGTCACAGCACGAGTATGCCCATGCGAGTCTCATATCAATTCATGACAGTAGACATACCTCATCTGCGTGCATCCATTCTACAATTCTGGTCGACACTAGCAGATACATACCTATACATACATACATACATACATACATACATACATACATACATACATACATATATATATACATTTACATACATTCTTACACAAAACGGTCATATTGCCATAGATATGGACTGATCGTCAATTGTGTGGACCTATATCTATATCCTTCCTATCGTATGTATTTCTCCACATCTCTAATATTTCCTTTGAACAGCGCCCTACACTCTTCAATGACGGTGAAACAGTGCCATCATTATCTTTGTTGAGAATCCAAACTCCTGTACAGTTGCCCTCTGCCAGGATGGATTTGACCCGCTGATTGGAGCTGCTTGAAAGCTCTACACTTTTGGTAGGAGGCATCACGAACGGTCTACCCTGTTGACCCAACTGACCATGCTCTCCTCGCCCCCATGTCCATACTTCACCCGAGTCTGATAAAGCCACAGAGTGATCGGCTCCCGCAGCTACAGCAATGACTGCCTTGTGAGAGAGGGCATGTACCTTCTGTGGATCGTATTGCCACAACTTCCCTTCTTTCCAAGTATATCCAGCTGCGCCTGCCTCAGTGCTGCCCAGACCGAGCTGCTGCCATCGATCACAACCACATGCCCACACTTGCCCTGTCTTATCTACCAACAGTGTGTGACCCGAGTCCTTCGAGCCTCCCGCAGCCGCCGCCAAGCATGCTATACCCACCTTCCTAGGAGCTTTGACTTCATCATTTAAGAGGAGGTCCTGTCCATCTTGTATCTTGGCAGCATTGCCCCTATTCGAAGGACGTCGACATAGCTGACCAAATCGATTCCCACGGGCACTGTTGGTTCCCCACGCGTACGTACTTCCATCGTGTTGGAGCTTCACCTGGATGCAGTGGTTCTCAGAGCAGCTTACGGAGGAGGATGCAGTGTCCTGAGGAGTCATTGGTACACCCTCCTGTGAAATACCTCAGTACGATCTGTTCTGCTTCCCTGCGATACGAGGTGATGTGGAATGATTGCTGTCGATGTCGTGACGACATGAATGAATCATCATTTTGTCGTATGTATGAATGCATGTATGTATGTATGTATGTATGTATGAATTGAAGGAATGAATCGATCGATCGTATCGAGGGACCTTTTTCTCTACTTCTAATAAGATAAGTAGAGGAAGTAAGTATCAATTATGATCACATCACTCCGAAAAATGTTTTTGGATCTTTTTGTGATTAATTCGTAGTTTTATTAGATACTTTGCCTAGACGATGAGTTACAGCTTTTGGACAAAACATCTAATAAAAATGCGAATCATAAAAAGATTGAAAAACATTTTTTTCGGACAATAGTATTCATACATACAGTAGCATATTACGTATTACGGCTTTTTCATGTGCCACTCTACACACACATACTTTTATATTTATATACTTGTACATATCAGATATCAGTAGCCACAACAA
>JACLAD010008583.1_pt1 | contig 19113 bp, 25 predicted proteins | sample 8027901 | NCBI WGS metagenome assembly JACLAD01 (sample SAMN15725071, study PRJNA655200) | protist metagenome | isolation source: fluorescence activated cell sorting (FACS) single amplified genomes of... | place: Spain: Blaines Bay Microbial Observatory, Mediterranean Sea | collected 2016-07-05 | reverse complement strand
AGATCGCCATCCCCATTGATATAGGCGGCGTACTGCAGATCGACTCTCTGCTCGGCAAGCTTCACCCAAGTGGACTGGGCTCGATGGAACTGGCTGGAAAGCGTGGCATAGTCTGCCAACTGGCTATCGAGTTCGCGGGCCTGCTCGCTCAGCAATGCGTCACGCTCGAGTGTCAATTGTTCTACGCTGAGCTGTCGGGCGCGTATCGTAGGGTCCTGTCGGGTGGCGGCGAACAGGGGTAGGTCAAAAGAGATCTGGGCAGAAATCATGTCACCATAGCGCTCGTCGCGCTGCTGCCAGGCCAACTCGACCCCCCAGTCCGGGCGTCTCTGAGACTGCGCTTCTAGTACCCGCGCTTCTGCTGTACGCATACTTGCCTCCAATTCCAGCACATCGGGATATTGCAATACCTGGTCACGCAGGGCCTGAGGAGACAGGGAAAAGGAGGGAGGCGAGCCCAGCAACGGCTCGTCTGCTGCTTCGTTCACGTAGCGGCGCAACAGTGCGACGGCGGCAACCTGTTCACCTTCCAGGGCATCGCGACTATCGGCGAGCCGGGCAGCATCCTGGCTGGCAAGTACGCCATCCGTAAGTGGGGCTCGTCCCGAAGCGATCATTGCATTGACGGTCGAATGAAGCAGGGCATTTTCTCGATCGAGCTCGTCGAGCAATGTCAGCTTTTGCTCCACATAAAAGCGCGTAAGCCAGGCCTGGGCAGCTTCTTGTCTAACCTGAAGCCGCACGACTTGCGCTTGCGCCCGGGCCTGCCCCAACTCGGCGCTGGCAATTTCCCGGCGCGCCCGGCGCTTGGCGCTATTAGGAATAGCCTGGGCAATGCCGATCCTGCGCATGGTCATCGCGCTATCATTCAGACTACCGGCTTCAGGACCAGACACAGGGTAATTGCTGATGCCCAGCATAAGTTTCGGATCGGGAAGCGCATCGGCTGGTTCGAGCAAAGCATGGGTGCTTTCGATCTTCACGGCCTTGGCCGCTAGATCAGGCGCCCCCCGCTCGGCCAGTGCGACTGCTTGATAAAAGGTTAGCGGGGCGGCCTGAGCATTACTGCCCCATGCCGTACTTTCCAAGCCAACCAGGCCTATGGTTCCGATGAGCCACCACATGGAGAGGATACGAGAATTCTTTTGATGAGCCATTTTTGATTCCAAGGCTTTCCACGACCGCCACTTTGTGGCGCACGTGCTCTGATTTCACAGGCGATCAAGCGCTGCGAATGGAAAGTGCTATTGAGAATCAGGCTCGGCGCGGTGGACGCCAAAGGGTTTGGGGGGGACTAAAGGGTGACGGTGTGTCAGGCATGACTAGGCGTGCCTGAGCAACCATTCCATAATTGCCAAGCTGCGGGACGCTATCAAACACCAAACTGCCCGTGGTGCACTCTGGCTGAGGCTTACACGTCTCTAACGATTTACCTTCAGTTGTTTTGCCCTCGCAACCAGCTACTTCTTTTCTAGTCTTGGCATGGGCAGGAGGGCTATCTGTAGTGAGGTGCATCGACTCCACAGGCATCGTTACCGTATGACAGTCCCTACCGCTATCAGCGACCTGTTCTGCCAATGCGGGCAGCGACAGCAGCATAGCGAGAAAGACGGAACGGAAAAGAAACCACATGGTGCGATAAGCCTCATGCTAGCCTTGTGTGTGCCACCTTGCCATATGGGCTTGGTGCCTGTGAGAATACTCTGCCTAAGGACATATGATATCCAGAAAACAGTCCACTTTTATGCTTTTTTCAGTAATTTTTTTCCCCTGTTGATCTGAATCAATGGTTAGAAGACCCTCATTAGCCAAGAACCAGTTTCTCTGGGACAGTTGGGTTTCACATGAGGACGATAAATTCCGCGCTTAAGGTGTAAAACCAAAGCTCAGGGCTACCCTTTAAATCCCGGCCGCAAAAAGTATAATGACCACCCCCCTTGATGGGGATGGTCACCATTAAGGACTGATGTCCTACGTGAAAATTTTAACCAGCTTACCAGTCTCGACGATTATCTCTGCTGGAGCTATGGTTTGTTGCTTCGTAATTCTGTTGTTTTTTGTTTATGCCAGATTTTTTATCAACAGCTAGATTTATTAAACTAAGCGAAGCATATGGCTTAGTCTTAGACAGAGCATCGCTCTGGCCAAGCAAGTTTGACTGCCGGTAAGCTTCGACTGCATCCATGTCACTTCCTACTTCTGCGTTGCTAGCGTCTCTGTTGCTTAAAGGTTCACGCTTATCTTGTAGCACATGTTCTAGCTGGGCAGATTGACCGGCAATATTTTCGGCAGGCCTATCAGCAAGCGCGATAATTGCTGAAAGTGAAAGTGTAGCAACTGTGCTTAGCAGGGCAATAGCTTTAGTAGCTTTCATGGTACGATCCTCCTTAGTTGATGAATCCATTATCAACGAAGAACCTGAAACCACCCTGAATTACTCATGCTTTTGTGTTAAATTTTTTTACTAAATTTTTTCCGCAGTCAGCGCTGAAGGTTATTAAAGAATTCGGAGTTGAAGTTAATCAAAGCCCTTTACTCCTTTTTAGGTAGATAACTTAGGTGCTCACATAAGCGTGGCAGCCCTGGCTTGGGCGGCCGAGGACCAGGAAAGCCGGTTGTGCCCTTTACCAGGCGCAGTGATGGTGATCACCGTCATATTCTCGCCAGGCAGTAGCCCTAGCGTTTATTGGTGTCCTGCCTGTTCTGGCAAGCCCCCCGGTGCTACAGGCGGAAATAATGTGGACGTACCTGAGATGTACCGAGCAAACTCACAATATAGCAGGGCTCGGCATGCCTTTGGCGTCGCCATGCCCTGCTTATAGTTATTTTTTCTGTAGTGTTGAGATCCGCTTCTGGGCATCTAGCTCGAAGCGAACCTCATCGCCGACGGAAATACCTTCTAGCAAACTCTTTTCAGACACCTTGAACGGCATTGTCATCGCAGGCCAGTTCAGCGCTTTGACTGGGCCATGTGCCAGCGTCACTTGCTGCTGCACAGGGCTTATTGCCTTGACAGTACCTTCTCCCTGTACTGTCTGAGCAGTAGTAGAGTGATGGCCGCCGGAACTGCTCCCGTGGCTATGGTTCGTGTCTGCGGAAACAGGCAGCGCGAGGGTAGCAAGAGCCAGAGTGGCAGTCGTCAAGAGCGGTCGAATCAAGCGAATCATGTTAACCTCCTAGCGTTATTGAAGTTCTAGCTACAAGCAATTGATAGGCAGTACGATACGAACGTGAAACCCTCCTCCAGGGGGCGAAGAGAACGTCACTCTGCCTCGATACTGAGCGACGATCTGTTTCAGAATGGCTAGACCCAGCCCGTGGCCGGGAGTGCTTTCATCGAGGCGTTTGCCTCGCTGGCCGAGTTCAGGGAGTGCCGATGAGTCAACCCCTCTGCCATCGTCTTGCACATCGATGACCAAATCTTGATCTTTGTAAATGTGACACAGCACACATTCCCGAGCCCACTTGCCGCCGTTATCGAGTACGATGCCAAGCATCTCATTCAGGTCATGGCGCTCGACGGCAATGTTTTGATTCGGTGAAAGCGAAACTTGCAACTCGAAGCGTTTTACTGGGTACAGCGTACGCATCATGTCGATAAGCATTTCTGTCTCACCGATGACGTTGGCACGCTGCCCAGTCATTGGCCCGGCGAAACGCGCCCGCCTTAACTCGGAGGCCAGTTGCGCCTGCATTCCTTCCATACGCTCCAGCATGCGGTGACGGCGTTGTTCGTCGATGGGCCGACTCCCTCTTAAAACTTGTGTAACAGCTGCGAGCGGCGTTTGTAGCGTATGGGATAAGTTGGCCACGGCTTCACGCGAGCGGAGCAATCGCCGCTGCAACTCATCCATAAAATGATTGAGCTGGGCGATTAGGCTGTCCAACTCAGACGGGACATCTAAATCGAGCCGCTCCCGTTGGCCCGACTGTATCTCAGAAAGCTGCCGTTGTAAGAAAGCAAGTGGGCGCAGACTGCGATTGACCGCGATTAAATTTAGTAATATCAGTAGCACTAACAGAGCCCCGGCGATGGCTCCTACCCACCAGTGCAGTGCATCAAGCCCAGACTCCACTTGCGCAAAGTCTTCGCCAATCAATAGGACACCTTGCTGCCCCTCTAGGGTGAGTGCTTCACGATAGATAAGCAGTTTCCGCCCTTGCCATGGGACTTCAAAAACTTCAGCCTTTGTCTCATCTAGATAAGGTGACAGGAGGGAAAGCCTGTCCGGATGAGAAGATGAGACCTGGTCTCCGACCCGCAATACATAAAGGTGATGGAAAACTTCCGAGGCGAGTGAGTCTGACTCGAGCCACTGGATAGGCGGTCCACCATTTTGCTGCAAGCGCTCGATAGTATAGTGAGCTTCCTGTCGCAACCGATCCGCGAGAAACTCTCGGGCCAGATCACGCAGTAACATGCCATGGAGTAGCCACGTCACACCGACAACGACTAGCGCAACCAGCCCCAAGCGGGTTAGCAGATGGAACCGCAAGCTTCGCGGGTCAATGCGAAGGAAGTACATAGCCTTGCCCTCGCCGCGTTTGGATGCAGTTCTTGCCTAACAGCCGCCGCAGCCGGCCGATGTATACCTCGACCAGGTTCGGCGCGGCAGCATCCTGGTTGAGTGTATAAAGCTGATTCAGCAAGTTATCCTTCGAGTGCACCCGATCCGGATGGCACATGAGATAACGCAGCAGGCAGTACTCGGTAGCAGTAAGGGTATGCCAAGAGCCATCGACACCACAGGCTCGCTTGGCCACTTCATCAAGAGTAATCCCGTTCACTCGCAGTTCCGCTTCCACTGCCCCCGAGCTTCGTCTTAGCAGAGCATGAAGCCTGGCAAGCAGCTCAGCCTCATGGTACGGCTTGGTGAGATAGTCATCCGCACCTCGGCGCAAGCCTGCCACTTTATCTTCCCAGCTATCACGGGCGGTCAAGGCGAGCACAGGCAACCGGCGGCCACCGCGCCGCCAGCGTTCCAGCATTTCGAGGCCAGATCCATCGGGTAGTCCCAAATCAAGGATCACTAGACTGTAATCCTCCCGGGCCATGAGTTTTTCAGCCTCACGAACCAGCGCCGTGACATCTACCCGATATCCTGCATCTTCCAAGGCCTCGGCCAAGCTTTCTGCCAGCAGATCATCATCCTCTACGAGTAACAAGCGCATGACATGCCTCGCTAGCCCAACCTGTTAATGGGTATGGCCATCTGCATAGTGGTCGTCCGGCTCAGCGTCTTCCTTTGCAGAAGCAGGCGACGTGGTATCGGATGCCTTAGCTTGGCTATCCGGCGTCGCTACCTTCTCCTCGCCCCCCATGTCCCCATGGTCGTGAGCGTGGCCATCGCCTTGCTGATCATTCGTTTTTGACGGTGCGCCCATCATCCCGCTCATGTTTCCATGCTCATGGTCATGGCCATCATCCTGCCCATGATGATCATCTGAGGCGGCATTGGACGATGAACCCATCATTGCGTTCATGTCACCATGCTCGTGATCATGCCCATCATCAGCCTGCCCGCTGGTAGAGGACCCTGCCGGTTGTACCAACTCACGGTATTCTTGCTCGGAGAGTCCAGGTAAACGCTGCAGAAACGCGACCATCTCCCAGAGTTCCTGATCTTCGTGGGTTTTACCCCAAGCCGGCATACCGGTCATCTTGATGCCGTGTTTGATGATCCAGAACTGTTCTTCCGGTCCCCAGTGGTCTTGCTTCGTCAAGTTGGGTGGCATCGGGTTGAGTCCTGCCCGTAGTACCGTGTCTTCCAGCCCAGGCTTAAGATGACAGGCGGCACACAACGAGTCATAGGCACTTGCGCCCTGTTTAATCAGACTGCTGTCGTTCAGGTCAGGAGCCGTTATGTCATCAGCAGACGCCTTGACCGAGTTATGCATTGTGGTATGCATTACCCACTTTCCTAACGCCGTATGCTCATCACTTGCAGCAACGTTGTAGGCTCCGCTGTAGACAATCGCGACACCGCCAACAGCCAGCACTATCAGCGTCAAGACTGCCCCATAAATCATTCGCATCTTATTCTCCTTAGTATCGTCCGAGGGTTAGTACCACATCCTGACCCCAGCAACGACACCGGAGCCTTCGACGTCTCCGAACTCCTCTCGCGTCATGTCGGCTGTGTCGCCATATTGTTTTTCCCAGTAAGCACCGATGTAGGGGGCAAATTTTCTGGTAATTTCGTAACGTAAACGCAAGCCGACACGGGTAGAGTTCAGACCTTCTCCGACACCAAACTCCTCGACATCACTTGCCGCCACTTCAACTTCAGCTCTCGGCTGCAGGATGGCGCGCTGTGTCAACCGAACTTCGTATTCTGCTTCCAGGCTGGCCGATACATCCCCTTCATCACTGACCCTCAGCGAGGTATCAACCTCAAAGCGGTAGGGCATCGTACCGAGCAGGCTGATTACCGCAAAAGTGCGTTCAGGTTGGTCGTTGGATGCGATCCCACCCTGATAGCCTATGCCGCCCTGCAACTCCCAGTAGTCGGCGACCAGATGGCTATATAGCAAGTCGAGCGACTCGAACTCACCATCCTCTCCGTCGCCCTGGGTATTCTCGCCTTCACCCTTGATATACACGCGCTGAAAATCACCGCCGTACCAACCTTGAAAGTCCCAGACTACGGCTTCTTCGTTCTCGTCTGTCCAGGCATACTCCAGGCGATCGACGAGAAACGTACCAAAGTTATGCTGTTCCATCGGCAAGCCCCATCCTGGCGGAGCATCATAACCTTCACTGGAACCGTCATCGGCATGCACCAAGGTAGCCGAGGTAAATGTCAGGAAGCCCAGTCCCGCCAACAAATGAGCAGTAAAACGCATAGTCCGCACTCCTTAAGCGACCTTGACGACCCGGAACATGCCGGCATCCATGTGATAGAGCAGGTGACAGTGGAAGGCCCAACTTCCCGGTGCATCGGCACTGACCAAAGCGGAGACCCGCTCTCCGGGCTTGACATTCAGCGTGTGCTTACGCGGAATCAGCTCGCCGGCACCGTTTTCCAGTTCCATCCACATGCCGTGTAGGTGAATGGGATGCTCCATCATGGTGTTATTCACGAAAATCAACCGCAGGCGCTCGCCGTGTTCAAAGTGAATCGGGCCATTGACCTCACTGAATTTCTTACCGTCGAACGACCACATGTAACGCTCCATGTTGCCGGTCAGTTGGAGCTCCAACTCGCGTCCAGGCGGACGAACATCCGGCCAGGGGGTGTAGGCCTTGAGATCGCTATAAACCAGTACGCGCCTCTCGCTGGGATCAATGCCGATACCGGGCTGGTCATAACGTGAACCTGGCTGTGCCATGCCCGCCGGTAGTAGCCCAGTAGTCCGGCTCTCTGGGGTGGGCTCCTTCTCGCCGGGGTAGTCCATGCCCTGCATGTTGGAGTGGTCCATGCCCTGCATGTTGGAGTGATCCATGCCCTGCATGTTGGAGTGGTCCATGTCACCATGTGCCGCCATCGCTTCCATGCCGCGATCTGCGATCTTACGGCGCTCCGGAATCGGCGCCACCATGCCTAGCCGAGGAGCCAAAGTGCCGCTAGCGTAACCGCTGCGGTCCATAGACTCGGCAAATATGGTGTACGCACGGCCAGCCTCAGGCTCGACGAGTACGTCGAAGGTTTCGGCCACGGCAATGCGAAACTCGTCGACGGGTACCGGTTGTACTGGCTGACCGTCGGCGGACACCACGGTCATTTTCAAACCAGGGATGCGTACGTCGAAGTAAGACATTGCTGAACCGTTTATGACACGCAGCCGTACTTTTTCTCCCGGCTTGAACAGCGCCGTCCAGTTATCTTTTGACGTATGGCCGTTCAACAGGTAGGTGTAAGTACTCCCCGTCACATCGGCGATATCGCGGGAGCTCATGCGCATCTGCTCCCACATCGAGCGCTGCTTAACAGTGTCGGCAAATCCGTTCTCCGCCACATCGGCGAAGAAATCAGCTAGTGTTCGCTCCTGGTAGTTGTAGTAGCCTTCCGCCACTTTCAAGTGACGGAAGACATCCTGTGGGTCTTCAAAAGTCCAGTCGGTAAGAAGCAACACATGTTCACGGTCATATGTGAACGCCTCAGGTTCTGCAGCATCGATAATAAGCGGACCCGCGTGGCCAAGCTGCTCCTGTAGACCGGAGTGGCTGTGGTACCAGTAGGTGCCGTTCTGAATCACAGGAAAACGTGCCGTGAACGTTTCACCCGGAGCAATACCAGCGAAGCTGACGCCAGGCACTCCATCCATTTCCGGTGGCAGGATGAGCCCGTGCCAGTGCACCGATGTTTCCTCATCCAGCAGATTGGTTACCTTCAATACGGCATCCTGTCCTTCGCGCAGGCGTATCAAGGGCCCCGGGCTGGTGCCATTGAGCGTAATTGGTTTTCCCATTTTGCCAGCGATAGGCAACGACTCACGCCGCACCGTAAGGGAGATTTCGTTGCCCTGCTCTACCCCTTGGGGATAGAGGTTACTGAGGCCTGCGGAACTGGCCCAGGTGGGGCGCAGACCCAGTGCAGCGGTAGACAAACCTAGCGCGGAAGCGACCTTTAGCAGTTGACGCCGCGATAGCGTCTGTACTGTCGGTGAAGATGCCATGGCACGGTTCCTGTAATGAGTGAACAGAAGCACGAAATGGCAGCCAGTCTAACGCAGCAAGCTGAAATTAAGCTGAACAAACAAGCTGCACTTGAGAGATGCTTTTTGTAATTTTTTAAACACCTAGCTCAACGAGGCATTAGTATCTGAGAATACAAGGAGCGTTTCCTCCACATCTGGGACTGCGCCAATCGCCGTGGTGCGAGAATTTTCTGGTTTCTTGAACCGTCAAAATCCCTAGGGGAAGAAAGAGATCAGGAACGAAATCATCAGCGCCGTAAGATGCTGGCACAGAGGAAATGCTGGCTTACTTTGGGGCTATCATAACGATCAACAACACCCCACAGTTTCGATTACCTCTTGGTCAAGGACAAGAGTCATGATGCCTGGGGGCTATTCATGTTAGGTAATACGGGCCCGAATACTCTATACCACCAAACACAAAAAGAAGTCATCAAAGGCCAAATAATCATCGCCCTAGGGCAGGGTCACCAAGACATACAGCATGAATCTACCTGAGCCCGCAAAGTACCTGGGCGTTGGCTTACCAACCTTCTAGCCTTCTAGGGGGAGAAAAAGTGATCGGAAGGGCTTGGTAGTCCTTTCAACCACTTAACCCGGACCCCTTATTTCTTAGGTCAATTCCCTTCTTGTTCATAGTATTAGCTAGTAACATAAAATTAGTTACCAGCCACTCTAGCCTTATGGGATGTGGCCTTCTAGGCCATGTAACACTTTTGCTGATTACATTTTTCACGGAAACTTGCCGACGATACAGGGTGGGCCTGGCTGCTCGAGGAGACCACAGAACCGACCAATGGGCATATTGCACAGAATGCGATAAGCAAACCCGAATCAGCCGGTGGAGATATTGCACCGATCACAGATCAGCCCGATCCCCAGATCATTGCTGATGAGGGTGGCCAGGTGGCGCCAGCTGCTGGCGCAAGTACCCAGGGTGATGTAGCGGCCGAGCTGGATGACTGGAGCCCAGAAGTCGACGACGATCATAGAGATCCTGCTGATGTCCCTGGTCAGGGGGGAGTCATGCCTGATCCAGCTGAGCATGCGCCCCAGGTGGCGCAGCCGGCCAACGAAGATGGCGCATGGCTGTTGGGGGAAGACCCGCAAGACTCACCTCAAGCCGGTGAGCATACTAAGAGCAGGACGCAGGCTGACCCTGAGGCAAACTCCGCTGTAATGGCTGATGCCGCGTCAGCTAACGCTGAGCAGCCCCAAGCGGCAGTGGCGCGGCAGGATGATGCCGAAGCTACCTCACCGATCCAGCGCCGGCTGAAGAAGCGTGGAGGGGCCTCGGTAGGACGCCAAGGCCGAAAGGCATCCAGCAGCGAAGCGCCAGCAGCCCAAGGTCAACAGCCAGGCCAAGGGAAGGCGAACAAAGGAACAGCCAAGCCAGGTAGCGCCAAGGCGGAAGTGAAATGGGTTCCCAAACTATTTAGCTAATCAGACGGCATCACAAGATGCCGTCCCCCCTGTAACGTGCAATGACTTCATCCAACTGCCCACCTCCGATCGAATCGGCGTATCGATAGGCAGCTTGCCAGAAGCGCCTTTGGCCGGGAGGAACGTCTACCGATCGCCGCTCCACGCAGAAACGCCCCTCATCGATGCCGCTACGGTATCGATAATGGAAAAAATCCTGGTCGACATCCTCTGATGCCTTTTTCACCTCCTCGCTGGCCATCACTTCCAGATTGGCTAGCGCCCGGTTGTGAAACAGTTGAGGTTCCAGGCTGGCGAGCAAGTACAGCACGTCTTCCATGCGATGGTTAATGTCTGTGCCGCGGATTCGGTAGATCGCATCGAGGTGACGCTCACCCAGTATCATCGCGTCCCGCCATTCGTCCCTTGAGGGGTCGTGGAATTCCCGACCATCGCACTCGATGCCTACTCGTCGTCCATCCGGTGTGGCCAACAAGAAATCGCAGATGAAATTGCCGCATAAGGTTGGGGTGGCGTGTTGCGGGGTGAGGGTTACGTCATCATCCGCGTGGTTGATGTATAGCTCAACAAACCTCGTTTCGATGGGGCTGTCATAGGGAGGGGCGAACGTAACTGGCATCCAGGCTACCTACTTGATGAGGGCTGCGTTCCGACTCTAGCACAAGGCCGATAAAGGTTGGACGTTGGTAGGCCGCAGAAGCTATGATGCAATTATGTAGCAATATCGCTGCAAATCTGCAGGGAGATTAGCCATGAATGCTGAGGCTATCAAAGAGCCGTCCGATTACGACGCTCCCGACACCTTCGATCAGTTCCTCGCTGACTTGAAAGCACGAGCACGGCAAACCAAGAGCCCGATCATCAGCCCCAGGATGTTCTGTCTGGCTCTGGGTATGGATGTGCAGACGCTTGCCTCCCGGGCTCATGTCCACCGTGTTACCGTTAACCGTGCCCAAGGCGCCGAAAAGCTGCAGGCCTACCTACGGGATGCGGTACGAGTCATGGGCGCTGCGGCTGACGTTAATGGCAGCTTCCAGGATGCCGCGTTCTGGTTTCGCAACGAACCGATTGGCGTATTCGATTTCAAGACGCCTGAGCAGCTGGTCAGTGAGGGCCGCGCCGAGGATCTATTGCGCTATGTCCAATCGCTGAGTGCGGGCGCGGCCGGATGATCCTTACTAGCCTGGCTGACCAACCGGCTTATCGTGTCCATGTCCCTCGCTGGGCGATCGCGCCAACCAGTGGTGCTGGCGCCGCCCAGCATGGCGGGCGCCTTAATCGGATCGGGGTGTCCGCCCTGTACCTGGCTCTGGAAGAGTTGACCGCCCTCGAGGAGTACCGGCAGCTCTCGACACTGATGCCTCCCGGGCTGATTGTGAGCTACACGGTGGAGTTGGCCACCGTGGTCGACTTCAGCCAAGGGTACTCGGCTGACTGGGACGCGCTCTGGCAAGAAATGAGTTGCGACTGGCGCAGGCTGTGGTTTAACGAGCGGATCGAGCCGCCCAGCTGGCTGCTGGGTGATATTGCCCTTGAAGCAGGCGCCAGCGGAATCCTGTTCCCATCGGCAGCCAACCCGGGGGGAGTGAATCTCGTCGTCTACACCGATGCACTGAGCGACCAGGATAGGCTCAGCGCCTACGACCCTGACGGCCGGCTGCCTGTCGACCAATCATCGTGGCGATAGCCACGGCCCTAGTTTCCGTCACACCGCCCCCTACCTCTCCTCGAGACCTGTCACAGCGGGAATGAGGAGAGAGACATGCAACATCATGAAGTGCTGATCGTCCGTGGCGATGCTGATCTGCGCTGCTATTGGCGAGCGATGGAAGGTCAGCCTTTTGCGGAAATCGACCCAGCTGACTTTGGGATCGAGCGACGGAAAGCGCAGGTAAGGTTCCATTCGCGGGACTGGCCCTACGCTGCCTCAGTAAGGCTATCCATTGATGGCCAACGGCGGACCTATCCCGTCAGGCATGGTCTATATGGCCTTGTGGTTCGGCCGGATCGTTGATTCCACGCCTCCCCCAGCCAAGCTGCGGGAGGCTTTCTGTTAGTGTCACCTCCCGCCCTATCTCCTCTTGAGACCTGCAATTCAGCAGGAATGAGAGAGGAGTAGGATCATGAAAGTAAAGTTTCAACAATGGGTCGCCGCCGTGCGACGAAGGATGCAGGATGGCCAGCCTCTGATGGGGCCGGACAGCCTGCAAGCACTGACAGACGATGTACGTAAGCTCGGACTTGGCGCCATGGGTGCCGGTGTCCTGGGTTTCTTCGCTCCTAGCGAGAAAATCAGTTTAGGCGCATCAGTTGCCTTGTTTTTCCTGGGTGCTATCATTTGGGTAACAGGTATTGCGCTTCATGCAAGAATTGAGCGCAACAGTGCAGATGAGAAGGATTGACACTATGAGTCCTTTTGGATGGATAGTTGCAGCTTTTGCGGTTTTCATGGCGGGCGTGTGTTTCTTCACGTTCGTTCAGATTGAGCGCAGCAAGCATCATCACCATCAGAACGGCAGCAGCAGTTAGCTGAATTCTGGCGATTGTCATTCTCGTCAGAACAAGAGACATTGATCTCACATTCAACAAGCTCCCCTCCGGGGAGCTTTTTCATTTCCAGCTACCGAAGCCAGACGAGCTTGATCAGCTGATCACTTCCTTGGCCAGGGAAGCGCCTACAACCACCACCCCAAGGAAGCCCCACGCCAGTGGGTTGGTGAGTAGTCGAGACAGCGCATAGCGGTATGGATGGGCTACAATGCGGTCCAGCCGCGATTCTGCGCTTGCCGCCTTCCGGGTGATCTTGGTGAGCTGTCTATCTCGCTCTTCCAGCAGGTGCTGCTGATCCAATAGCCACTCGCTGGCATTCACCTCTTGAATATTCAATCGCCAGGCTCGATCGGCCACTTCAGTCGTAAGGTCACCAGCCAGCATGGATTCGGAACGTGCGGTGATCGCAGATTCAGTCTCACTGAGGGTGAAGGAAATTCCGTATTGCTCATAGAACCGATCGCGCCTCGGCTTATTCATCCCATCCCAAGCCCCGGGCTTTTCATCTTCCCAGGAAAGCTGGATCGTCATGACCTCTGCTGTAGGCCACTGCTTTGCCCATGAGACGATTTCAGTCATCAGGTAGGTGCCGATACGATACCCAAGGAGGCCCCTTAGCGGCATGTGTACAAACCCGCCACTGCGACATTCTTCGTCGGTCAGCTTGACCCGCTCGTTGTTCCCGAAGCCGGCCGGCGAATAACACGCGGACCAGCTGAATTGGTTGCTGCCATGCGGTCGCTGGCTGTCGATCCGCTTGACCTTGAGCGTCAGCCGGGTGGTTTGGCCAACGATAAGCTCTTTGCGCTGAACCAGGAGGGTCGCGTCCGGGGAGGGGCTGTTGGGCGTGTCACGGTGGCGTACCTGGAGCACACGCAGATCCTCACGAGACGATCCCCGGTCAGTAGTGTCCTGGACAGTGGCGGGGATGGTCATCGACTTTTTCTCCTGAATGGATTGTTTCGCATGCGGAACATGAGGGATGAACCAGAGATACCACATTATGCAGTGTCAGCAAGGCCCCTATCTCCTCTTGAGACCTGCTTTGCAGGAATGTGAGAGAGAAGAGAGAGAATCGCAATGGAAACATTTGGCGAGCGTTTGGAAACGATCATCCTTAGCCGTCGCGGCGGAAACTTCGGCGAGTACCTAGGGGTTGAAGGTGTGAGCCGCAGGGCGAGATTGGAGAATCAGGTGTTCAAGGTCCGCTCCTGTGTTGAGGTTGATGCCGGCTGGATGTGGGAGGTTACGCACGAGGCAAGCGGCCTTACAGAGCGCTCCAACGAGCGCTGGGGGCTGTGCTTCGCTGCTGATCGCCTAGCTCACAATGTGAAGCGCGTGGGTGCCTGGAAACTCCCGGATGGGTTCGTGGTTTCCTCTGTACCGATGGCCGCTTTCTTGGCAGCACGCCAGCAGGGAGGTGTAGCTAATGTTTGAAGCTACGGACATTATCCACGCCTACTCTCGAGCCGATGCAATCGATGAAGGTCAGTTGATTGATGTCAGCGAGCGAGCGAAGCATGCTGGTGGCAATATGATGGGCTTCAAGGTGCCTGTTGCCATGACTTCAGCAGTATGGGAGTCACTGGTGGCCTGGCATTGCGATGGGAGTCCGTCTGAACGGCAGCAGCATGAGGAAAGACGGCTAGGAGACGTTCTCTATGTCGCCTTTGAAGCTGCTTCCCAGCAGCGCAACGAGAGCTTGGTCGAGTTCATTGTTGATGTGCTTGAGCAAGCCGAGTCTGGCCCAATTGTAGAGCCAACACATGTCGTCATGACAATCGGCCCCGGGGATACTCCTGAGCCCGTCATAACGATCATGCTACCCGAGGAGGACTGACGCGATCGCGCAGTCACCACTCCTCTTCATAAACCCCTGTCAGCCTTGTGCTGTCAGGGGTTTTCTAATGTATGCGGCCTGGGGCATGCTTGATGGCTATGGAGCCGGCATCCATAAAAATGATCTACTAGGGAAACAGTTATGCAGCAGAAACCTTTACCACCTGTCCCAGAAGGTATCTCAGGTTATTTTTTCATGCGGTTATGCACCGACTCTTTTTCAGAAGACGGGAGCGAGTGGTACAACTTTAAATCGCTGGAAAACCTCCCTCCGTATAGCTGCAAATACGAGCTGGACCCAGACAATCCCTTATCGTTTCGCCGCCCTCCTGGTACGAAGGATTTTTATGTCATCGAGCTACCGTTGCGTGCAGCACTCGAAACCATGGAAGAGGAGGAGCAGTTTTTATTAAATCCGGCAAGGTGGAATAACGTGACACGCGACCTCTCGGAGGGCTGGTGTTACCACCCTTGGATGTCCGCTTTGCCTGGCGGCCGCCCGACGCTGCAGAATGGGCGTCACCGCATCGTTACCATGATGAGGCTGTTGGGGATGACTTCCGCACCCTTCGTTGTCGAGCCAGAGCATATCGCTGCTGTTAAAGCGTGGCCTGAGTTTAAGCTCGCTACGGCCTAGCCTTCCATCTTCGTGTGAAACTGTCTCCTTGGGCTCCCTACCGCAAGGCAAGCCTGGGGAGGCTACCGTGTGTTTCGCATGCGTAACATCAGATGACAGTACGAGCCCTATCTTTCTTGGCATCAGCAAACTGCGATTCTGATGATCGACTAAGCATGTAAACATGGAAGCAGGAGAGCATTCCTTGAACAAGCGAGTCACGTTCAACTTGATACTCTGGGGAGTTGGGCCTGCTTCAGTTGCGTTGGCTGCGTCAACTACCGGCATGGTTCAGGTAATAAGCGAAGCGTATCTCACAATAACTTGGCTTTTTGGTACTGTGATGTCGGTAGTTGTTGTGACATCGCCTTGGCTCTGGAAATACGTAGGCAAGGTTGAAAAGGTTGTGCCTACTAGCATCGAGTGGGCTGAATTAGGTCTTTCAATGCTATTGGGCGTTTTGCTAGAGAATATGATACTGGTGATATTTCCGGCGATCTACGCAGCAATAAAAGCAAGGGTTGATCAGATTTTTGAAGAGAAACAAATAAATGATTGAATCACGTTAAAGAAAATAATTGTCGCTTGATAGCTTCATGTTGATAGTCACAACATTCTCTGCCGTGCGTTCTTGATCGTAGCATTCTCTGTCAGTACCGCCCCTACCTCCTCATGAGACCTGCAATCCCGCAGGAATGAGAGAGGAGCAAGATCATGGGTACATTGTGCATGGCAATGCCGGCCGACCGTAAAGCCTACCTGGACGAGAACTACTCCACGAAGGATGGTTCACAGACAGTGCTAAAGTCGAGCTTCGTGGGCTCTACCTACTACGCTGCTATCAAGATCAAGCGGCCGGGAGAAGCCCCGGACCAAGCGCCGTTCGAGTACACACTCGGAGCCGTGATCAAAACGAGCAGCATGCAAGGAGAGTTCTGCTACAAGTCTATGGACGAGACCATGGGGCCTCATGAATCTCAATGCCCCATGTCCATACTTAAACTGCTGTCTCCGCTGGAGGAGCTTGAGCAGTTGGGAGTTGTAGTGGGCACCAGCCTGAAGTATGCCGGTGAATGGCGTGAGCGATGCCGAAAGCATGCTGAGTCGAAGAAGCAGCGTGCTCGCCTGAAAGCTGGCGATCGCATAAAGCTACCGTACTCGGTACGGTTTGTTGGAGGCCTGGAATGCGACACATTCACTAAGGTGGATCTGCCGCGTAAACGCAATGTTTTCAGGCCGGCAGGTTCGTCCATGTTGGTCAGGCTTCAGGCCCGCCACTTGGATGATGCCGTAGTGCTTGCATAGTTTCACAAGCCCCCTCTGCTGATCTCAGCATGGGGCTTTTTTATGCTGGCGCCAGCCGCCTATTCAAACTGGACACCCATCCCCCTACCTCCATCTGAGGCCTTCAGCGTTTGCGCTCACCTGGCCAGGCCTCCAGTTATATCCAATCCATGGACCATGACCATCGCTAATGGAGGCCGTCATGTCTGCCCTGACGTATGAAGACCGTTTATTTCTGCGAGAGTTAAAGAAGAGTCTAGCTGCCAGTTGCGCCAGTTTCTTTGATGCCACCTTCGGCACCAATGTACTGCCGGCGACAGGTGCCTCGATCGTCATTGAGGGCCGGGTTTTGATGGACATGTACGATCACGCGCCAGGGATGGCCTTCTTTGAGCAGGACTCTACTCGATCAGTTGCTGTGCCTCCGTACACCAATTTCGGTGAGTTGCGCGAGATCGCAGAGACACGTTTTGCAGAGCTGGAAAAGATATGTCGTGAAGCCGACGAAGATTATGAGGGGCTATTCACGCCACACAGTATTCGTATCTGCAATCGTGATGGGGAAGTTATCGACCTGTACGAACGGGGAGCTTGGCTTGACGACACCATTCCCCCTGACCAATGGGACTAAACAGTTGCACTGATCAAGGATCTGGATCGCGAAGGCAGCATTGAGTCTGGGTGGGACAACTTTTCGACAGCCCGAAGAATGCACCGGAAGGCCGCTCGGCTACGGCTATTACTGAGCCTTTCCCAGTATAGGGCGAACAAAGCTGCGTGACCCCAACAAAGAGGCGGTTATCCATAGGCCACCTCCGTTTCGCGTGCGAAACATTTAGCCGGTCAGTGAGCCCCCTACCTCCTCATGAGACCTGCAATTGCGTAGGAATGAGAGAGGAGCAAGACCATGACGACACAGACAGACAAGACAACTTGCTGGATACCGAAGTGCCACCTACCTGCACTACGCGAGAAGGTGGAACGGCTCGATCGCAAGGCCAAAAAACTTGGCATGGCGCCCTTCGAGATCCGCGTCCTGGAGGAGGCCGTAAGGCCATGGACTCGCGAGACGGTGGACCTTGAGGATCGGCTGTCGCACTTCAGACGTGAGCAAATCGTTGCTGTGAAAGTCTCGATCAGTGGCGAACCCCCTAAGCTGGACGGGTATCGCTTGCTGGCGCGGATAGACATGGCAGCTGCCCAGGCGGCTCGTGTCACCCCCTTGGAGTGGGCCTATGGTCGCTTACCTGAGCCCTACCGTTCGGGTGACGCCACGGGAGACTGCAACCATTGCAACAAGCGGCGCGATCGGCGCTATCTCTTCCTGATGGAGGAGATGGCAACCGGCACGGTCCTCGAGGTCGGCAAGACGTGCCTCAAGGACTATGTTGGCCACCAAGGTGCCGAGTCGATGATGGCTCGCGCTCAACTATTGGTCTCTGTGATCAACATGATGGAAGAGATCGATGAGGTTGGCCTAAGTGCTGGTCGCCCGCCAGAGGCGGTAGTCGAGCTGCGATGGCTGATGGCCGCAGCAGTGAGGCAGATCCGTCAACGTGGCTTCGTGTCTCGTGCTCGAGCAGAGGAAACCGGCGACTTGGCAACCGCTGAGATCGTTGGGGAAATGGCCCGTTCAGCCCCTATGCTCAACAAGGGGATGAAGGCCTTTGCGTCTGAGGACGTGGCACGAGCTGATGCTGTGATTGAGTGGGCGCGGCAAGTGCTACCGAAGCAGGCTGAGCATAGCGAGTTCGAGACGATGATTGTTCATCATGCTCGATTCGATATGGTCGGTCTCAAGCGCGGTGTCGGTGTCATGACGGCGGCCGTCACTGCCTACGATCGGTATGAGGAATCAGCTGTTGCCGGCGAGTCCATGAAGGCTCTCGGCTATGCTGGTGCTCCAGGCGATCAATTAGAGATGGAAGTAGTGCGGAAGCGGTCCTTTTCGTCTGACACGCGATGGGGGCTGATGTGGAAGCATATCTTCTGTGATCTCGAAGGCCGATACATAGTCTGGAAGACAGGCAAAGCCCTCGAGGAGAATAAGGTCGTGTTGAAGGGGCGGGTCAAGGAACATGGCGAGTACCGGGGGATTCCCCAGACCGTCGTGACGCGCTGCTCAGTACGTCCTGCATGATTCACATGCCCCTGCACCTTTCGGTCAGGGGCTTTTCTATTCTGCCGCTGGCGCTATTTCACCCCCTCTATGCCGCCTATGGGTTGTTCCGCATGCGAAACACCGCTCAGGCGCCCCTAGCTGTCCACTAATGGCAGTCCCCGCCCTATCTCCTTTTGAGACCTGCAGCGCAGGAATGAGAGGAGAGAGTGACATGAATATCGAGCTGATCGTAAACCAAGAAGATGCCCTAGCCTTTGGCCGTGAGTTCGGTGGGCTGAAACTGGATGACCTCAGTGATGATCAGGTGGCGTTTGCCATCGACTCAGCCCAAGGCTCACGTTTCATCCTGCCACGGCAGGCCGGTCGCCGTTGGCGCCAGCCAACTCCACGGCAGATGGCAGACCTGGGGGCGGATGCGAATGTGGCATTTGAGGTCTTCTCGCTAAACGAGCTGGAGGGCTTTGCTTTCTCAATCTCGGACGGGACTGTTATCCAGGTGCGCCGTCCCGATCGCGAATTGCACCGGCAAAGCACCCTGCAGTCGATAGAGGACGCTGAGGATGTATTCGTGGTGAGCTTCACGAAGCGGGTTGAATCGCCCCGGGTATTCTAGACACCC
>JACLAD010007680.1_pt1 | contig 19164 bp, 21 predicted proteins | sample 8027901 | NCBI WGS metagenome assembly JACLAD01 (sample SAMN15725071, study PRJNA655200) | protist metagenome | isolation source: fluorescence activated cell sorting (FACS) single amplified genomes of... | place: Spain: Blaines Bay Microbial Observatory, Mediterranean Sea | collected 2016-07-05 | reverse complement strand
ACCGCACCCTCATGGTCTTCTTGTACCATGATTGGCTGTGAACCCGTGTTCCTCTGCACATGACGCGCGTAAGTTCCAGCCGGAACACCGTAGTGCTGCTGAACGAAAGCGTTCAGGTTGAATGGGGTTGTCATCGGGAGATTGTTTACACCAGAGGGAAGGGGGGTGGCAGGGAAAGGGCGGATCATTTTTCCAGGTCCCCATTTGTTTATATACTAGACCTAGTAAATGCAAAACGCCTACAGAATTATTCCTTTTATATGGGTAACATGGCTTGTTTCTATGCATTAGTTGGATATAGCGAATAGGTAAAAAAATGATTTGCTTATTCCAGAAAATGCCCAACACAGACGTCCAAACTTCCTCTTATACTAAATGCTCTCCTTATGTACCGATGCTCGGTCGCAGACTCGCATGTGGTACGAGGTGCAAGTACTTGGTTGGTACAGCATCTCGTTCAGGACCACTTGTGAGTCTGTATGTTCCTCAGTGTAAGTGTAAGTAACCACCGAACACTCAAACCAGCTACTTTCATCTTCGATTTATCTTACTTTGAAAATTTGATCTGTTATTTTATCATAATGTTAGTTGAATGTGCAGAAAGAGCCGCTGAGAAAATTTATCAAGACAAAGGAAAACAGCAACATATGATTAATGATCTTATGTTGTTTTTTCAAGGATTAAAACTAAGTATGCTATTACTTATTGTCAGTATGTTACTAGGATTTTCTCTATCACTGGTGTCTTTATTTGTAGAAGGAGCTATTATTTATTTTATTTATAAACAATCAATTGAATTTTACACTGCAATTAGAGGTCATAACTTAGAACAACTTGATGGAAACCCCGAAAATGAACTAAATACTTTAATCCGAGAATTAATCAGTGATGTGATTTCACTGATGAAAACCAGTTATGTTAAGGTGAAAAACAAGGACTAAGTATCTACTGTATGAGCTGTTGCATAGCATATAGAAGCAATATTAACTTATTTTTTGCTATTTCAGCAGACTTTGTTTGGGTAATGATAGCATTATACATATCAATCAGTAATATACCGATTAATTTTCTTTTCTCTTCATCAGAGGACAGAGTATCAATATCATATCTAACATGATCAGTCATGTTACCTAAATATGCAATACTTGGATCTTGACTTATCCAAGATCCGTATATAACTTGAACGAGTTGCACCCATTCTGAAATCCAATAAGTTAATGCACTTGGTGGTGTTGAACCAATATTTAAGTGGGCCTCGGCACCAGTATATTCACCTAGTAGACTTTGGGTAAGTTTTTCGATATGTAGATCACCCTCAGTATCAATTCTTTGCATTATAAAATCCCCTATTAATTTTTCTGCTGTAGCTGTAGGGTAGCCAGATAGTGGCCGACCCCAAACATAGCCCTTAGCTATTCTTTCTGTTTCATATAATGCATTAGGATCTTTAAATTCTTTATTTTTAATTCCTAGCTTTGATCTTTGAGTTAGATAAGTCTTGACCTCCTTTAATTCCAATATATTTGATACCGATCCCATAACTGACATATCTATTGGTGGTATACCGCTGTAGTTATTTTTAGATGCTGCTTGGAATACATGTAGATCATGATTAACATGTGTCTTAAAATAATTCCATATTGTTTCTTTACAAAAACAAATAGGTTTGTTACCTTTAATTCTGGAAGGAAGTGCTATAATACCTTCTTCACAGTCGCTTAATTCATCCGCACTGAAGGGGTCGTAGTCAGTATTCGAACAATCAGTTATAGAGAATGCTTTTGGTTTTGGACTCGCTTTTGCTTTTGCTTTTGGACTCGCTTTTGCTTTTGCTTTTGCACTTGCACTTGCACTTGCACTCCCACCTGTGCAAAGAAATTTCAAGAGTTCAGTTCTGCTTCCCCTCTTTTTTGTATATCCATTTGATATGGCTAATCTTAGTAAGTCTCCGAGATTTAATCCTCCATTACGGTATGTTTTACCCTTACATGCATTTATAAGTCTCTCTTCCATGGTATAGGTTGCTATGGGGGCTGTAGGAGGTGTAATTGTTGTAGTGGTTCCTATTGGTGTAGGCATTTTTATCTTAGCCACATGGGCTTTTGCTTTATATTTTGCCTTTGGTTTTTTAGTTGCAACCGAGGCAAAGGCACCAATTTTTTCCCTTCGTGCAACAACACCATCTCTTTTAATCCATTTACCTGTTTTCTGGTTACATACATAGTTTGGATCACTTGCTTTAGGACTACTATGTGGACAATTTGGCATTATATAATACTTATATATATTTATTGATCATGTGGACTTTTCGACAAATCTATCTGATAACAGCGATGGAATATTTGAAATAGATTCTAACACATATGTTGGTTCTGTAACGTACCTCTTTAATGCTTCTTTTTTAGTATTACCAGAAAGAACTAAACAACTGTCAAGACCGTTTTCCTCAGCCATTCTCATATCGGTATACATAGTATCGCCTACAAATAATGTTTTACTCGGATTAATATTGCCATTTTCTATGAAATATCTAGCATATATGGGATTGGGTTTCCCCAATGAATAAGGTTTTGGTACTGAAACATTATATTTTAACAAATGTAGAGTATGGTTAGGCATACATAAGTTAAAGTCTCCCCGTGATGCAGGATCAGATATATCGATGCATGTTGTAACAACTTTAGCACCTGCTTTAATCCATTCAAGAGCTTTGTTCAAGGAAGACATTTTCATTGTATTGAGTGTTCCTATTACCAGAATTTTATTACTGTTACTTTGCCTAGGATGTTCAGTTACAGTACAATTATCAAGTTCTGTTAATGTTGATAATGTTGAATACAGTCCGGTTTCACCTATAATACCTATGTCATAGTGTATCATATGATTTTTTTTGATTTTTCTATGCAAAAATCCATTTACAACCATACCAGATGTTACAACTTGCCAATTATCAGGTATATCAAAGCCCATTTCATATAAATCTTCTCTAATTTCTTCTTCAGTATACCTGTCTTCATTAGTGCACAACGCGCCCTTAATACCATTGCGTTGCATATATTCAAGTGTTTCGGTGGAACCATCAATTAGCTTGTTACCCACCCTAATTACCCCATCCATATCAAAAACTATCTTTTCATACATTATTCATAATATATGAAAAGTTTTAAGCTTAATTTTGTGGTTTTGGCTCAGAACACCATCTGCCCAAAATTGGTGGTGCTCCCGGTCTAAGACCTTGTGTCGCCACATTAGATTCCAACCTACGAGTTGGTTGTAAATCGTCTCTATCTCCAGGTGAATTTCCTGCAGTTACAGTTCCCTGAATATTTCTAGATGAAAAGGGGCCTCGATGTACGCCGACAGGCACAGCTGTTAAACCACCTTCTGTACTATAAATTAACATACGAGCCTTGTCGGGTCTGCATGATAAACTACCATTAGTTAAACTAAAGCAAACCATATCATTACATTTACATGTACCTGGACGATATGGGTTTTTGACAAAGTGTTTGTTACTTTGATGAACATCAAGATCAAACATTTTTGCATATTCCCCAGTCATAAATCTCGTTTCCTGGTTTAGTGTTCTAGACATATATATTCTATAATATTATTTTAATATGATATCTTATATAATGAGTCTTCCGTTTCGTATAGGAAAGTCGGCAATGGAAAATTCTATGTTAGTCATGCAATCTGATTATGAAGATGTATGGTTTCATATTAATGGTTTACCTTCAGCTCATTTAGTTTACTTCAATCCTGATCGTATGTCTCTTGATAAATTGAGAACAAAAAAGATAATTTACCAAATGGCTTTGGAACTTAAAAAGTCATCTAAATATAAGAAGTTGCCTCATGTTGAGGTTATCTATTCCTATGTTAAAAATGTTAGCCCAACTGCAAAACCTGGATTGGTTAAAGTAAAAGAAAGCAAAGTTATAATTGTTTAAAATTATCGGTCTATAATTATATGTCATTGAAACATTCCGCATTAATCATTGATAACATTAGAAATGCACAAGGAGCCATTAAAAAATCACCGTACGGTAGATCTGATCAACAGATAGACTTTGGTACAATTAAGAGTGCAGTTGATGATTCAATGAAACAGAAAAAAGAAGAAGCCGTATTATTTAATATTCACAGACCTGTATTGGAAAATATAATGGAAGTGATGATTAATTATCTTCCTGGTTTAATATTGATAATATCAGGAGGTGCTGCTTGGTCTCGATATTATCCTGATCATATTACATCTGATATTGATGTTAATGTTTTAGTTCCATTTGGAGGGTCTTTATCTGTCTTAGATGCTAGATACTATATTTGTAATGTTTTCACATCTCTTAGAGATCAGAACCAGCTGATACCAACAGATTATAGCATCCAAATAATAGATAAACATGCAATCCACTCAGAACTCTATCCTTACAGTAGTGAACTTGAAAGACTATACTCTGAACTCGGTCCACTCAGCCAATATGTTCGCGAACTTCTTAAAAAAGACCCTCTTGAGCCTATATACACGGATAATAATCCTACTATAGGGGCAATTGAATTTATTCGGGTAGCAGCAGTTAATAAAGCTCTAAGTGATCCAAATAATCCAATAAAGATAGCATTTAATCCAATGGATGGCAGTGAAAGACCATTACCACTAATTGAGTTTTCTTTCACAGCTCTCCATCCGGGTTGGCTTTTTAAAGAAAATGTACCTTATCCACCTAAGAGAGAATTAGTTTTTTTCAACAGACATAATAATTTATATTACCTCAATCTCGATATGTTGCAGCAGAAATTGTATAAAAACGTTGGTCAAAACACCTATTTGGATAGGTTTTACGGTAATGAAAAGAATATTACTAATAATAAACTCCAATCTTGGAAAATGCAGGTTCAAACCGATTTAGCACTTGCTAACTTACCTGTTACTGATGATTCGGAAGAACTTGATAATAAAACACTAGTATTTTATATTAGAGATACTATTAAAAATCTTGAGATGGAAAATGTAAGAGATGTTGCTACAAAGCTACTAAATGTTCAAGGGCCAAGATACAACAATATTCTTTCAATGGTATTAGAAAACTACTGCAGAAGAGGTGTAGATGTTCAAATCAAAGATGAAAAAAGTTGTGAGGTAGCTTATCAACTTTGGAAGATTATATTTGTACCACTGGTCACTAAAATAGGATATAAATACACTAAAATGATTCAAGATTTTGTATTTGGTGAAGGGTTCTGAGTTTTAAAAACTGCTCTAATTTTAGCTTTGGGTTGGGGTTTTCCTATAGTCTGAACTGACGGTACCCAGTGGGTAGTACGCTTGTCTGGTGTCTGTAAACGTTCAACCTTATTTCCCTGCAAATCCTGAGACTTGTTATAAACATGAAGAGTAAACTTAAAATCTGACTTATCTCCATGGAGTCCAGTATATGTGTATAAACTAGCACCTCCTTTCATGTAAGCAGCCATTGCAATTTTTCTGGCTTCTTCGTAAAGCTTTAATAATGTTTCATCATCAAGATCCTTGGTTAAGGCCATGGGATAAACTTTAGAATGATACATAATTTCTGCTTTAATGTAGTTTCCGATACCCGAGATCAGTTTTTGTTCCATTAAAGTTACACAAATTGGCTTATTGTTGAATTTTCTCCACCTAGAAACAAGGATGTTATCTGCCAATGGTTCTTGGTCTAAAATCGAGGGTCCAAGCATAGAAAGTTTTTTACCTAGTTCTTCGGGGGTGAAAAAGTATACCCATGCAAAATTACGAGTACAGTGAAAATAGAATTTAGTTCTTAGACCATCGTCATCTTCAACCTCAAATTTAACCTTGCAATGTTTCATGTATTGCTCCTTTGTTTCACCCCTTTTTTGAAGATATTCTTCGGTTGGATCAATTCTAATGTTACCAGTCATACCAAATGTAATAACAATAGCATGACCATTGGAGAGTAAAATATAACCTAACTTCCCCTTGGATTCAACTTCTGTTACTCTCAAATTCTGAGAGAGTATATCTGGAATTTTATCAAAACCCTTTGTTTTTTTTTCAAAACCTTCATTAATAACTTTGGCATTTTTCAATGTTTTACCCATAGCTAACATAGCAATATTATTAACCATTATTTTGACCTCTGGACCTTCTGGCATATTGTAAAATTAATTGTTTCAATTTTACCAATATTCAAGTTTTTTATATATATCTAGTAATATGTTTGCAGTTCCATGTTCTTATGGAGAGTTAGTTGATAAAGTAACAATACTTTCGATTAAACTATCAAAAAGCCAGAATCAGACTCAAACCAATAATATTTTATTTGAATATACAAAACTCGTTCCAATGATTATTGATAAAAACGATACAATTATAACTCAGCTTTATTTAGTTAATCAAACCTTATGGGATTTAGAAGATAAGATTCGAGAATTAAGTAAAAACAAAGATTTTAGCCAGGAATATATACAGTGTGCAGAAATGATCCATAAAACTAATGATCAAAGGTACCACCTAAAAAATATATTAAACAACAAATACGGATCTCAAATAAAAGAAGAAAAAATTTATACTCAGACCACAAAAAACTGGAATAAAATATTGAATGGCATCGTTAAATTATTTGAATCTGACCCACTTAAATCATATGATGAACTGAAATTAATAATGGTAGATTGGAAAGATATACCAACAAGACTACTGATTATGTATTACCTGAATTTTTTAAATATGGCAAGTTATGTAGGGGAATCATCAGAACTACAAGACTTAAATATTGACATGATTATTAGGTTAGTTAGATCTGGATATATCAATGATAATGTTAGTGCAATTTATATTCAATTGGGAATACATTTATTAAGATGTGGTAGATACCAAGAGGCTAGACCATATTTACCATATTTACAATCTGCAACAGGTCCAAATGGTGTTTCTCCAAACAATGTTGGATATTTTACTGACAATGATGTTGATAAAACAATGTTACTATATACAGCTGGGGGTCTTGGGGATATTATTATGTTTGGTCGCTTTTTACCTGAATTTTGTAAAAGATATAGTAGTAACTCTATTGTTCTTTTTTGTTGCAATCCACTGATATGGATATTTCAAAATCTGAATGAGAAGATTTGGAAGTTAGATAATCTAACAATATCTAAGTTTACAGTTAATACACCCAGTTATGACTATCATAATAATATTGGTACTTTATTCAGTGTTCTCGGATATACACAAAAAACCTTACCACATTATAATTATTTACAGAAGCTTGAAGGTGGAAATATTCCTTTACCTAACAAGCCTTATCTCTTGTTTGGTTGGAAAGGTAACGAAGAAAACAGTCATGAACTCCACAATAGAAGAATCCCTCTAAAATCTTTGTTAGAATCAATACAAACCACCAATCTCGAGCTCGTTACAACACAAAGAGATATAACCGAAGAGGAGCAGGAACTTCTAAAAAAATACAATGTCACTGTTATAACTAAATGTGATAATCAAGGAAAGGCTTTTTTTGATACACTAACATTGGTAAAAAATGCAACTGTAGTAGTGTCTTCTGATACCGCTTTATTACATTTAGCAGGTAGTACTAGAACAAATGATCAAACTACTATTGCTATGATTGTATTTGGGTGTGAATGGAGATGGGTTAAAAACAATAGTGATGTTTGGTATCCTAATGTTAAGGTTATAAGACAAAGTGAATTTAGAAATTGGAATCAAGCCATGGTTGAACTCAAAAATAGTCTAGTAAATCTTCAGTAATCTGCTATTTTTACTTAAATCAGCTAATACATCGGCATATTGAGTGATGTAGGATTCTACAAACTCATCCCAATTTTTAGCAATAGCACACATCTTTTTAGAATAAAAAATGTATTTAAAACCTGAGTAATCATTACCTTGGTCTAATAAATATTTGTTAAATGGCTCTAATCCATCTTCTAAATTTGTTAGGTTTCTAAAAACAGATTGAAGATTTAGTTTTTCAACAATCCTCCAGTGATCTTCTATTGATTTACGATTCCAGTTATCAATTATGAAACTAAAATCATACTTTTTGTAATTCTGCTTATATTCCATATCTATGATTTGTCTAACAGATTCACAGTTATCTTTATATGAGTTGTGACAGCTATCTATTTGTCTTTGGTAATCAGCAAGAGTACTTTCCTTTACATTTTTTTGATATTGTGAAGGATTTTCTAGAAAGAGTTTGGCGTGTTTTACTAAATAATCAATATTTAGACCGCTATCTAAACTAATTTTTTCCAACATCAATCTTGCAATGTCATGTGATTTACAAAAACCATATCTTGAAATTAATGAACAAACCTGAATGATATGTGGATTAATATCAACATAAGGCTTTGATTGTTGGAGTAATTGTAAATTACTTGGATACTCTAATAGCTGTTTGACTAGTTCGGTTGTCATTATTTAATACTGTTTGATTTATCATTTTTAATCTTACAATATAAACACGTTGGAATATATTTGTCTGCACCACCGACATCAATTTGCGACACATCTGAGCATATTTTAGATGTATAACATGCCTCGTTTTTCTTACATACACCGCATATTGCAGTTAGAAGTCTAATATCACTTGCACATGCAAAAAGCTTATGCATATAAGGAAACATTTCTTGCTTCCAATCTCCATTAAGACCAGCAACTACGACGTCAATACCAAGTTCTAGTATGTCTAAACACTTGGTCTTGTCCGCAAAAAACTGAATTTCATCTATAAAGATTGTATTATAATCAGCAATAGTAACTTTACCATATATGTCACGAATAGTTTCACAGGATAAAGCCTGGATTTTATTGCTATATCCTTCAATATTGGTATGTGTTGATACTTGATGTTCACCATATCTGTTATCAATTCCGTGCTTAACAAGTAAACACTTAAGACTTGCTCGAGTTTTCCGATCAAATAACCGGAGCAATTCTGTTGTTTTGCCACTCCACATGGGTCCAGTGATTAAGGTGAGCTTACCCAATTCAGACATATTTAACTAAAAATTATGAATCATTTTAAACAATTACCAGTCTAATTTATAGTGATTATCCGATACTTCTTCAATGTTATAACCTAGTCTTTTAAATAACTTAAAATTAGTTTCCGAAAGAGACCCTTTATAGGTCAAAGTGGTTAATCCATCATTTGATTTAACTATAATATTATTCATCAGTGATTTAGCTTCTTTAGTGTCAATATCTTCTTGTACCTTATCGGCTACCTCCCGCATTCTTGAGGCTTGAAACATACTTAATATTTCAAAGCATTCTAAAATACGAAATAAAACGTAAAAACCCATTAGATTTCTGTAGCTTTACCACGAGGTATAAACATCTCTTTACCCTTGGAAGTAACCATATATCCATGAAGTATTAGTCCCTCTGGTATTGTATCTCCTTGTTTTAGAATAGTATCAATAGGACCAAATATCTTCTTGGCTCTAAGATCCATAGTTCTTGTTCCCTTTTCAAGCCTGATTTGTGTGCTTTCGTCAGGATAAAATATATAGTTTTTACCGCCCATTGTTAATGACTGGAATTTTCTGCTTGTTTTAAGAGTTCTAACCGTTCTCTGATCTCCTAAGTCTTTAGCTAAATCTTCCGTAAAAGCAACTCCTTTTTTATCATGATAGGCGAAACAACCTGTTTTAGGTTGATTATATTTATCATTAATAACACAGTCAACTGCGGATTTAATCCGAGTGTCTTTAATCTGAAATCGATATACATCTTTACGATCAGCTATAGACTGAATAAGGTGATCAGCCATAATGGCTTTGGGGCCTATTTCCGAAAAATTATTGTAGTAGTTACCGTTACCATTATCATTGGAATAACTATTTAGTTCATCTACCTTTTGTTTTCTTACGCATGCATATCGATAGACGTTAATAATCCGGTCAGCAGGGTTTGTAATATAACGATGGGCATTGATTCTAAAACCTCTTCCAATTACCTGTTCAATCATAACGTTATCCCAGTTTGGTTCCATAATATGAATCTGTCTTAAATGATACAATGTTATACCTTCAGCTGCAGCCTGTGTTACAAAAATTACTCTAATTAACTGACCATTTACATTTTCCTTGCTGTTAAAAACTTTCAATATATTTCTCTTAAGGTTTCGGTTCATACCACCTCTGAAAAAAGCATATCTTTTTTGCCTTACCATTGTTTCAGGTTTATCAGTAGTTGATGTAAAGTTACTAAATCCATGTGCTTCAAGCACCATAGCAAAAATCTGTGCACCTTCCGCAGAGCTAAAGTAAGAGTATACTAATGAGGGTCCACCTACTACCATTTTATTTGCTCTTTCTAACTCCACATCTGATTGATAGATATTATATTCCGGTCTAATGAGTGGATCATCAGGATCAATTCTAATGTCTTTGCTGAGAAATCAAGTTCCTCCTCGTCCTCAACCAGAGAAGTGTCGTCTTCAGGCTCCTGATCAGGTACATCATCTAGTACATCTGAATCATTTGGTGACATTGGAACTGTATCAACCAAATGAGGGGCTCCATGTTCTGTATCAGAAGTAATGTAGTTGTAAATAACATACATTTTAGCGCTGTACTTTTTGAGGTTTGCTAACTTGAATGGTGTTTCTGCCTCAGGTAAAAGTGCTAAATCCCTCAGAGCAAGTTTAATTCTATCTTCATATTTACCAACAGTTCTTGTTATCATAATTTTGTCAGTTTCTGATAATATCTGATGTGAGCCACGTGGTTCTATAGCAGATAACCCATCGTTGTCTCTCATAAGGTCTTCAAAACTCATAAAAACACTCGACAAAACCTTTCTAATTTCAGTTACGTTACCAGCTTCAAATTTTTCATCAACCTGACTCTTGGTGGGCTTAGTGTCTTCGTCTAACTCAATATCTTCAAGTAATACCTTTAGAATTTCTTCCAACTGCTCTACTGTTTCAGGTGTTTGACCATCTAAAGTTTTAAACTCAAACACATATCTGTTTAGTTTATCCCAATCTTTAGTTCCCTTTCTTGGTCGTGTAATGCTTTCTGGGAAGACAAAATTACATGCGGCTCGACTTCTGGTATAATAGGTTCCTGATACCTCTAGTTTCTGGAGCTCAACATCGCCATCTTCAAGCAATGCCTTTACATTTGGCTCCTTGGTATTTTTAGTTGATAATTCAGCATTAAATGCTTTATCATGAACCCACATTTGATAGTTACTCGGGGAAAGATTTACGGTAATATCCTCGCGGTCAGGGAAGATTACTCTTTCTATATCATCTCTAATTCCATAGAAGAATGAGTTTATTCCAATCATTCTTTGAATAAGTAGGTTTTCATTAATAATTTTTTGAGTTGATGTATTAATGAAAGTTGAGTTAAATAGATCTTCATTCATTGGAAAGATTGTTTTACCTTCATCGCCGATAGGTCCTCTGAGAATGTTATACATTGGAGCCATTTCGTAGGGCGCACTAACAACTGGTGTACCGCTAAGCATTAGTACTTTACAATCTTTAGCCATCATTAAGAGATGGTATAGTAAATGCTTAATTCCACCACCTTTACTTCCTCCACTTTTACTAGAGCCTCCTATTTTTGTGAAAGCTCTACTTAGATTATGAGCTTCCTCAATAATTATTAACATATGTTGAGGTGGTTTAAGATCACGATATTTCTCATTTAGGTAGGGAAATGTATTGCCATATTTTGGGTCAGATTTGGGAAAACCTATACCATGTCTTGCAAGTTGTTCAAAAATCCCTCCTTTACCACCAATATCACGAGCTCCCTGTTTACTACCAGGACGGTATCCGGGCGCATTGTAGTGTCCAAATTTATACCATGCATTAAAGTCTACGCCTTCATCTTCCCACTTTTCAAGTTCATCAATAAAATTTAGTCTTAAAAAAGCAGGTGTCAGTACTAATGTTTGAAGACCAGCATGTCTAAATGTTTTGGATACCATAATAGCTGATCGTGTTTTACCTGATCCCAATCCATGCTCAAGTAACAAACCTCTGTAAGGGGTTCCCACACGAAGGTAATCTCTGACAAATTTTTGATAAGGGAAAGGAGGTGCATAGTCCTGCTCAGCATCGGATTTTGCAACTGCGATAATTTTATCCAAAAAGTTTTCTTTTGTAGAAAGGTATTCTGGTGTAGAGTATCTTTTGTTGATAAAGTCTGGAAACTCCTTACTTGATGGTAGAACCCAGACCTCCCCATGTTCATCAGTGTACTGTTGTTGCTTATTAAGCTTTTCTATGTCACGACCGCCATGTAGCAATCTTCTTTTTTTGGTTGAATCTGTTTCTTGTAATGATTTAATCATAACTGATTGCTCCCCATGTGGGTCATCACCTACATCTGAAAGTTTGACAATGTTCACAGACGCCATATACAGTTTATGGATATATTTTCATCATTTTTCTAGGTCTTATAAGTAGTACTCTTATAGATGTAATGAATTTTACATACTTTGACGACAAAAATGTCATAATTACTGGCGCTAGTTCAGGAATTGGAAAAAGCATAGCCAATCTTCTAGAAAAGCATAGCAGAGCTAAGCTACATTTATTTGCACGGAGCTTTGAAAATTCTGAGAATGGTAATGTTAAAAAATATTGTTGTAACTGCGCAGACTACCACAAAGTTAAAGAAATTCTATCAGAAATAGAAGATATTGATGTAATAATACACTGTGCCGGTACAGGTGATTGGAAATATCTACATGAAATGGACATTGAAGAAATAGATGTTTGTTTACAGGCACCATTAATTTCATCAATTAATTTAACTCATCTTTCTCTGGAAAAGATGATCAAGAAAAACACTGGAAATATTGTTTTTATTCAATCTCCGGTGGTATTACAACCGTGGAGTAGCTGTACTGCCTACAGTATTAGTAGATGGGGTATGAAAGGACTAGCAGAGTCACTCAGAGCAGATTTATATAATACAAATATAACAATATCAGAAGTTGTTCTTGGTAGAACAGATTCAAACTATTTTAAAACAAATCCACATGCAGATGAACGATTTCCTAAGATAGGTAATTTAATTGGTAGAATTACACCAGAAGATGCCGCAAAATGTGTGATTAATACTATCATTGGAAAAAAACATTATGAATATTATCCTTTTACCATGAAACTTATAACCTATTTTAATGAGTGGTTTCCATCTATAGTCAGATATTTAACACATAAGACCGGTTGGTCAATGAATTAATAAATAACAGTAATCATATGAAAATTGGTTCAAAACAGGATTAATAAGAGTGGATTAAGTGTTCATTGATGAGATTTTATGTCCAGTTTTGGACTTAAAGCAAACTGGATTACCATAAATAATGGACACTGTTATAGCTGATAAAATACGAAGTTTAAAAGTTTTAAACCATGTTGATTTTATGGTTCTAGGAGACCCAATACGTTCTTTGTTTTTACCAAAGTGGGGAAAAGAAACAGAACTACCTGATGTGTATCAAAATGTAGTTGAATATCAAGAAAACCCTGACGGTGAGAAGGAAAAAATTATTTTAAACTTATGGAATTTAAATGATAAAACAGATGCAACATATCGTATGTTTCCTTTAGATGGAACTGTAAATACCGGTTTTGATTATGCTATAATAGTCTACGATACTATTACAAGAAAAAAGAAGGATGATCTTAATCTATGGATATCTGTTAAAGATCAAGTAGCAAATAGACAACATAAAGACCGACAATGCAGTGTTATTATTTTAGTAGTTAAAACAACACGAACAAACCCTAAAGAATATGAGCATATTGTTCAGTACTGTGAAAAGAATGGTATTAATGTCATTTTGGTTGATAATACTAAGGAAGACATAAACAAAATAAAAGACCTACCCGAAAGTTTAAGTCATATTACATATAAAGACCGTAAAAAAACAATTATTCAGAAAGTCCAGGGGATACTTCTGCAGAGTCAAGCTTCCCAGTAAACATATCTTCGTCTGTAAAAAAGGGATGATTAGGAATATTTGTAATATGTGCTAACTCATTAATAATTCGATCCTCAGGTAATGAATTTCTCATGTCAGCTACATAGCGCTGGATAGGTTCAATATTGAAACAGTCATAATTTTGACTAGATACTTGTTCATGAATTGCTTCATTAGCAGCTAATATTAGTGCCTCATGAACACCCGTTGATACTAATTTACTGAGTCCAACACCACCCTTATCATCAACTACTTTATGATCAGCATCAATGTATCTGAAATGATCTTGATCTCGACAAGCAATAGGATATTTAGTGGGAACCGTGCCTTCCAAATATAGCTTATTGATAACATCAACAGGTTTACCTTCCTGTGCAATCTCTGTTAAATAATTAATAGCATGATTTTTACCCATTTTATGAACTAGTTCGTCAAAAAAGTTCATACCCAAAACAATATTCCAATGATGATGTTGTTCAACTGTCGTTGGTTTATTTTTGACGTGTTCAAGCTCTTGTTCTAATTTTTGAATTTTTTGTAGTAACACTACGGAGTCTATTTTTTCAACAGGTGGATCAGGATGTGGAGATTTAACTTTAACTTTAACTTTCGTAGTTGGTTTAGTATGTCTTACAGTCCGCTCTTCTGAGATACCTGTACATTGTGATTGGTGTCTCATAAAGCTTGTTTCTACAGTAAACTTTGCACCACACTTTATACATTCAATATTCTTGTGTCTGCATTTTTTATTAACATCACCACATGCCTTACCTTTATTTTTCCCTCTCGTTATAATAATTGGGCATGTATTGGGCATATATAAATATATTTAAATCATCTTTTTAAAGTTCGAAACATTTAAAAATGAACCATCTTAAATAATTAATGACTGCCAAAGAGAAGTATTATACTTCATTGCCAAACCATGGTAAGATTGAGTATTGGCAGCTTCTAATGAAAGATAAAAAATACATAGAAGCCACCGATTACTGGAAAAAAAACAAGCTAGATCCTGATAGCTATGTCAAGAAAAGCGATGGTGTTTGGGTTCCTGTTATATATTTCTGTAGTATCATAAGAGATTGTCCTCACATGGTTAGGACTTTAGTTAAAAATAATGCTAATGTAAATTTACTACCAGATAGTGAAACTTTTATTTATCTTCCATTTGCGTGTCAAAGTCTATATTTAAAGACTATTGGTAGTAAAACAATTAATAAACCATATCCCAGAAGCAAAAATCTTGATCATAGTATTAACAACAGACTAAACGTAGCTGATATTAGGAGATTATCGTATCTTTTCACTTTAAATCTACTAAATGGGGAAATATTTACTAGTTTTGTTGCAGATAATCCTACAATAATGTTGGATAAGCTAAAAATTATGATCAAGTATCTTACCTTTTGTTACACTATTAAAGCACAAAATGACCCTGAGTTTAATCTTACTGAAGAAACCAACAATACCGTTGTAAAATTTGGTAAAATGTTAGAGTTTTTACAGTTCTATGGTGCCGAAAAATCAGTAGATGTTTTGGATTATTGTATAGATCACTATTTATTTGAACTAGTCCCTTTATTTAAAGAGTTTGAAATGAAGGAACCTATTTATCATACACAAATGGATGCTACTGAAGTAGCCGTTCTAAGACCTCTTTTGAATGATTATAGATATGCCCAAACATGCAAAGCAACCGGTTATGAACCTGATAAAGATGTATTTAACCTATCTATTTTTAAGTAATTAAATATCTTACTTTGGCGATAAAATGAACTCTATTTATACTTAAATGTCACTTAATGAAGAACAAAAACATGCATTCAAACTGTTTAAACAAGGGCAGTCTATATTTATTACTGGTCCAGGAGGTTGCGGAAAAAGTTACTTACTAAAACACATAAAAGATTACTGTGATGAACATTTATATAACATCGGTGTTACTGCAATGACTGGTTGCGCTGGTAGTTTAATAGGTGGTCAGACCTTGCACGGATGGGGTGGAATTGGATTAGCAAAAGAAAGCGCCCCGGATATTGTTCGTAAACTACAGAAAAAACCGCCTTTATATAAAAGATGGAGGAGTGTTAAAGTACTCATCATTGACGAAGTATCTATGATGAGCATGGAACTTTTTAACAAGATACATCTAATTGCTCAGGGAATTAGAAAAAACGAGATGTTTTTTGGAGGCATACAAGTCATTTTATGTGGTGATTTTGCACAGCTGGATCCAATTGGGTCTGATAAATTCTGTTTTGAATCCAGTATATGGAAAGAATATCTTAATGATAGTACAATCTATTTGTCAAAAATTATACGCCAAGATGATCCTGTTTTCCAGAATATTCTTACTAATCTTAGACTGGGTAAGCTTACAAAAGAAGATAAAGATATATTGAATTCCAGAGTTACATGTGATTTAGCTGATAGTGAGGTTTCTGTTTCCGATGGAGGCAAAGAGGTAGGAACAATTAAAGCGACTTTACTTTATCCGCTAAAAAAAGATGTTCAACGCATTAACAATGTGGAGCTGAAAAAATTGGTGGACCAAGGCAATAAATCACACACTTACAATGCCATGGATTTTGTGGTAAACAGAAAGTCCAAAGCTCCCACCATACTGAGATCATCACATACGGATGTCTTGGATAAATGCACTAATTCCCCATCAAATTTAGTATTAGCAGTAGGTGCACAGGTTATGTTAACAAAAAACAAAAGTGTAGAGGAAGGATTGGTTAACGGTTCACGCGGTGTTGTACTAGAAATTAATGAATTAAATTGTCCAATTGTCATGTTCGATAACGGACAACAACTTACTATTACTCCTGAATCATTTGAAGTTGAATCAGGCGATAGTTTAATTACTAGAAAACAAGTACCGTTAATCCTGGCATGGGCACTAACAATTCACAAATGTCAGGGGGCTACCCTGACTAATGTCATCACAGATTTAAGCGATGTGTTTGGATATGCACAGGCATATGTAACACTAAGTAGAGTTAAATCACTTGAAGGTCTCTTTATCAAGTCAATTAACTATGGAAAAATAGCATGTAACCCTAAAGTTAGAAACTACTATAACAATTTGGGAAAGTCCCAATAAGATCACCTTTTATGAATTATCACCTCAGGTCTTGATCCCATTACTTTGAAACAGCATAACTTTAAATGGGGTATTTTGTTTTTTTAAATGGGGTGGGGCAGGAGTTAGTCGTTGCGCTGATGATGAGTGGTAAGGAGTGTAAGGATTTCGTCCTTCTTGAGCTTGGAGATCCCGGTAATGCCGCGCTCCTTGCACATGAGCTTAAGCTCCGGCACCGTCTTTAGCTTGGCTGCGTTATAGAAGTCGCTGTCAAACTGTTCATCGGCTTCGTAGGCCGGGGGTGGGACACCAGGTGAACACGGACGTGAACACGGACGAATAGCCCCAACGGGCGTTGCTGGAGTCGGGGACGGAGAAACCGGAGGTGATCCCTTTGCCTTTGCCTTGCGAACCCGCCTCCGCTTGAAACCCGCCTCGATGTGCTTCTCGGCCTTCTTAGTCCGGAAAGACTTCTCGAAGCACTTGTCTTCGATCATCTCAGTCAGAACACCACTGTTGTAGATCTGGGCAATCTGCCAGATCTCCCTCCTAGAGAGGGTTAAGTGTTTGCTCTTCCCTGAAAAGCCGAGCGCCTCATTGCCGGCGAAGTTGAACTTCTCGCCACGAGTGAGAGTAATTGTAATATCTGCCATGTTGATTGAAAGTTATATTTACTGTATATACACCAGAAACAGGGGCAAAAAAAATCAAATTTTTTCGGGCATAACTCAGTCATCATTTAAACTCATGTGAACCTAATACTATAAACGCCTACCGAAAAATAACCCCTTTAAACAGTGCACATTGACAGCTTAGACCAATAAAGATGGCCTAGCGCAGTTGTAAGTACTAAAGATCCTGTAGCCAGTGAACCAAAATTGTTTTCTTGACAAAGATGTTTAACAGTGTAACCAACCGCCGAAGCACCGGTTATAGCATATAGAGCGGGAAATGGATGATTTAGACCCATATAACTTTATTATTGTTTGTTTCCCTTAAACTATCTTAGTTAGAAAATGATCACCTACTCTTTGTAAACCATGGATCAGGGGGTGTGGAGCAATGCCAAAAATCTTAACAAACTAGTACCCAAAAATGAAAACCTAACTCAGGAATGGACCTTGTCGGGAGCAAGTAAGTCTGCACTTCGCACTGGTTTCAAAATGGGTCCTTTTTACCTTGATGCAGGTCATTCTGTTTTTAGCTCATGGGATGCCTTGTTAATTTCACACGGTCACGCTGATCATATTTTTTCACTGCCTAGTTTTTTCATGGTAGATGACCCAAAGCCCAATAGAATTGTAATTGGTCCGCAGATTCATAAAATCAAGGGGTATGCACAGCAACTACTCAACTGTAACTACAATGTTTTTGATGCTCCACTCAATGCATTGTTTCATAATGCAATTTGTAACCCAGACTTATCCCCTAAGATTTACAACTATAAAATTGGTAGAGAACAATATCAGATTTCAACCATGAAGCTGGTCCACAGGGTACCAACCTATGGATACGGTATTTCACGTCTATCTAAGCGCATTAATCCTCTACTACTTGAACTTAAGGAGACCCTTAGTCCCAGAGATTTTGGAATGTTTATGGCTAGTCTAAAGAATAAAAACCCGAACAAGGAAATCCCAGCGAAATACCATGTTGAACCAGAAATTCTGATAACACTTCCACAGTTTTGTTACCTTACGGACACCTCAATCAAGGGTATATCTAACAATATTGACCGGATTAAGACTTATCCCATCATCATAGTTGAATGCACGTTTTACCACCAGGAAGATCTAGCTCATGCAGTGCAGAAGCAGCATATTCACTGGAATCAGATTAACCCATACATTAGGGACAATCCAGACAGTCTCTGGGTACTGATACATAGTAGCACACGGTACAAGGACCTGGAAAATATTAGACAGGCGATTCTCAGTAATTCAGATGAAAACAGAGAAGTTCCCGAAAATTGTTTGTTTTGGATTTAAAACTGACAACTAAAACATTTAGTAGGATGAGGTAACATACTTTCCCGTTCGCAACTAAAACACTTTGATCCATGACCACGGTTATAAATTCCATTTGC
>JACLAD010010874.1_pt1 | contig 19190 bp, 20 predicted proteins | sample 8027901 | NCBI WGS metagenome assembly JACLAD01 (sample SAMN15725071, study PRJNA655200) | protist metagenome | isolation source: fluorescence activated cell sorting (FACS) single amplified genomes of... | place: Spain: Blaines Bay Microbial Observatory, Mediterranean Sea | collected 2016-07-05 | reverse complement strand
ATATATGTAGCAATATCGCGTGGAAAACATCTTTTTGAAAAAGATTTGTGATTCCAAAAATATTTTTTGAATTTTTACAACATGGGCAGCAATCACAGTTGGAATCTGTCAATTTCACGCTAGATTTTGTATTATTCCCTTCCTTCGATATTTGGTCCATCAATTCACTCAATTTAAAATTTCCTGAGATGTAAAAAAATGAAAATAAAAATAATCACGTAACACACAATATAATTAAAACAAATGTGATGCAACAATATTTTTTGTTTTCCAATTCGCAATAATCATGAGATCGAAAATTGAAACAACACAATTTTTGTGAAGAGCAAAAAAACTTCAAAATTTGCAAAACTGAATTTCAAAAACATGAATTTGTACCAAAATTGGCCGAAATTCGACCTCCGTGCATGATGTTTTGCTTCAATAGCATTTTTTACACCCGAGATAATTTCCTTCCTTTTCAGCCTCCTGAAGTATTTCACCCAACTTCGCAACGTCTGGTGACCACGTTAACTAAACAATATAAATATGAAAAAATGTAAAAACGTGTCAGATTTACTGCGATTTGCATTATTTTTTTCACTTCAGTTTGTGTAACAAACATTGATACAAATTTAAAAACATTTTTTCGATTATGTAAAAACCAAAAAAAATTCTTTTCACGCGAATTTGCTGTATAGGAAGCGAAATCGCGTGGAAAGAATTTCATTTCGATTCAATTTCAAAAAAAATATTGTACCTCGAAATTTAATGTATCGTCGCTGTCACAGCTCGACGAGCGCTTATTTCTGTTGCGATTAGCAACCTGCAAAGAAAATGAACAAAAAATAAAAATGAATGAATAAACAACGACAATAGCGCAGAAATCATGCATTTGGCACCATTCTGTCCCATTTTTAATTTGTATTTTTTGACAACCCACATGGTGACTTTTGTTTGTTGTACTTTTTTGTGGATCTTTCTCCCGTCTGGCATAGTGTTTTACGATTGGGTTTAGTCGAATGATTTTGGATGCAAAATCAAAAATATATGATTAATGAACCAAGATTTGTTTAGACGTATCAAAAAGTATTATTAGAAGAAGAAGACTAGTATTGGAGTTGGACTGGAAGTTTGAGTGAAATTGAATATCAGGAATATATTTTTGTCTGTGTATTTTCTAAGCAATGAGAGAAATCACGGTAACTTAGTAAATGTCGAACCGAACGTAATGATGTTTTTTCTTTCCACGCGGATTTGCTGTATATGAAGCGAATTCGCGTGGAAAGAAAAAAAATCATTTTCGCGGTTACATAATTTGTGAATGTCGAACTGGACGTAATCATTTGTTTGAATATATGAACCCCACAACACGCTCAATTACAACAACTTTCACAGCAAAATTATCATGATCAAAACAAACAAATCAAATATTTCCTCTTCTACAGGATAATGTCATCGGGCTTGGGACCGCCTGATTTGGTTTTTTGGTCTGCACGGATCGATGGGATCAGATTCGTCGGTGCCGGAAATTCGGCTGCAACCTGGTCTAGATGGTCAAGATGCGTTGCCATCTCCATGCGCACGGCGTCAAATGGCATATTCGCCGCGTAAGACCCTGTCTGTAATCGAATTTGTACATTGGTCAGCGCACGAATCCACGCCCGTCGTTCAAGACTCGTCCGTACGGCAAGCCAAAAGTCATCAATTGAAAACAAGCTACATTGAATTCCAATCTGCTCCGCCAGATCTGATTTCGCTTTAATTGTAATCCTCGAATGCTCCTGCCGACACGTTTCATCACTGTAAAACACCAAAAACGCCTCCTCATTCAAGTCCGTCGGCGCGCGCAAATCACAGTACAACATCACAAACTTATATCTCTCAACCCGCAGTGCAGCGTAACCCGCCATGAGCCTCCGTTCGCTTTCATCAATACCTCTCTCCGGGAGGATTGCATAGCAGAACGGTGGGAACATGGACAGAACACATAACCGCAATACCGATACGATATCAACAATCCAGTCCGCCCGACCATCGTCCATCGGGTTTTCATCTCGCACCCCAAAATATATTGTTTTCTGCGCAGAACAATGCGTTATCTGAAGCAAACACAAAATGATTGTTCAACAAAATATCAAAATTTGAAAAAACGTTTTCAGTACCTTGAACATTTTTAATTGCTTTCGAAGATCGGCCTGGTTTTCATCGCTATTTTCGGGGAGTACAACCTTGCACACTCTAATCAATGTGAAAGGGGAAAACATCATTCCTTGCCTTGATTCTCTTTCTGCTTTCCATGATATGCCATTGATATGTAATGTTGTATCAACCGGATACACATGACCGTTATTGCCTAGTTGGTAAAAAATAAAAAAGACGTCGAAATTTGCAAAACGGAAATTCGAAAAACGTGATTGTGTATCAAAATAGCATAAAATTTGACCTGCGCGCTTGATCTTTTGTACTTTTTTCAAAATAAATATTGCCTAGTTGGTATAATTGTCCGGTGCGAATGGGGCTTGGGTTCAGCGCGCAGTGCGGGGAACAGTCGAAGCAGAGCGCGTCACGGGTGGTGAGTGTTGGATTACGTTTTAACCGTGGGGAAAGAGACCGCGGAAGGAGGGATTCATGGGGGCAGCACGCGCGATCATCACAAAATTCCTCCGAAGCGTCAGGGAGGACATTTTCTGGACTCGGCGATAATAACACTCTGGTCAGAGGGTTCGCACCGAGGCTTGTGATGTTTTCTTGTCTCGTTGGATCCATGGCTGATAATCAAATACTATATAAATCTTATATAAATCAAGAGAGAACACATACGATGATTATGCATGTCGAAATAAATAAGCACACAAACAACAAATACAGATTATGATGATATGTCAATTGATTTGTTACTGAATCATCTCCATTTGAAAAAATGTATTAATTTTTGAATCATCTTAAACTAATATTAGCCTTGCTTGTCTTTCTCTTTCAGAGCAGGATCGGGGTCCGTTCTGTACAGCCCATCCAGTTCTAGATCAGGTCCTCCGAGTTTTAGTAATGTTACTGGCGATCGTAAAAATTTAATTAGTGCGGAATATATTCTATATTCTGTTTTCAAATCAGCATAAATCCTCGATAAATTGATAGCCATGCACATGTCAAGCAGAATTTGCGGGTTCGGGATTTCTTCGACGACCAATCGAAATGTAGAGTTTTGAAATGCCGTGCGTAAGAAGCGCCCAACCACGAGTACGACAGATACATACAAACCAACAACCGTAAAGCCAACGAATTGGGCGGCTTCATCCTTGACTTCCGATGCAATGGTTACGGTCAGCGGTACCTAAAATTCAAACAAAATCAATGAAAAAAAACATTCGTTGCGCTCACATGTTCGCGACGCAAGGGCACTCAGCGCCAAACTGAGTGACCGCTGGCCGACCGGCCGCCCAAGTGCCCGCCGGCTGCCCGACCGCCGCCAACTGCCCGACCGCCCGCCCGACTGCCCGTCCGACCGCCCAAGTGCCCGCCGAGCGACCGGCCGAGTGCCCGCCTGCCGGCTGCCCGACCACCCGACCGCCCACCCGGAAATCAAAATTTCAAAATCCATATCTTGAACTCTTCTCCTGGTAAACTTCTGTCCCTGTGAATTAGTCTCTTCGCACACTTGATCTACATCCTCTTCAGTCGTAAAAACGGCTTCATCAAGATCATCTAGCGTTTCGGCTCCCAATACATTATCGATAGTTTGCTCGTCAACCTCCACCTCAGGCTGTTTTTCGCAGACTAAAACGCTCCAACTGCCCTCGTGCAGCCGCATTCTCGGTGAAACAATCTGATCTCCAATCGGCCTGTGCCAGGTGAAATCTTCACCTAGCACGCTGCCTACCAATGGCCAGGATACTGGTAGTAGAAACGTTCCGGTAGGGCGGTCTTGTGTGACGTTTGCCGCAACTAATTCTGGGTGTCCAAATGCTGTGTCTTGATCATTCAATGCTGCCATGGATAATAGAACCGTTTCCAATAGCAGCAAATCATTATACTCGGTGCTGCATACAAATGGTCGTACGTAATTCATCTGCCCTTGCCGTTCGCTCATACCAAAATGCGCTGTGGCAAACGGATTCTCAGCAGAGGTTGCGCAGACGCCGGTGGTTGCGATGTGTTTGATCTTGCAGGACTCGAAATTTGATATTTCTTCACAATCATTGTATAAGGATAGCTCCCAGGATAGATCAATTTCACTGGACACCCATAAATCATTTTCACTTCCGCCGTAGATGTCCAGGATATCTTGCACTGACGGCGGCCCAAGGCCTTCGTGGCTTAGCGCACCAACATCCATACTGAATTTCAATTCTTGAATCACTTCCCGCTTTCCAACAGTGCATTCAGACACATCCTCCCCATTTGCCAGGCAGATCGCAGCACGTTTGGCTAAGAACGCCTCCAGCTGCGCTCCTTCCAGTTCGGTTATTGATCCGGTCGGTGAGTACAAATCAGACAGTGTATCATCAGCCGTGGTTGCGATTTGATCATGGAATAATGTCCATTTGTAAGCCTGACCTTCCGACGGCCTGCGTAGCGTAGCGATTAATCTCACTTGCGCTATCTCCACACCCACATCCAAATCAAGTGGAGCGAAAGAGCTAAACGCTAATACCGGTAGTAAAATGAGAAAAGCAAGGCCAATGACGGATAACCAGCCTTGGTAACATTTTTCAGTGCCGTGTCTCGCTTCATTGGGGTACATCATCCGCCTAACATCCATCAACCGCTTCACTCGAAATAGTGTACTATGCGCATCCTCCAGCTTGAAATATTGATACAAATCCAATGTCGTTCTACTCACCGTCCAATCCGTCAAAACTCGAAATTCATCAACAAAAGGTAAACTTCTAACTATCGCAAATCGAAATCTAGTGATTAGATCGGGTAAATATCGATACTGGGCGGGGGGTCGTAATGTATCGGTATACACGCGCGACGGACCATCACGTAGTTGTAATATTGATACAGATAGATACGCCAGACAAAGAAGGTAATACGCAACATCCACAAACCGATGCTGTAATCCGATCACAGTTCCAAACCGGCTACCAACTCCAACCTCGCTAGCATTACTGATAAACTGGGTATGCAGCCATATCAATTCTATCAAGGTGAGCAATGTTTTCACACTCATTGCAAATAGATAATGATCATACTGATGCCGCAACGCCTTGGGCATGTTTACCTCACTCCTCGCGGATTGAACTTTTGCAATCGTTAACTTGGACAGTTGTCCTTCCCCGCCTTCTGTCACATCCTTAAATGGATTATTGAGCAATGCCTTAAACCCAGCTCGGTAAAACACACGATCCGTCACTAGTATCACAGTGTGCACAACAATCAAGACCACTGCCGACCGTGAAAAATAACTTCTTGACAACGCCTGGAAGATTGACCCCTGCCCAGTCAAATCATCGAGAAATATGATGATGAAGAGGAAGAGAATTAGCGCGAGGACAAAGCTTGGGTTGTATAAATCTCGACCTGCTTTCCGAAACGACCCGTCTGGAAACGTCCAGGAAAAAAGAAGACGAATGAACCGGCCAAGCAGACCTCTCTTTGGCTGTGAATCATTTTTATCAATCAATGTTTTCTGCTCGTGGAACGTATCGCTCAGATCCTGTCGACTAGGAGAGACACCAGAGAACATTTTGGGAATGGATTCCATAAGCATACTGTCATCCTCCCTCCGTGCACCGGCATCTGATTTCCCTTCCTTTTTGTAGAAATGCACCATACCCTGTTGATTCGGTTGGGATGGGGAATTGTCTATTTTGGATTGGGATGCTGCTGCATCCGGGCTGACGGATTTATCACGTCCGTACCTAAAACACAAAATCAATTTTGATGAAAAAAATTAAAAAATAACAAAAAATGACTGAAAATGATGAAATTTGGAAGAAAAAGTTGAAAATTTTGCATTTTTTGAAAATATGATTTTTGCGATTTTTTGGCTTCTAGAAAATGAAAAAAATCGAATCATCAAAATTTAAAAATTTGATCCAACGACCATATCTTTTTATCGCGGCATTCGAAAAAAGGGTGTTAAACTCATTTTTGGGGTCATCTGAACCATCCCGGAATTTTTTTTCTGGCCATCGGAGGGTGAACTTGTCAAAATTTTCATTTTTTGAAAAAAACCATGAAAAAAATTCAAAAATCCAAAAATCATGATTTTTGAATGGTTTGTAATTAAAAATGAGCTGGGACACACCAAAAATTCATGATTTTTTGATTTTTCATTTATATACAAGCAAAAAATGAAAAAATCATGATTTTTGGCGAGGTCTCATTTTTCAAATTTCGAGTTCACCTAGGCCAGATTTCCATCAAAATTTCGCGTTTTCGAACCCATCAGCAGGAAAAATTAGTCACAAAAGTGATATATTTATATCCCTTTCTTGGACCGAATGATGCTATCGGATACGTTTTTAGCTGTTTCCAGAAAGTTGGGCCTTATTGGGCTCTGTTCACCTACAAGACAAAAAAACACACAAAAGTAAAAAAATAAATATTTCATTTCCACATATAAGGAGAAAACCCAAATTCTATCCTTCCGTGTGATTGGCCGCGCGCGTCCAAGAGCATTCATGGAAAGCGACAGCGGCCGCAACGCCAACCAGCAGAGCCCGCGACAACCCAAACGCTACAACGCAACGCAACAAATCCAATATATCATAAATGAAAAACCAAACACAGAGAATATAAAACAAAAGTCGGAAGCACGCGCCAAAATGAAAGGGCAATGTTTAGAAGGCCAACGACTTGACAATCGCCGGCTTGGCCTTGCAGTAGATCGGAACCATGCTATCACTTCAAAATTTCGGTGGCAATATCGGATGCCTGTAAGCGCCCTCTTGCATCGGAATTAATGCCTGTAACGCTGGTAGCAGCTTGCTGCATTTTTTTACAGCAGCCATGCTTGCAAGCAGTGTAGGTAAAGCATTCCCAAATCCATACAAAACGGAAAAAATAGAAACACAAACAAAAAAGAAGACGGAGGGAGAACCTGCCAAAGGTATTACCTTATCCAATCCGCCGAGGCCATTTACCCAAGGCCGCAACGCGCGGATTCTGTTCGCGCAGGCTTGAGCAGTTGCAAGCGGATTCTGTTCGCGCAGGCTTGCGCTGTTGCAAAAAGGATCTCCTTACGCGCATCCTTGAGCACACAGGACCATTCGTTTAATAAAAATAAAAACACGAACAAAAAGAAGTCGGGAGGCGCACCTGCCATAGCGGCAGTTGTACCGCTGCAAGGGACGCCATTTGCGTCGGAGCTGAAGCGCGCATCGTTTTAGGCCAAACGGCGCAGCAAAATGAACAGTATCGGCTCCAGACAAAACCGTCGATTCTGGGCTCTGCGCAACCTTTGCCAAACATTTCATCTTTCGATTTAATCGGGCTGCTCTTTGAAAGCGCTCAATACTAAAAATTTAAATTACCTAGGTCTGCGGAATTTCTAGCCTCTTCCAACTGCTGCACCGCTCTCTGCGAGTAGCTCACATCGTCCTGCCCCTCCTCGTCAACATCAAAGACAATCATGGCCCTCTTCCTCAAACTTCGATTGTGAAACCAGACAAACATCTCTTCAAACTCATTCTTCGGATTTTTCATCACTTCGCTAGCAGTTGAAGACGTTAAACTTGGGTTTGAAGCAGGCGTGGATTCCACCTAAAAAAACAAAATTCAAATTTTAATAAAGGAAAGATATTTGGAGAACAAAAATGAGCAAAATTGCTGAAATCTGTACGAAGAAAATGCAAAAAATGTTTTTTTGAAGAATGGTTTCATCCCTTTCTTGGACACTCGGTCTTCGTGCGTCACTACTAGATTCTGCTGCGGCCGCTACTAATGGCTCACTTTGAAAATGCCGCTCCAGCGTATCAATCAGATGATTTTCCTCCTCCTTATCAATTGGGATTCTAACATTCAATATACCATTCTCATCTGTCCTCACAAAATCCCACTTACCCTTCCTCGTCATGATTGCAACATGAAACGCAAGACACAATAAAACCTAAAAACAGAAAAAATAAATAAAAGAAAAAGATTTTGATCAAATAAACACCAAAATATTCACAAAAAATGAAATTTGGAAGAAAAAATTTAAAAAATATCCCTTTCTTGAACAAGCCCATCGAGCACCCACGCAGCAAGGGGATCCCCGGGGGTAGTTTGGCGAATGCCAAACCAAACATCAAGTTGCCCTCTCGCGGGTACCGGGCATGCTAGTATATAACCAAGATCAGCAAGCTTTGGCGATACATCTTGCTCTCGAAAGCTAAACGGTTGGCTGCACCACAATGGCAGCTGGTACAAAATTCGCAAAAACATAATGATACACGTAAACCAAAAACCTACCGCCCATAACTGCGGTGGCGCATACGGATACCTCAAAAATTGCAAAAAAAAATTTTGGATCAAAAACATTTAAAAACAATCAAGCAAGAAAAAAATCATCTCTTTCTTGGACCATCGCAATCCACCAAGCAATAAAACTAAGACTCTGACAAAATCTAGAAAAGATTGATTCCATACAAATGCCAAAGCAGATAGTAATAGTACATAAAACATCGTATATGAAAAAAGCATCTTGATCAACAACGTCCATATCCCATCATGCTGCCTGTGCGCGGATAGTGGATGACCCTCATCTGTAAAAATGATATCATCAATCTGCGATATCACAAAATTGCGGAAGTCTTGATACCAGGTGGTGACACTCCTAACGATCTTGTTATTCTTTAAATTACCTCCGTCATCATCGCCATCAAACGTTCTTAATGCTTTCCTTTCACTACCTTCTTTACTTGATGTTGCAGCGGACTGCTCTCTTTGTAAGCCGGCAAACTTTCTGCTGATGGCAAGTAGTTTCCAGCCTTTTACCTTCGCGCGGTTGTCTTGTAAGCAAGTCGGCAAGATAACTGGTGGAGATATTAACCTACACAAACAAAGTTACAAAAACCATTTTTTTTACACTCAGACTGCACCGCCACAAAATTTTGATGTGAATAATCCCTTTCTTTAACTCGCAGTCGGGTGGCAGGGTATCCCCAGATTGTTCGGGAGTTGGTGGTGGGGATGCGGCTTGAGTGCGAAAGGACAGTCGGGTCAGAAAGTCTTTCACCTTGCTGTGGAAGACCGATTCATCTAAATTATCGCGTTCTTTGGCTAGTTTCAAAGCATCAACAGCTAAATCGCCATGGTAATCACAATCAATTAACGTTCGCCTTGCTTCTCTCTTACTCACGCCCGCCAGCTCCATTACAAAATCGACATGCATATTCTGTGCTAGTATCAATAAATCCTTTTGTCTAATCTTGCCTTCCATAAACTGATTCACCAGTAAAAGAAACTCTTCTGCAGATACTTTTGGAACAAAATCAGAGCTAAATGAAAACATTTTCAAGGCGTTCTTTGCTTCCAGCAGTGGAAATCCCTTGCACGCAAGCTCCTCTGCCTCGCGGTCTAGTGCTTCAGACTGCGTGATTGACTGCTTGCTACTCCCCAGTTCGAGCTCGTTTTCAAATCCAACCTTTTGCAACAAATTTTCCATGTCCTCAATCACTCTGATGAGTCTAGCATTTGTAGCAACCCTCGCACAGTTCGCAGATTCCAATTGTAAATATTGCCGCAGCCTCGCCCGCTCAACGTATCTCAACGCTCGAATCAACCTACTAGCACTCAAAACCTTCTTTTCTTCCTCCATTTCAGCTACATGATGCTTCTGGCGAGAGAATTGTAGATAAAAAGACCCGGCCGCAATCAGAAAGCATAATCCAAGATTAAGGCGAAATGGATTACCTTAATTCAAAAAAAGAAAAATCGCATCGGTTGAAACTCGAAGAATTTGCACTTTTTGAAATAATGATCAAAAAAAGAAATTGCATCGTTGGAAATTCGAAGAATTTGCACTTTTTGAAAATGTACCGTCGTCATCAAGATCAACTTTGTGCAGCCCAAACGATTGTATCACCACGCCGACCCAGGTAATCTGTACGTCCGTATTGCCATTCAAATCACTAGACGATAAGGAATATCGATTCTGCATGAAATAATCGGTAATCGCTTTGCAATACGAGGAAACCATGAAGAGATCGGGATTGTTTGCATGCAATAATGAACATCTTGCAATTGGAACTTGATAGACAAGCAATATAAATAACTGAAAATACGCGATTACCATCACCGTCAACACCATAGCTCGCCACCTTGTCACATCCGCCCTGCTGACACAGCAGAATGCAATGACAAAACCAGCATATATCGCTGAAAATAATGGCTTGGTGCTCACCGCAGCAATAGCGGTGCAAGAAATCACAAGCCAAGGTGTAAACGGGGCGAGCACACCGCGAAACATTCTCCTGATTCCACGGACGTCAAACCCAATCTTCCCGACAGCTTCCATATGCGCTCTTTCCCGATTTCTCGTTTTGGAAGCGATTCGTACCACTATACATATGATGAAATAAAAGAAGAAGTCCCAGATCAACGCAGCACGATTCAACGTACCGCCTTTCCACGACTCAAATTCAGGATCGATGATTTCACTACCATGGACGACAGTATTACGATCCTCATCACTTGGCACCGACAACCATCTTTGAAATTCACTCACGCAAAACAACTGATCCTGCGGCGTTCTCGCAAGTTGTACCTGAAAAAACGAAAAATTGAGAAACAATAGCGAAAATTTTATGTTTTTACGCCCAAAAGTGATAATATCCCTTTCTTGTACAGGTTGGTTGATCCTACTCTTCAAACTGAGATCTAGCTTTTGTCTGCAGGGTGATTCAAATATTTCAGCGAATGGCTTGCAAGAATCACAAAACGGCGGCGGGCCAAGATATGCAATACTTTGAATTATCAACCCACATAAAAGGACAAACGAGCATAGTCTAATCCTTACAAGATTTCCACTGCATAACAATCCAAAACATTGCTGTGCGCTCAATGAATCCGCATCATCATATTTTCGTTTGCAGCACCTGCATAAATTACAAGCCGGCCAAATCGACACCACCCACGCTGTCAAGATATACACAATAGAGTACCCAGTCGGCCGGACAACCGCGGAGAAAACCAGACCTGCGATTGCAATTGTTGGTGCGTACTTTGCTAGACCGATATGTAATCTCTTTTTCCGTTCTTGTGAGATTTTATGGTACTTCGCTGTGAGAACTCTTTGAATTAGAGATAGAAGAATAATCAACATATGTAACACCACGCTGGAGAATGACCACTTCAAGCCCCACCATTTCAAATCAGCCTTACCAATCCAATGTTTAGTGACAAAATTGAACTGACATAAATACTGCACGAAAATCGCAATCAAACTCGTAACCGAAAAGAACCACCCGGCATATCTCCACCACCGTCCGACAAACAATAACGCAACCGCACAGATAGTGTGCACAACCTAAAAAACAAAATTAAAATGTTGACAAAAGAAATTGATTTGCAGTTGAAAACATGAAAAATCGATGAAATTTTGGGAAACAAATTGCAAAAATTTGAAGAAAAAATATTTTTTGTATTTCCCTTTCTTGGACCGAAAAAAATTCTGGTTGCATACTAATCAATATCACCACAATAATCAGTAGCTTTGGTAGGTGAAGGCATGTCAATTCATACATCGGAAGAAGAAAATTCGAATGCAAGTATTGAATCTTTGTCTTCATACGCGTAAGGATAGGCAATTTTGGCTTGTCTACTTGCATATGGTCGGTTGAGACTGCGGGGCTTGGGCCGACGCTGGTGACGAAGGATTCGCCTGTTTTGGTACGCGCGATTTGTACGAATTGCTTCGATTTGGTGGTAGGCGTAACTAATGTTTCGACGGTGTCTAGTTTTTCATCGCTGTACAGACTATCGCCGTCGACATCAATCGAAATTTGATTCAAATCAGACGTCTCCTGCGTGGCCAGATCCCTTCCTTTGATCTCCGAAATATAATTCTTGATCGTCTGTGCAATCCCCCCACTACTCACACTAGCAAGCAAGACCAACCGGCATGCCATTGCTAAGATGCTCATCCAGACTAATTTTGCTGTAGTACCCTGCACAACCACCAATCCAAGTTCTTTTTGATCAATGTGGATGTACTCACTATCCTGTCCAATTCCACTGTCAAATAACCGCTCCGTGATCGGCGGCAGTAAAAAGAGAATCCTCGCGAACAGCAGAATCCAAGAGCCAATTCCATTAAACACAATAAATATATCCCGCAACCTATTCCCCTTCTTTAGTAGTCTTTCCCGCATATGATCATCCTGCATAGATGATGCCGTGTGGACATGCTTTAATAATAGTACACCACAGAAGATGAGGACGTAAATTAAAGAATAGATGTCGACTGGCTCGAATAGCACCATTACCAAGCAGAGGAACAGCACGAACCAGTTCGTCGCCCCGGGCGGTGCCTTCCCGAGCACTTGCAGATGCCATTCCAATTCCGTTAATCCAATACCAGATGATAAAAAATCGGTTAAGCACCTGGGGCAATGGTCCAACGTAAAGAGGATCCGCACAGCGCATGATGAAAGCAATACAATTAGTGCATCACCAAAGATAACATTCGACCATAGATCATCCTTCCAACCACTCGGCGCATTCTCCCAATACAAAAAACTATTCCAATTCTCCGGCCGTTCAATTCCAAAAATCCATTCCAACGGTGCAAACGTCAGCACCAACCGACATACATACTGCGCTATAAATATCAAACTTGCAACCCACCGTAATAAATGCCAGCATTTGAAATTCATCGGCATCCACCATACCGGCGTCATCACAAGGAAGTATAGTAACGCCCTTGCACTACTAAACTTAAAATGACCGATCTCAAGCGCCAGAACGCCGATACAGAATCCAAGCATTGATACAGCGAGTATTGGCCGCCCAACAATTTCAAACATCACGCGGAAGAATCCGACAATGGGATTGAATTGTACAATGAGTTTGTAAAAAGAAGACTGTGTGTAGTCGCCAAACCCAAAGTGTTGTAGTTTCACTACATCATCAACTGGAGGCGGTGGGATTTTTGCCATTCGAATGCATGCCGACATCACACAGCCAAGAAGTAATCTTGCAAAGAGATGTGTTCCAGCGTTCCCGTCAAGAGATAAATTCGCCAGTACATCGACCTCCCTTGAAATATGAACATCATTATGCGGTCCCCTTGCTATAAATCCATAACTTATCAAACACCACAATGAAACCATCACGGCGGAAAACCACATCACCCTAATACAGTCCCTCTGCTTTAGCAACAATATTATACAACCGCAAATGGCAAGCACAAACCCAGGCCAGCTGATATTTGTAATCGCCGCGATCAATAATCCAAATGCGCAGACCCCACAGCATATTGGACCCCATACATGTAGCAAAAACGCGGAGGTCAGATACTTTATGAACCGCCAAGTGAGTACCCCCGCCTTGTCTAGGAATGGCTTCAGCCCGCAGCAAGTATCTTCACTTTTGTTAAGGGCCATCATTGCGCCGTGCCTCTTCAGCGTTACCTTGGACGGCGATGAAACTGCCGATTCAATTTCTTCTAGCTCTTGCTTTTTGTTTTGTTCCGCTGAATGAGAAAATAGAACAACCAACAACCATAACAACATAAATGAAAACACACTCCAAGCATCACCAGATTTTAACCCGAGCACCCATTCCGATATATCCTTTAATCGCCGTCCATTCTCTGCATTTCCCGTTGTGACTGCTTCACTCACAAAATCAATCGTACATCTCACTAGTAAATGAATATTAATCACTGTTGATAACGCACGGTGCTGCCAGTGCAACCTTTTGGTGCTCATTCTTTCTGGGCTTGCGAACCGATGTAATCTATCCAGCGCCCATACCAAATAAATCAGACCGATAATACTCATCGTGCCAGGACATACCAATATCACAACCACATCTACGATATGCGCCCAAGCCAATTTTCGTGTCAGCAGTAATTTTGATGGCGGTTCTGTCATTCCTAGTATCACCCTTGCGGTGATACATAAAGCAAAAGAGAAGATGTCTGGTAAGACAAATATTCCCGCTGGGTGGTCGTCAAGCTGGAGGAACTTGTTAAATGTTTCATTGTTGATTGCTTGAAATGTAATCTTGGTTGCCAAAGACCCGCACATGATAACACACATCAGTGTCAACAACCTCAATATTTAATACAGAAAACATTTTTTTTCGTGGAATGATTAATCGCGTGGGAAACATTTTTTTCGATATTACCGTTGGCGGGTGACTTTGCTCATCTTCTTCGCCCAGGCGGGATATTGACTTATTATCACGCCAAGCATAAACGGAACAATTGCAAATGGCGTTGATATCCACCATGATAAACCTGAAACGTCACAATTTCATCAAATCGATTGCATATTGATACACAAATCTTGAAAATAAGACAGATTGCTTGTCCTTTGATTTGAACCGACAAGGATTGCACCGACAACCACTGGAACGAAGTGAGAAATCGGCTGCAACGGCGACGGCTTGCTCTCCGTTAGCGATACCTAAAATTTTGATAAATGAAAGAGAAAAAACGTGAAATATGACGAAAAAACAAAATTTTGAAGAAAAAAATGAAAAAATGTTTTTTTGAAAATGCTTTTTTTTGGAAGTTAGAAAAAACATCTGGGATACCTCCATGGTCATTTGTCTTGCATATTTATTTAGTAATTTCCTCTTCTGCCGTTCGGTTGCATACTCATCATCAAAATTCACTTTCCTCTGCTCTTCCGCATTTTTTCCGATATCAAGAAGTGCATCGAGATTGTCCCCTTTAGGCGATCCTAAAAATCAAATCAAAAATTTGGACCAAAGATGTGAAAACACATGCAACAACGAATGAATTCTGTCAAAATAACAAAAAATAATTATCCTTTTGCTTGAACCACCACCACTTTTTGGAGAACCCATGTTTTGTAGAAAAGAATCAAGATGGCTATCCTCCCTCTTATATTTGTCTTGTGGAGTAGTACTCATTTTGAATAACAAATCTTATTGAGAAAACGACATAATAATTCTGTAATTGAATGGCTTGAAAATTGATCGTAATGTACTTTGAACCAGATTAAACAACAATAATTTTTAAAATCATACAACTGAAACAAATCAACAAAAATGGTAACATTTACTAATCTGTAATTGTACTCCTAATCACTGAGACGGATCATAATGCTGCTTTTATTGTGTTAAATTCACCTTTGATTTTCTATGGAGAGCATTTCCGCTTTAAAAAAATTCTCGTCGTACTCATGCTTTCGAACTATTTTAACCTCCAGCGACGGTAGTGAGATCCGCCTTGCATTTTTCACAAGCACAATTGAAGCGGTATTTACTAATCTGTAATTATACTCCTAATCACTGAGATCAAATGCTGGAGGTGTCGAATAGGGGTAATGCAGAGTTGGTATTATCTGGTATATTCCTGGTGTTTAATTCTATTTCCATGCGAATTTTCGCTTACAAAAAATTCTCGTCGTACTGATATATTCTAACAATTTTAACCGCCAGCGACTGTAGTGAGATCAGCCAAACATTTCCAGCAAGAACAATTGAAGCGGTATCTTTCCTTCAGCTCCAATCGCCTTTCCCCAACACTCGCCTCCTCATCAATGTACGAAAAAGTAACCTCTTCCCCCTCTTTAATATCACGTAGTGCTGTAACAACTACCCTATTATCGTCCAGGAAAGTAATTTCAACATTTGGATTGCAAGAATGATTCATCATACTGACAGATCGATACAAACCTAAATAATTAACAAAAAATGAAAAAAATTGGTGTAAAAAGATTAGGGGATTTGTTTGTAGCAAATTGAAATAACAGTGAGTTATTTGATAACTCAAGAAAAACAATCGAAATTTGAAAATTAATGCATTTTGTATCCCTTTCTTGGACCACTCCCGTGAAAATCTGCGAAATAAGCATCACAACTATCAACCTCCAACTTTCGCATTACACGTCGACACTTCTCTAAATGCATCTGCACACCAGTATGTTTGATATCTTTTACAATCGAATTGAGGGGATTGTCAAATTCAATATCAACGTTGCAGTGATAAAATGTACCAACCAACCGATCCATAAAATCTACGTGGAACAATGGCTTGAAATCGATGCCAAAAACACGTAACTGTGCTGCGTCTAATCCAGGTTTGCCAATGATCCTATCCCGAAGTAAGGCATTGAAAAGTAACTCCATCGCGCCATTCAAAAATGCTTCTCGATCCGCCGATTGCATATCATCATCTATCATCTCAGTCCATGGGACACTGTAAAACACTGCATATTCTGACATAGCTCTTTCTAATGAAATCTTTTGGTGTAAAACTTGGTGTATGATCTGTGCGTAAACCTTTCCAGCGAGGACAAAATGCTCCGTAGTGCCTGCTACATAATTCATATAATCTTGCCACTTTTCTACCTTCCCATCTTTGCACCAATTCCAAAACTGAGTCTCACCTTCCGGAACTACTATACTTGTACTTTCTTTGTTCGTTTCACGGAGAAGTTCGTTGCCGTTCTCATGCTCGCTCCTTGCCACGCATTGCTCTGAACAATAAAGAAGATTACAATGGGGTACGCACCTTGCTAAGCCCTTCGCGTGGTATTCTGTATCCATAATTCGTGATCGTGCGCGATGAGTGTCGGCTGTTGGTAAACCATATCTCATCATAACTTCCTCGGCCTCTTGACTCGTACTATCCCCTGCGAACTGAGCGTGATCAAGTAAATTCCCGATCAGCTCAAAACAGTAGTGGCAGTACGGTCCGAGGATTTTGTCACTATAACCACTGGACATGGCGATGATCGGACGGTCAAAAAATACAAACTCACCTTCTCTAATCTGCTGACGTGCAACTAATCCAACACCGTGCTTTACATTGTCGACTCTAACCTTCTTAAAACACTCATACTTCCCAATCCACTCCTCAAACACCTCGCTTTTCAACTTCTCTGATACTTCCATATTTGTTGCTAAATCAAACTGTGAATTAAAATTTGTGTAATGATAAATCCAACTTTGAATTAAAATTTGTGTAATGAAAAATACCGACCGTTACTATGGCAAATAAAACGCAATCAGTGATATATTTATTCTATTTTCAAAAATGCTACAAAACTCATACAAAACACGATCAAAGATGTATGGCAATGATCATGACTTGGTAAACGGTACATTTAAATTAGCGGTATCGATCCCTCGAACTCATCAGTTCAGATGCAGTTGATGATAACTCACCTCAAAGAAAGAAAAATGATTAAGCGGAGACGCTATTTGATGGATCATCCGAATTGTTACGGGATGGTCGCGATGGTTTTGCTTCCTCCTCCCAGCCTAATCGACTATGCCTGGTCTCCTCCCTTTCAGCTTTTGACCTTACCGGAAAAACATTTTTAATCTCCGTCAATGTTCCCCCATACTCAACAGGCAGATGCTCACTTTTAACATGCTCCAGCAACAACTGCTTTACATCTGGATCGCTACTCTTCCCAACAATATGAAACTTTGACTTCTGCCTAGCCGTCAATGCAACGGACACTAGTCCAAAAAGTGCTTTGAAAATCCAAGGTGAATTTAATACAATAAAAGCAGCATCATGATCGGGGTAATTATGGCTCATGTCTTTTAGCGCAGACGGCATAAAATTTCGGACTTCACTCACAAACAACGGCGTCCCCCGGCCATCCTCACCAAGTCCGTCGAAATCCATTATTTTAATCAAATATGCAACGCGCTGCTGCTCCCGCGATAGCTGGTCCAACTTCCATAACTGCCATTCAAGCATTCCAATCAATACATCAACATTCGGCAAATTTTTTGCCATGCCTCAAAATTTGAGAATCGTACAATGAAAATTGTTCAAATATGTGCAATTTCATGTAATATTTCAGATTTCTAGATTCAATTTTTTGTATTGTTCAAAAATGTTACCATGAAAGTCTCCCTGACCCTGGCGAATGTACATGATCATATCGCCATCATTGTTTAACCCGGCGTATGGACACATGGGTAAGTCAACACAAGCCCGCTTGTGAAACCAATCCAAAAACTCTTCTGGCGACTTGCCAACGACGGTGGCACGAATCTTTTCAACCTTGAAATCGTTCTTCACGCGGAACTTTAAAAATTCACGGAATGCTTCCGTCGCGGTATCCACGTCAGCTTGGCAATAATCATTCCCCCTCTTTTTAGACCGTAAAAACCTGCAGATTCTAATATCGCCGATGACATCATCACGATTCTTCACCACATCAGAATAATTATCCTCGTTTGGAAGATGTAGCGCTTTGATTTCCGCGTCGCATGCCATGCGAATCTGCCAGCAATATTCCTTTTCTATATCCGCCGGCAGGTCATTCGCAACGATGTTATCCCATCTCTTGACTTTCCCCATGGTGTGATTTGAACAACGAAACTTGTTGAAGAGCAAATTGTTAAAAAACCAAAAAAAGAAGAATGAACTAAAAAATAATTATGATGTAAGATCGATGTTGGTTAGTATAATTGTAAAAAAAGAAGAAGTTACTGACGCTAGAAGAAAATGAATTGGGTTAGGGGGTGACGAAACCAAAATAATAAATTTTTGACAATAACGAATTTCACTACTTAAAATCTAGAACGATTTTGATTGATATCTGACTGTAGCAGGCTATTTCTACCAACAAACACAACAAAACAAATATTCCATCAGTGAATCAAAAATTAGTTATCAAAATTTTCTGGCGTTTGTCCAGTCTGTGTGCCTACTTCCCAGAAATCGGCCCAGACGCCTAAATTCGGTCTATTGATAACAGCATCCAATAAACCTTCGTGCCTGTATGGACACGATTTCCCTCTCGTACATCCACCCTTTGAACTAAAATACCGGCAAACACCATATTCGTTAAACTCGTCAGCTTTTTTACGCTTCTTCTTTTTGGGGCGTTTTACTGATTTTGCAGGGGGTGTTGGTTTGCCTGCGAGCTTTGGCGGCGATGTTGGCGTGCTGCAATTTTCTGCAGTGGTGTCGTCTACAAAATCGCGCCGAGGGCGCGTTTGGATAGAACTTTCCGCTGCGGATGTCGCGTCGTGATGCCTCGGAGAATCGGCGGGCGGTGTGGGGTCCGTCTGGTGGTCTGGATGCCACACAACCGGTGATATATTGTTGG
>JACLAD010008582.1_pt1 | contig 19200 bp, 14 predicted proteins | sample 8027901 | NCBI WGS metagenome assembly JACLAD01 (sample SAMN15725071, study PRJNA655200) | protist metagenome | isolation source: fluorescence activated cell sorting (FACS) single amplified genomes of... | place: Spain: Blaines Bay Microbial Observatory, Mediterranean Sea | collected 2016-07-05 | reverse complement strand
TACAACAGCGCACTGCCCAGGGCTGGGGCCACCAATGGCGCCAGCAACATGATCATGACCATGGTCGAGAAGACCTTGGCGGCTTCGCGCCCACTGAAACAGTCACGCACGATGGCCGAAGAATTGACCACCGATGCTCCGCCACCCAGGGCCTGAATGAAACGTAGCGCCCATAGCATTTCCAGTGACTCGACCTGGGTGATGGCCAGGCTGGCGAGCAGGAACGTCAAAATACCGCCGAAAAGGACAGGCCGTCGGCCGACCCGATCGGACAATGGCCCGAAGACTAGTTGGCCCAGCGCAAAGCCGAACAGGAACACACTGACGGACAACTCGGTAAGATGAACGCTTGCGCCAACGCTTTCGGCGAGTGCCGGAATTGCCGGAAGGTAAGCGTCGATAGCCAGTGGCGCGAGGGCCGTATTTGCCGCGACCAGTAATGCGATGCGTCGGGAATCGAACTGATGCATAAGCCTCCTTGCAGGTCCAGCGCCAGGAACCATAAAGACGTAAGGGGGCTAATCATAACAGCGAAGATGCCAGGGCGCGCGTATCGCGCCCTTCTGCACGACAAACGCAAAGCAACTCAGTACAACGAGGGGGTCCAGGAAGGCACGGGACTATAAGCGGGACTATAAAAAGCGTGGCCAGCGTGTATGGTTAGCCGCCTGACTAGCGCTGTAGCTCCGGGCTGATGAACGGCTTGCCGGCAAGTATCTGCTGGATTGCCTGCGGTAGTTCGTCGGGCTCCCCCTTGAGAATGTAGCCGCTGGCGCCGGCTTCGAAGGCCTGTTCGACGTAATGCTTTTCTCCGTGACCCGACAGCATGGCGCAAGGCAAGCCAGGCTGCCGCTCATGAAGCTTTCTGAGCAGATCTATGCCGCTCATGCCGGGTAACGACATATCGATGAGCACCAGATCCGGCAACGGATCGGGAAATCGCTCAAGTGCGGCTTCTGCACTATCCACGACGCCCACTACCTCGAAGATCTCTTCCAATGCGAGGAATTCGGTCAACATGTCCCGCATCAGTGGATGATCCTCAACCACGAATACCCGTACCATGATCACTCCTTGACGTTGCCGATACCTATCGGATTGCACGGCACGCGAATCGTCACCCGCATACCAGCGCCTACAGACGAATCGATGCCCATACTCCCACCGACCTGACGCAGTCGCTCCCTGATGCTCGACAATCCGAAGCCCGTTCCCTGAAACGCAACATCCGCCGATCTACCCATCCCCAACCCGTCGTCCTCGACACGAATGATCAGGTCGCGATCGGCCTGCTCGAGCACAACGGTGGCGCGTTCCACCCCGGCATGCTTCTTCACGTTGAAGAGCAATTCACGCACGACCTGGAAAAGCATGACACGAAGATCTTCATCGATGCCAGGCATGACAGGCCTGCTCACCAATTCGACCTCGAGGCCGTGCAGTTCGAGCATCTGTCGCTGTAACCACTCCAAGGCATCGGCCAGCCCCTCTGTCTTGAGAATCGGGGGGCTGAGGTCCACGGTCAACTGTCGCGTTGTAGTGATGGCTTGCTTGATGATAACGCGTGCCTCTTCGATCATCTCGGCCAAGGCCGATTGCTTTTCGAGGGCCAAGCGATTGATGACCATGCGCAGTTTCAGCTGCAAGGCGTACAATAGCTGCTGCAGGTCATCGTGCAGAATCTGCGATACCCGTCGACGCTCCTCCTGTTCGGCCATGGTTAAGCTGTAGGCCATACGACGGACTTCTTCTTCCGCCCGCTTGCGCTCGTCGATGTCGGTGTTGGTGCCAAACCATCCCAACGTTCTCCCCACCCCGTCGCAGAGCGGAATGCCACGTGCCGCCACCCAGCGCCAGTTGCCACTGCGTGCATGCCAAAGACGATATTCCGCGACGAAGGGCTGCCCGGAGCCGACGGCAATCTGCCAAGTCCGTTCAGTCGATGCTATATCGTCCGGATGCACCGCACTCCACCAACCTCCCGCCAGCCAGCACTCCGCATCCTGTCCGGTAAAGGCACGCCAGGAAGGCGAGTCTTCGGCCGCACGTCCCGCGGCATCGGTACTCCAGATGATCTGTGCCGACGTGGTCACCAGCAGGCGGAAACGTTCTTCGCTTTCGGCAAGAGACTGGGTTCTTTCGGCTACCAATTCCTCGAGTCGATCCATTGTCATGCGCTGATCGTTGATATCGTTGGCCGACCCGAACCAGTGGAGAATGTCGCCGGCGTCATTGCATATCGGTACGGCCTCGACCAGAAACCAACCGTAGCCGCCATCGGCCCGGCGCATGCGATGTTCATTGCGAAAGCGCACGCCAGTCTCCATCGCACGCCGATACTTGTGCAGGACGGCGTTTCGCTCGCTCGGGTGGATGGTTTCCACCCAGCCATAACCACTCGCCTCCTGGGAGGACTGGCCGGTATATTCCGTCCAGCGATGATTGCACCACACTCGCTGCCCACCGGGGTCGGCCTGCCAGAGCATGTCGGGAACCAGGTCTGCAATGGCATGAAAGCGGGTTTCGCTTTCATAGCGTGCCTGTTCGGCTCGTTTGTGCGCCGTGATATCGATCACGAATTCCACACACTCGTTTTCGCTGAGCTGGGCACCGGCAAACAATCCCCACCAGCGCGACCCATCAGGGCGCACCAGCTCTTTTTCATAAGGGGCAAAACGTCCATTGGCCTTCAGTTCCTCGAAGGCTTGCCATGTGCGCGGCATCCACTCCGGCAGGGTCACCAGCGCCGAATTCAGTTCGCCACGTTGCAGGGCCCCTCGCCGCAACCCGGTCATGCGCAGAAACGTATCGTTGGCCTCAAGAAACGTGCTTCGCATGTCGAAGAACAATACCCCGACCATTTCGATCTTCAGCGCACGTGCAATCCGCTGCTCACTTTCACGCAACGCCTCTTCCACCCTTGCACGCTCCACCAAGGCGGTCGTCTCGAGCACCGTAGCCAACACTCCGCCAATATCACCGTCATCATCGAGTACAGGGCTGTATGCCAGCGTGAAGAATGCTTCTTCCGGACGCCCGTTTCGTTCCAGAACCAACCGCTGGTCATCGAAATTGAACGATTCCCCACGTGCGATCACGCCGTTGTAAATGGGCGCTGTGAACTCCCAGACTTCAGGCCAGCAATCCCGGTTGGGTTGGCCCAGGCCAACCGGATGTTTGTTGCCCATGACAACGCGGTAACCGTCGTTATAGATCTGTACGAGTTGCGGGCCCCAGAGCAGTATCATGGGCGTAGGCGATGCGACGACAAGCCCGGCAGTAGTACGCAGACTCATCGACCAGCTCTCTACGGGCCCCAGGGGGGTCTGCGACCAGTCCTTTTCACGGCAGCGTCGAGCGAGCTCGCCCTCGCCATGAAAAATTTTCGCAGTCAGATTCTGCCGGAAGGCTTGATCGGTTAACGACAACGGTGGATTACCTACTTAGGTGAGCATTCTTGTTCGGTCAGCGTGACACACCAGTCAACCATCCAAACGCTTTCATTTCCATTTAGGCTCCGTGGATTTTCCTCAAAGTGCAATAAACCTTTGCTAGAAATCGGGAAAAACCCGACTCGGCCAAGGCGACACCGTCGATCTTGGCAAGTAAAAAAGAAGCCACGCAGGGACTACGATGAAAGCACTCGACAACATGACCGTTCGCTTCAGTTGGATGCTGGTTCTCACAGCCTTCAGCGTATTGCTGATCGTCGTCGGCGCCATGGGGCTCTACTCGAATCACTTCAGCCGACAGGCGTTCGGCACTTTGAATCAACTCAATGTCGAGCAGACCACGGCCCTCAACCACGCCTATGTCGACATGTTACGCGCGCGCGTGGAAATGGACCGTGCCGCAGAACTGATTCGCGTACCTTCGTTCGACCAACCCGGGCCGGTCATAGAGCGCGCAGAAGCGCTGATGAAAAGCGCCGATGCCGCCTTCGAGCGCTTTTTGGCCGTGCCCTCCCAGGCAAGCCAGCAAGAGGCCGTCGAAACGTTGTCCCAGCGCTTCCAGTCATTGTTGAATACAGGCCTTTCACTGCAGCTCATGGTCCTAGAGGATGGCGACTTTTCCGGGTATCGCTCGGGGCAAGCCCGGGTCAGCGAGATGAGCCAAGCCTTCATGGAGAGCGCCGACGCCTTCTTCCAGGCCTCTCAACTCAGTGGCAATGCATTGGTTGAAAAATTCCATCGTTCCAGTGGCTGGATGGATCGCGCCATTGCCGTTGCCGTTGCACTCGCTCTCGTGCTGGCAGGCCTGGTGCTTTGGGGCGTCACCGCCAATGTGATACGTCCCCTACGTCGAATCGGAGAGCATTTCGAGCGTATTGCGCAAGGCGATCTGTCGAAGCCCTTGGCACATCGTCGCGACAATGAAATCGGCAGGCTCTATCAGGGACTCAGCGCGATGCAACAAAGCCTGGCCGCCACCGTGGCCCACGTACGCCACAGTAGCCAGGAGGTCCATGACGGCACTCACCACATCGTCAGCGGCAACGATGATCTCTCGTCGCGTACCGAGCAGCAATCCGCCGCCCTGGTCGAGACTGCCAGCAGCATGGACGAACTGACAGCGACAGTGACCCAGAATGCCGACAACGCCCGCCAGGCGAGTAGGCTTGCCGGCAATGCCTCACAGACGGCGCAGCAAGGCGGCCAAGTGGTCGGTCATGTCGTCGATACCATGCGCGACATCGACCATAGCGCGCGCCAGATGGCTGACATCATTGGCGTGATCGATGAGATTGCTTTTCAGACCAATATCCTGGCGCTCAATGCCTCGGTCGAGGCAGCCCGTGCCGGAGAACAAGGCCGTGGATTTGCCGTGGTTGCCGGTGAAGTCCGGGCCCTGGCCGGTCGCAGCGCCAGTGCAGCCAGCCAGGTTCGTGAGCTGATTCAGGCGTCATCGGAAAAGGTGGCTAACGGTACGGCACTGGTAGACCGGGCCGGACAGACCATGCAAGACATCGTGAGCGAAATTCAGCGCGTCAACGACATCATGGAAGAGATCGCCGCGGCCTCATCCGAGCAGAGCCACGGCATCAACCAGGTCAACCAGGCCATCGGCCAGATGGAGCGGGTTACTCAGCAGAACGTCCAACTGGTGCAGGAAGCCGCCGAAGCGTCACAGGCGTTGGAGCAGGCGGCCGTTACGCTTCGCGATAGCGTCGCCCACTTTCGCCTGGCAGAAAGCGACGACGCCCACGAAATGACATCGCTGCCCTCCCGACCCTCGCCGGAGCCGAAAGCACTGCCCACCTCACCCGACACCGAGGACCTTATTTCACCGGCACCGGCCTATGCATGATTGCTAGGCGCATCGTGGCACGCTTGATAAAGTTGTCGATCGTCTCGAACCAAGGAACTGCATGACATGGCAAAGGATAAGCTGAGCCAGTTGAAGTCGATGACCACGGTGGTCGCCGATACCGGCGATCTGGAAGCGATTCGACGCTTCGCGCCGACCGATGCCACGACCAATCCGTCGCTGATACTGCAAGCTGCCCAGCACGAAAGCCGTCGGGCGAGAATGGCCGAACTGGCACGTGAAAGCACTGACATCGACGATGCCGTCGATGCAGTGGCCGTCGAAGTCGGATCCGAAATCAGCGAGTTGGTGCCTGGCTATGTCTCGACGGAAGTGAGCGCCCGGCTCTCCTTCGATACCCAGGCCACCCTGTCTCGTGCACACTCGCTGATCGAGCGTTATGAACGGCGCGGCGTCGCTCGGAATCGAATCCTGATCAAGGTGGCCTCTACCTGGGAAGGCATCCGCGCCGCCGAACAACTCGAACGCGAAGGCATCCATACCAACCTGACGCTGCTGTTCAGCTTTGCTCAGGCCCAAGCCTGTGCCGATGCGGGCGTGACGCTGATCTCACCGTTTGTGGGTCGCATACTCGACTGGCACAGGGCAAAGGAACCCAGCGCCGACTTCTCCGGCCAGAACGACCCGGGCGTACAGTCGGTCAAGCGCATCTACGAGCACTATAAGGGACATGGCTACAAGACAGTGGTCATGGGAGCGAGCTTTCGCAACAGTGGCGAGATCGAGGCGCTTGCCGGTTGCGACCGCCTGACCATCTCGCCACAGCTGCTCGAAGAACTGGCCACGACCGAAGGTTCTCTGGAACGCCAACTCGTCGCATTCGAAGCCGAGACCTCTCCCCCCGAACCCTACCTCGAAAGCGAATTTCGTTGGGAAATGAACGAAGATGCCATGGCCACCGAAAAGCTGGCCGAAGGCATTCGTAAATTCATGGCCGACCAGCGCAAACTCGAACGGTTACTCGCCGAGCTACGTCGCTAGCGTACGAGTCACCAGGCCCAACTCGTTGCAAAAACGCCCGGCATGAGCCGGGCGTTTCATTGTCGTTCCCCACGTCGTCTCAGTGCGTCGACTTGCTCTCCTGGGCCTCGAGCAATTCCACCAACGGCTGAAACTGTTCGCGATTGTGCTCGTTCATGCGCATCAGGATTCGGTGCGCCTCGAGAATACGCTGCTGCATACCCATCTCATCGGCTTGCACCTGAGGCAGTTCATCCAGTTCGTCAGGCTCGACGAGCGGGGCTCGTACCAGCGTAAAGTAACGTGCGAATCCCATGACATCCAACATACGGCGCACATCGGGATGGTCGGCCACGATGGTCGGCGGATGAGACAAGCGCCCCTGGACGGCCATGGCCACCTTGGCAAGAAAGCCCAGCGCCGTGGAATCGACATTGGTGGCTTCACGCAGATCGACGATTACCGCTTTCAACCCAGGCATATCAGCCAAGCGCTGTGCCTCGTTGTCCAGCGTTGCACATAGGGTGAGGCGTACGTCACCGCACAGTTTGAGTACGAATACACCGGCTTCGTACGCCGCCTTGATTCGTCCCTCACCGCTCGTCATGGTCAAATCCGCTCAATAACATGATGGTCAAATCATCCGGCAATTCTTGACGTTCAGTCACTTCGTCGTTCACCGAGCGATCCACGGCCAGGCCGGTCCGCAAGTCCGCGACATTCCGACATTGCGCTACGAGCTGTCTCAGCTCGACGAGTCTCTCATCCAACGTGTTACCTGGCAGACATTCCAATACCCCGTCCGAACACAGCCAGAGGCGGAATTTATCTGGTAACGTAACATCATAGGATGGATAGGTAACTTTTGGAAACAAACCGACCGGCATTCCCTCTCCCTCGATCACCTGAGGGGCCTCGCCTGCATCGCCAGCCGTCAACAATGGCATGGGCATCTGTGCGCCCAGCGAGTAATGCATGCGATGGCATTCACGATCGATGACCCCCACGAACAGCGTGGCATGCTTACCGATGCCGGTCTCCAGAAGCTCATTGTTCAGTTGGGCCAGCCAGCGCGAGGCCAGCGTTTCGGGCTCCCTTCCGTCCCACTCGCTCAACCATCGGTTGCTTAGATACTTCAGGAGGACCGTCACGAAGGCCGACGAGGCACCGTGCCCCGATACGTCGGCGAAGTAGAACACGCTGTATCGATCGTCGAAACGCTGATAATCGAGAAAATCGCCCGACAAGTACAACGACGGCGCCAGCCAGTATTCGCACTCGACGCCATTGACCGTCAGCGGCTGCGGGGGCAGCAACCGACGTTGGATCTGGCTCCCCCCCTGCTGATCGAGTCTCAGCATGGCCAGATGCGTTTCCAGATTCTCGTTGAGCTCGGCCAACCTCGCTCGGTCACGCGCATGCTCTTCAGCCAACTGATGATGCTCCAGGGTACGCGCAATCAGCCGGCGCAACACATCGCCATGGCGCTGGGGATCCACCAGATAGTCCACGAGTCCAGCATCCACGGCCTTGAGCAAGTCGCCATCGAGACGTTTATCGCTAACCACGACCGTAGGCAGGCGCAGGGAAAGCTTCGGCCAGTCCCGTGCAGGCACTGCACGCACATGGGCCACGATCAGCCTGGTCTCGGCCGGCAACGCATCGATATGCTCGGCGGCAACAACCGCGAAACATCCCTTGGCGATGGTTTTGGCCAGGGCGTCACGCGCTTCGCCAGGCAGATCAAGCAAACCGATCAGGATGCGTGAACTGGCCATGTCGGCAGGCCTCTACTCGGCGAAGTCGCTATCGTCGAATTCGAAATCGTCACTCGCGAACGGATCCGCTCCCATTTCGCCATCGTTGACCTCGAAACGCCGTTGCTGCAGGTAAGTGTCGCGCAGGAAGATGTAGCGATCCCCGCGAATCAAAGCCTCTTCGTCGAGGACGCTGGCCCGGTAGTTGACCAGTTCGAGCCCACGCGCACCATAACGTACGGCATCTTTTTCGACATAGGTTACCGGGTCCGCGTACCAGTCGGCGGGCATGCCACCGGCATGGCGCAGGGTGCGCCCTCCGAAGATCGGCAGGACAACGAAGGGCCCTTCACCCACGCCCCAGGTCGCCAGTGTCTGGCCGAAGTCCTCCTCGCGCGCCGTCCATCCCAGCTCGGTGGCCGGATCCAGGATCCCACCGAGTCCCAGCGTCGAGTTGAGGATAAAGCGTTTCGAGGCCACACCGGCATTTGCCCATTTCCACTGCAGCATACTGTTGGCGATGGTGCGCACCTCGCCAAGGTTGGTAAAGAAATTACCCACGCCAGTCTGCACCGGCTCGGGAGTGATCGTGTCATAGCCCTGCGCCACCGGTTTGAGGGCATAGCGATCCAGCGCATCATTGAACGCAAAGACCCGACGATTGAAGGGTTCCCAGGGATCGGCGGGATTGGCGGCGGTCTGTTGAGCCTGACTGGCGCAACCGCCCAGCATCACACTGGCCGCGACGGCCATAGCTATCGTTTTCATTCGTTTATCCTGCGTACGATTACGCTACCGGCACTGTAGCCGGCACCAAATGAGCAGATCACGCCCAGCGCGCCTAGAGGAAGATCGTCACGATGCAGATGGAAGGCAATGATCGAGCCTGCCGAACTGGTATTGGCATAACGGTCGAGGATGACCGGTGCCTGTGTTTCCGAAGGGTCAAAGCCCAACACCTTGCGAGCGATCAGGTCGTTCATGTGCCGATTGGCCTGGTGCAGCCATAGCCTATCGAGATCGTTACCCGATAGCTGCAGGGCTTCCAGGTGCTCGGTGATGAGCTGCGCGACCAAAGGGCAAACTTCCTTGAACACCCGTCGTCCTTCCTGCACGAAAAGCTTGTCTTGGGCCAAAGGATCGCTGTCGCTGGCACGATTGAGAAAGCCGGCATTGTTGCGAATCGCATTGGAGAAACGCGTCAGCAATCGGGTACCCAGAATCTCGTAACCGATATCGGCTCTGACCAAGTCTCGTGCCTCGACAACCACGGCGGTGCAGGCGTCGCCGAAAATGAAGTGGCTATCGCGATCGCGGAAATTGAGGTGGGCCGAACAAATTTCCGGGTTGATGACCAATGCTCGCCGTACGCTCCCGCTGGCGATGGCATTGTTGGCGGTTTCGATGGCAAACGTAGCGGAGCTGCAAGCCACGTTCATGTCGAAAGCATAGCCGCCCGTGCCCAGGGCCGCCTGCAACTCCACCGCCACGGCGGGATACGGCCGCTCGAGGTTGGAACAGGCGACGATCAGCATATCGATCTCGGCCGGCTCCACCCGAGCACGATCCAACGCTGCCCGAGCGGCGGCCACTCCCATCTCGCATTGGATCGACGCCTCATCGTTGCGGCGCTGTGGCAAGTACGGGCGCATGCGGTCGGGATCGAGAATGCCTTGAGCGTCCAGCACGTAGCGACTCTGGATACCCGACGCCTTAACGATGAACTCACTGCTGGAATATGCCAGCGGCTCCCTATCTCCCCGCGCGATGGCATCGGCGTGATTGGCATTTTCACGATCCACCCAGGTATTGAAAGCCGCCACCAGGGTGTCGTTGTCGATAGCGTGCTCCGGCGTGTAAAGGCCCGTGCCGGTAATCACGGCGTTTGTCATGGTTATCTCCTCGCGGTGGTCGTTGCCACCCGCCACGTCTTGCCGGGCGTCACTCACTGCGTCGCCCGGTAATCTCCGCCCAGCGCCGCTCCAGGCGCTTGGCGGATATGGGAAAACGCGTTCCCAACTGCTGGGCATACGACGATACGCGAAACTCTTCCAACCACCAGCCGAACTCGACGAGGGCCGGATCTTCCCATCCACTGCGCCGCTCGCTTTGTCGGCGATCGTTCCAACGCGTCTCGAAATCGTGAATTTCCTGCATCAGCATCTGGTCGCGCATGCGCTCCCGTGGCGCTTTTTCCAACCGAATTCTCGCCGCTTCCATGTAGCGAGGGTATTCCTTGAGCCATTCTCCGGCTTCGCTGACGAAGCCGGGATGGACGAGGCGCTGCATCTGGGCCTTCAAATCACTGTATACCAAGGCCAGCGCAAGATTCAGATTACCTTTCAACGCCTGGGTCACTGCCAAGTGCCCTTCCAGCGCCTTGAGCAGCGTCTCGACCAACGTCTCGGCATAGGGCACCAGGTCGGCGCGTTTCTCATCCAGCCGCTGGTTGAAATCGCCACGCGAACGAGGCAGCGGGTCGAACGCAATCTCATGCAGGAACGTCGCTGCGACCAGATCGTCGAGCAGTTGTGTCTTGCTGCCTACCTTGGTGAACAACAGCGCACAGCGGTCCACGCCCTTGAGCTGCCTGATGGCCTTGGCCTGCCCGGGCAGACGCTGTATGGCCAAGCGCTTGATACCCTGGCGATGCATCTCGCGCGCCTTGTCGGGATGATCGAACAAACGTACCGACAAGTGCGCGCTCTTGTCCTGCTCCACCAAGGCAGGGTACGCCTTGACACGTATGCCTGCCTGGCTGGTGGTGCTGGATTCGACCAGCGGTGTTTCAGGCAGGTCATCGACATCCTGACGGGCATCCACAGTCTCGCCCAGCGCCTGCGCACCGGCACTCGCCTCGGCGTTGAAACGCCGCTCCAATTCAGCCGGGTCGCGGCCCTGACCGAGCGTCTTGCCGGTGTGGTCGACCACCTGGAGATTCATGCGCAGGTGCGGCTCGAGCTGTTCGGTCCGCCAGTCTTCACCCGACAGGCGCAATCCCGTCTTGATGCGCAGAAACTCGCCCAGCGCCTCGGTCAGTGGCACATTGTCAGGGGTCAGCGCTTCCAGTGCCGCGTCGACCCAGTCGGGAATCGGCACTACCTGGCGTCGCACCGACTTGGGCAATGACTTGAGCAGTGCAATGCACTTTTCACGCAACAGCCCTGGCACTAGCCACTCGAGACGGTAGCGCGGCAGTTGCGGCAGCATGGCAGCCGGCACGGTCATCGTTACCCCATCGTCTTCGGCCCCTGGCGCAAAGTGATAGCTCAAGGGATAGCGAACGCCATTCAGCACCAGTTCGTCGGGATATTGGACGGCACTGACGTCCTCGGCGCTGCGCGCCATCAGTGCCGCCTTGTCGAACTTCAGTATGTTCGGCTCGTCACGCTCGGCCTGTTGCCGCCAGTGCTCGAACCCCTTGCCATTGATGATGTCCTCTGGCAAGCGCTGATCATAGAAATCGAACAGCGTTTCTTCATCTACCAGAATATCGCGCTTGCGGGCCCGATCTTCAAGATTTTCCACTTCATCGATCAGTGCGCGGTTATGGGAGAAGAATGCCGCATTGGTGCGGTACTCCCCTTCTACCAGAGCCCGGCGGATGAAGATTGCCCGCGCTTCGCTGGGTGCCACCGGTCCGTAATGCACCTTTCGACGCGCCACGATCGGCAGGCCGAACAGGGTAACCTGTTCATAAGCGACCACCTGGGCACGCTTCATTTCCCAGTGCGGCTCGCTGTAGGAACGTTTGGTCAGGTGAGTGGCCAAGGGTTCGATCCACTCCGGCTGGATGCGCGCAACGTCGCGAGCGAACAACCGGGTGGTTTCCACGAGCTCGCCGGCCATGATCCATTTCGGCGTTTTCTTGGCCAGTCCCGAGCCGGGATGGATCATGAAACGTCGGTTTCGTGCACCGAGATATTCACGGTTCTCGATGAATTGGCCAATGTTAGACAAAAGACCGGTCAGCAAGGCCTGGTGCAACTGACCGTAGTGATGACGTCGTTGCTCGCGCAAAACCGCTTCGTCAGGCTCGGCCTGCTCATTCGCTGGCGGTACCGAAGGCACCTCGATGTCCATGTCGCGCAACAGCTGGCGCAACTGCCGGTAGGTGTCGTGCCATTCGCGAACACGTAAGTAGTTGATGTAATTGTCGCGGCACCAGCGGCGTAGCTGACTGCCTGACAGCTCGTCTCGGGCCAGCTCGAAGCCTGTCCAGAGATTGAGCCAGGCGACAAAGTCCGAGTCGATATCGTCCCAGCGCTTGTGGGCCTGGTCGGCGGCCTGGCGCTTCTCGGCCGGACGCTCGCGCGGATCCTGCACCGACAAGGCGCTGACGATAATCAGCACGTCACGCAGGCAGTCACGCTCGGCCCCGGCCAGTACCATCCGCGCCAGCCGAGGATCGATGGGTAGCCGTGCCAACCGGCGACCGGTAGTCGTCAGCCGATTGCCCTCGTCTACGGCACCGAGTTCGAACAGCAGACGAAAACCGTCCTTGATGAAGCGGGAGTCCGGTGCATCGACGAACGGAAATGCCTCGATGTCTCCCAGCTTGAGCGAGAGCATGGACAGAATCACCGAGGCCAGGTTGGTCCGCTGTATCTCGGGTTCGGTGAACTCGGACCGTGAGAGAAAATCCTCTTCGCTGTAGAGCCGGATGCATACCCCTTCGGCGACGCGACCGCAGCGTCCCTTACGCTGATCGGCACTGGCCTGGCTCACCGGCTCGATGGGCAGACGCTGGACCTTCGCCCGGTAACTATAGCGGCTGATACGAACCAGGCCGGGATCGATGACATAGCGGATACCCGGCACCGTCAGCGAGGTCTCGGCGACGTTGGTCGACAGCACGATGCGGCGTCCGCTATGCGACTGGAAAACGCGATTCTGCTCGGCGTTGGAGAGCCGCGCGTACAGCGGCAGGATTTCGGTATGTTTCAAGTCGGCCCGCCTCAGCGTATCGGCCGTCTCTCGGATCTCGCGTTCTCCCGGCAGGAACACCAGCACATCGCGCGGCCCACTGAACCAGCGTTTCTCGCGCTCAATGGACTCGATCTCCTCCATGGCGTGAAGGATCCCTTCCTGCAGGGTGCGATCCTCCTCGTCGTCCGCCTCACGCGCCAGTGGCCGATAATGCACCTCGACAGGATAGGTACGCCCCGATACCTGAACCACGGGCGCCGGACAGCGTACGCCTTCCTCGTTCGGCATGGCGAAATGCGCCGCGAAGCGCTCCACATCGATGGTCGCCGAGGTAATGATGATCTTGAGATCGGGACGCCGCTCGATGAGGCGCTTGAGATAACCCAACAAAAAATCGATATTGAGGCTGCGTTCGTGGGCCTCGTCGATGATGATCGCCTCGTAGCGCTCGAGGTCGGGATCGTGCTGTGTCTCGGCAAGCAGGATACCGTCGGTCATCAACTTGACCAGCGTACGCTCGTTGGTCTGATCGGTGAAGCGCACCTGGTAGCCGACCTGCCCACCCAGCGGCACCTCGAGCTCTTCTGCCAGGCGAGTGGCCACCGAGCGCGCCGCCAGGCGGCGCGGCTGGGTATGCCCGATCAGACCGCGCCGGCCCAACCCGAGTTCCAGACACAGCTTAGGCAACTGCGTCGTCTTTCCCGACCCGGTCTCGCCGGCCACCACCACGACCTGGTGGTCGCGAAGTGCGGCGAGAATATCCTCGCGCTTTTCCGCGACCGGCAGCGACTCGGGATAGCGCAGGGTCACCGGTAACTTCCGGCGCGCCTCCAATGCTGCCTGTGACGAGGACATCCGCGCATCGATATCGCGCAGCGCCCGATCGACTGGTTTGCCGGCCCGCGCCCGCTGCCTCAGGCGTGCAATGCGCCGTGCCTGATCGTGGGCATCGCGAAGCAGGCACGTGTCGAGGCGTGAGCGGCGCTGATCGAGTTCTTTCAAGACTTGGGTCGGGGGTGAGGTCGGGCTCAATTCATCCTCGCATCGTAAAAATAGCCTGTCCGCACCGGCGACCGGTGCGGACAGGCTATTGTACCTTCATCGCCGCTCTGGCGGCCAATCGATGCTCAGTTGCCGCGAAGTTCGCGACGCAGCACCTTGCCGACGTTGGTCTTGGGCAACTCGTCGCGGAACTCGATCAACTTGGGCACCTTGTAGCCGGTCAGTTGCTGACGACACCATTGACGCAACGTCTCGGCATCCAGTGCCTCGTTGCGCGACACGACGAATAGCTTGATCACTTCGCCATTGGTCTCGTCGGGGACACCGACGGCACAGGCCTCGATCACGTCGGGGTGACCCGCCACCACATCCTCGATCTCGTTAGGGTAGACGTTGAACCCCGAGACGATGATCATATCCTTCTTGCGATCGACGATCCGTATGTAACCATCGTCTTGCAGCACGGCAATGTCGCCGGTTCGTATCCATCCCTCCGTATCGAGAGTGACCGCCGTATCGTCCGGACGGTTCCAGTAGCCCTTCATGACTTGGGGGCCTTTTACGCAGAGTTCACCGGCTTCGCCGAAGGGCAGAGCTTCGCCATCGCCGTCGACGACCTTGACCGAGGTACCCGGCACCGGCTTGCCGATGGTGCCCAACTGGATGGCGCGCGGAGGGTTGAACGACACTACCGGCGAGGTTTCCGTCATGCCGTAACCTTCGGCCACCGGACATCCGGTCACCTCTTCCCAACGCTTGGCCACGGGCTTGGTCAATGCCATGCCGCCCGAGATCGTCAGCTTGAGCGACGAAAAGTCCAGCCCACGAAAGTCTTCGCGATTGCACAACGCATTGAAGAGCGTGTTGAGGCCCACGAAGCCGGTATATTTCGTGGTCTTCAACAACTTGATGAAAGCGTCGATATCGCGTGGATTGGGTATCAAGATCGTATGATTGCCGGTCTCCATCATGAACAGGCAATTCACGGTAAAAGTGTAGATGTGATAAACCGGCAACGGTGCAATCACCGTCTCGCAGCCTTCACCCAGCACGTCGGAGATTACCGCACGTGACTGCAGCATGTTGGCGACCAGGTTGGAGTGGGTGAGCATCGTGCCCTTGGCCAGCCCCGTCGTCCCTCCGGTGTATTGCAACGCAGCCACGTCGTCCTGCTGGCGAACGATCTCGCGATGCCCCAGTCCATGCCCTTTCGCTAGCGCCTGACGAAAGTCGGCCGCTTCCGGTAGCGAGTAGCGCGGCACCATCTTCTTGATGTACTTCACCGCCGCGTTGATCAGCAGACGCTTGGGAAAGCCGTGAATGTCACCGATCTGGGTCACCAGGACATGGCGAATCTCGGTACGCGCAATGACCCGCTCCAGCTTGTCCGCCATGTTGGCCAGGATCACGATGGCCTTGGCGCCGGAATCCGTGAACTGATGCTGCATTTCCCGCTCGGTATAGAGCGGGTTGGTATTGACGATCACCAGACCGGCACGCAGGGCGCCGAAAACGGCAATCGGGAACTGCAACAGATTGGGTAACTGAATGGCGATACGATCACCGGGCTCGAGATCGGTCTCGTGCTGCAGCCATGCGGCGAAATCGCTGGACAGTCGGTCCAGTTCGGCATAGCTCAGCGTACGCCCCATGCAGCTAAAAGCTGGCTTGTCGGCGAAACGCCTGACCGAGGCATGAAAAACGTCCATGACCGAGGCGTAATCATCCAGCCCCTCAAGGGCGGGTCCGGAAAGGATGGGAACGGTGGCGTGCTGGCTCATGGATTTTTCTCCGCAGTGAACCGATCGGTACCGGTTTCTTGTTATCTCGAGCGTAGTGTGGAACGCGCCGTTCGCCTGGGCAGGCACGTGCTTTGATCGCACCTTATAACAAGGCCGTCGCGCTGTAAAACGAACGATTGAAACAATCGTTCACTTATCGACCAATGGGGAATTCGCCTCTCGTTGGGAGACCAGGCGTGCCTGGACCTCGCCATGCCGCCACACCAGCATCTCGCCAGGCTCCATACGAGTCCAGCGTTCATTGTCGGTCAGCGGTTCGGTGGCAATCACCGACACGACATCATGACTGGTGGTGTGTTCGACGAAATCGACCACTATCTCGGTATCGCTGAGTTGCGCCTTGCCAAAGGGCGCACGTCGCGTGATATGGGCCAGTTTCGTGGAGCAGAAGCAATACAGATAGTGGCCGTCCGACAGCAACAGATTGAAAACGCCCAATGTTCTGAGATGCTCGCAAATTTCGTGCAGCGCCTTCCAGAGGCTCTCGTGACACGCCGGTGGCGAAGGAAAACGGCGTCTCAGCTCACCCATCAACCAGCAAAAGGCATGTTCGCTGTCGGTCGTGCCGACCGGCGCATAAAACGGCAACGCCAGCGTTTCCCATGCTTGGAGCTGGCCGTTATGGGCATAGCACCACTGCCGCCCCCACATTTCACGCGTGAAAGGGTGAGTATTGGCCAAGCGCACTCCACCCACGTTGGCTTGACGAATGTGACTGATCACGACATTCGACTTGATGGGATAATCGCGAATCAAGCGGGCGATCGGCGAGTCGGCCGATGGATGCGGATCGCGGAAATCGCGGTAGCCTCCTTCTTCATAAAAGGCGATTCCCCACCCATCGCGATGCGGTCCGGTCCCACCGCCACGCCGCAGAAAACCGGTCAGGCTGAAACAGATATCGGTGGGCACGTTGGCGCTCATGCCCAACAACTCACACATGCGGCTCCTCCCGGCGCATGGCCCGGCGACGTCGCGATGCGCGTCGCCGCCAGACGATCAACAACACTGCCACGGCAATCGCGGCCAACAGCCAAAACCCAAGCGCCAAACGATATTCCTGCAAGTATGGGCTCCCCTCGCCCCAGAGTTTCTGCGCTTCTCGCGGCAGCGCATTGGCCACGCGATTCAACAGGGTATTTACACGATCCGCCAGGGTCGGCTGGTCAGGGGTAGTCGCCTCCTGACCCTGCAATTCCTGGCCACTCAGCCCCTCACCGAAACCGATGCTATCGAGGCCTGTCTCGGCATCGGCGTTGAGCTGTAGATCGGGCAAGGTCAGGATACGCGTCTCACCGTCGAGTTCGACACGCGCCGATAGCGTGACAGGAACGCTGACATTGGGGTCGACCTCAGGCAGGTCGATGCGCCAGCGCTTGTCATCGACAGGAATCACCTCGAGCGTCTCTCCCAAAAGCCGTGCCTCGATCCGGGTGTTGTCGACACCGATGCGCGGATGTTCGGAGCGTAGGGCGACGCGCCCGGCGTTTTCATCGAGCTGCGCCTCGATGGCCGGCAGCACATTGACCGCCTGCTGCAATTGCCGGACGTATCCTCGCCCCCTGGCAGTTACCGATAGGCGGGCATTGCCGAGGGCCTCCAGCGGAGGAAACGCTCCCTGATAACGATCGCCTTCACGCCGCAGCGTCACCGACTCGATGACGTCACCCTCGGTCGCACGCAACTCGGCGGTGATGTCGAGTCCGGCAGCTTCCTCCTCGGTCAGAGGGATCCCTCGGGATTCCATCCAGGCCTCGACCGGAGCCTGGAAACCCTGATAGAGAGTGGTCGGCATTTCGCTCGTACGCAGCGTCAGGGACGAGTCGACATTGATGCGACTGTCGTCGCCGATGTTGCCTTCGATACGCCATTCGCCTGCGCCGGGTGAAGGCACGGTAATGACGTCGAAGCGATCCTGGGCCTGCCATTGAATCGTGTCGGGATGATCCTTGGCGGTGTATCGCTGGCCGGCCGGGCCGACCAGAGTCAACGGCGGCGAGTCGGGATCGTGGAACAGCAGTGCCGAAAAGGAATCGACCCGCTCGTCGATGGTGAAGCGGCCTTCCTGCAATGGCACCTGCTCGACCGGAAAGATGCGGTCGAGTACATCGAGGAAGGCGCGCAACAGCGCTTCGGGATTTTCCGCCACGGTGGCAAGCCCACCGCTCATGGTAGCCAGCTGCTCGACCAGCGACAGATCGACGCCTGGCGAGAAGGCGATGGTGTGTATCACCACGCCCCGATCGGCCAGTTCGGGCGCCAGCTCTTCAAGTAAACGTCGCCGTGAGGCGGCATCAGCCGCCTGCTTGTCGCCGCGTGGCGCGGGGACATCGACCACCCCGTCGGTCAACAGGATCAGATGCCGTTCCCCCGATGCCGGATCGGCCTGGGCGGCCGTACGGATGGCCTGTTCGATGTCGGTATACTGCTGATAGTCGACGAGCGCCGGTTTCAAGGCCAGGGCGCGCCGACGCCAGCCCTCGTCAACCTGCGAGGTGGGCAGGATATTGGAAACATCGCTGCCGAACGTCCAAAGGCCGCTGCTCGCGCCCGATGGCATCAGGGAGACCAGCAGTTCCAGTGCACTGCCACTCAAACGGTTGGGATCGTTCTGCTTCATGCTGCCCGAGACATCCACTACCAAGCGAACGTCCGGCCGCTCCTGAGCCCACCCTTGGCCGGCCCAAGCCAGCAACGCCATGACTATCGCAGCGATCAAACTTCGCATCGAGTATCCTTATCTTATCACCGGCTCCCGGCGATCCTGGGCAGTGCTCACCGGAGCATCGCCATCCTCTGCGCCATCGTTTGCGCCGGCATCGCGCCGTCTCAGCCATACCCATAGCATTACACTCAGCGCCGCACCAATGCCGGCACCCAGCAGCAGCAGCGCTAGCGCACCGCGCATTGCCTCGCCGTCGTGCTGCAGAAACGCCACACTGGACACCACAACGGCGGGTGCAAGGCCATCATAGGTGGAGCCGCCCTCCAGCCGGGTCAGGGTAAAACCGGTAGGCATCCACACCAGACCAGCCACCACGCCCGTAATCACCAATTTCGGCAATCGCGGCAACCAACGAATGGCAAGGTAGCCAGTCCCCAGGACGACGAGCGACAATGCCACATAGCACAGCCATAGTAATGGTATGGAATCGGATATCAGCATCTGCTTATTTCCCTAACTCATTTGTCCATCATGGTACACCGCACCCAATGAAAGCACAGCCGCCGATCATTTCGTCGAACTCCGAATCTCCTGTAGCCCGCTTCGCGCGTGCCGACGATCCCGACTGGCATTGGCTGGAAGACCGCGACGACCCCGAGGTCAAGCGCTTTCTCGATGCCGCCAATGCACAGAGCGAGCAGGCGTTGAAAACGCTCGAGCCCTTGATGTAACCCATCGCTTCACGGTGGCGAAGCAC
>JACLAD010006025.1_pt1 | contig 19205 bp, 25 predicted proteins | sample 8027901 | NCBI WGS metagenome assembly JACLAD01 (sample SAMN15725071, study PRJNA655200) | protist metagenome | isolation source: fluorescence activated cell sorting (FACS) single amplified genomes of... | place: Spain: Blaines Bay Microbial Observatory, Mediterranean Sea | collected 2016-07-05 | reverse complement strand
GGGTTACCGACTTCTAAATATCATTCTGCCCTAAAATTAAAAATGTATCACTGCAGCTGCCTCCCACTGCAGGCCCAAGACTCAAAATAGGCAGAGCAGGCAGAAGGATGACAGGAGCGCGGCAGCTGCAGCCCGAGGACTTTGGGCTCAGCCAGGACCAGTTCAATGACATCAAGAGTGCGTTCGATGAGTTCGACGGCGATGCGAGTGGTGCGATGGCGCGAAACCCCGTGTGTATTGTTGATTCGTGAGCAGGACGTCTGTATGGGCCGGATTGAGCTCTGTGAATAGACTGGTGAACCGCTGTGCTCTGCAGGGGCGATATCGGCTTCTCAGGTTGGAGCAGCCATGCGTCGCCTTGGGCAGCCGATCAACGATGATGACGAGGTGCTACAAATGACCATCCAAACGGTCGACCCTGATGGCTCCGGCAAAATCGGTGCGTGACTTCGCCCCTTCGCTCCTCTGTGGCTGGACTGACTGGCTGGCTATAACTGTGGTGCGAATGCTGGCCCACAAGTCTCCCAGCGGAAGTCTCATGCTGACTCCATTGTGCCCCAGGACTGCGTGAGTTTCTCACCATCATGACCCAATCTCACCTGGGCTGGGGCGATGGCGGGGAGGGCGGAGGCCAGATCATGGCAGACGAGGGCAGGCCACAGAAGGCCACCAAGTCCAAGGTACAGCTTCCGCCAGAGTTGGCAGCAGAGGACCAGGCAGTGCAGGATTTCCTGTGAGTAGACGCCCCGCCCGTAACACACACTGCACTGTTGTCCATGTCACCGTTATTAGGGTCGGACATCGAGCACTGTGGGCTGTGATCTGGCTTTACATATCAGGCGCATTCTGGACGAACACCGGCGTCACTGCGAGCGCGAGGGAAAGTATCTAGAAGCAGAGACAGCTGCCCGCCGCTTGCGGGAGTTGAGGCAGCACGAGGAGAATCGTCGCCGGTGCGACGATTGCTGTGCCGAACCACGGTCTGAGCATGTGCACTTCGCAGGGAGGCAATGCGATCGCGACAGACGGCTGAGCGGCTGGGTATCGAGGAGGCTCACATGCTTGAGTTCGAGCAATTCAATGCTATCTGGGAACAGCGAATGCAGGTGATGCGTCCACCAGCCTGCCCACAAGGCTCAACGAGCCCTATTCTGCAGGAGTATGAACGTAGCGCAGAAGAGGGGTTGGAGAAACTGAAAGAGAAGCATCTGGCAGAAATTATGGCATTCCAGGTGACTGCATAGGTGCACTATTGCAGTGTTCTCATGTGTGGATGTCGTTGCAGGAAGAATGGCAGAACAAGCTGCCCCGAAAGCCCAAGTTGAGTAAGGAGCTGCTCAACATGCGTAAAATCCAGGTAAGCTTCCATGACATCCCATTATTGTCCAGACGAAACCGTGTCTGATGGAGAATTCGCAGGATACCTTGGCAAAGCAGGAACGATATCAAGAGGCACAGAAGATCAAATTCAAGGCTGATGAGCGCGAAGCATGGGAGCTGGCACGCCTGCAGGATCAGCTCAGTCAGGTGAAACAATAAAGTTAAATAAAGTTAAATAAAGTGAAGTGTTCTCGGAACTGTCTCTGACCCTGGCATTATTCAGACGCTAGCAGCGAAAGAGCAGCGCATCCGGCAAAAGCAGCACCAGGAACTCACTGGGTTGGCGAAGCGCATTCAGCGTGGACGCGAGGAGTATAAGAAGCTGCGACAGGTAGAGCTGGAGCGCCGCCTTCAGCGTTACAAGAATGTCAAGGACGACTTGACAGCAAAACAGAAAATAGAGACCAACCAGTTCAACCGCCTCATGGCGAGCAAGCTTAGATCAGATCGTGATGCAACATCATAAGTTTTCAGTAGTCGGAATGCACACACCCTCGCAGATGCGACCTTATCAGAACCTAACCGAATATGGCAGCAAGCTTGTGTTGTGTTCAGGATCACAGTGCTCCCCCCTGGACAAACGCAGCGGGGCTCGCTCGCGGTGTTGCAAGTTGGTTTATGACCATTCGTGACCCGACATCTGACCCTGTGCGCATGGGTTGCATGGGTCGATGGTAGGTCGATGGGTGGGCCGTTTGAGTGGCCTAAGGCACGCACTGCGCCGCCCCACTGAGCCCCCCCACGCCCTGCCCTCCTGGGGATGGGATGGGATGGGATGGGGAGGGCAACCACCGGCACTACAGGGACAACGCGGTGTCACATTCTCTGTGATATGTACGTATACACTAAGTCTTACCTTACCCGATCGACCCGATGTACTTAGATAAATGAAGAGAGAGATTGATACTCTACACACGGATAGAGACATGGAGATAGTGTAAGGTACACTGCAGGCCTAGAGTCTGCGATGATGTTTTCGCGATGTACGGGCACATGTACATAAACAATGCATGCGCGGGGACTTTGGGTACTAGACCGACGGCGCGCGTAGGTGCCCCCAATTTACCCCCAATTGAGTTTGAGAGCTTGGGTGTGGGTGCGTATGGGTATGGATTTGGCGGCGTGCACGGGGCCGGGGAAGGAGGAGAGGAAGGAGGGCGCTGGCAGTGTTGGTTCGCAGCAGCCCCGCAGAGCGGCTATTTTTAGAAATTCTGGTTTTATTGGCTGGCTGCATTCATTTGTGCTCTTGCTTGTGGTTCGTTTCGTGTACATATGGCTCGCCTAGCTCCGGGGCTTTACTAGAGCTCAAATGGCACCCCGTCAAAGTTTAGGCACCAAAACTAGATTGCGGACTTTAGAGCTTGATAGTACCTCTACACATAATTGCAGTACTGCCGGTGCACTTATACCTTGGAAGGTAGTCGAGGTAGTGGTCAGGCCCTAGCTTGTCACACCCGCGCGCCATACTAAGTCTTTTAGTCTGAGAGGCTGTCGTAGTTCTAGCATTCTGAAACACTATGATCCGTGCTGCAGCTGTTTCTCTGCAGTTACCTCTGCAGTCAGGATCATCCTGCAGTCAACTGAATAAAGCGGAACCAATATGCACAATAGCGGAATTTAACAACGGGTTCATCGGTTTCGATAATAATTATGTTGACAATTATATTCTAGTGCTTCGGTGTTCTGCTGGTGTTTCGGTGGGTGCTGACATCATGCTCACCCGCCGCAATGCCCGTGGCCGGGGTTTTACCCTCTTCAGAGGCCCGCGCAGAGGCCCGCAACTCCGCAGAAACCATGCACGCATGACATTATTATTTACCTTCCAGGTAGACTAAGTGGTGCATGCATTGGGCATGATTAGAGCAATTGCTGCATGATTGACACCATCAGACCCCAGTAAAGTCTGACTATCAGACCCCAGTTAAGTCTGGGAGCGCACAAAAGCATGCCTCTTCGCAGTTTGCACACTCCATTCCTGGCTGTATTCGCTCATGCACTAGGGTCTCAACAGTACCAAAGTTATACCTGGCATCATGCTCCTGACACCGGGCACAAGCTGAGCAAGTGAGAAGACGAACAATTCCAAATGCACCAACCTCCAAGACCCGGAACTGTTTTGATGGTAAGGGAACCATCACTGTTACAATGATCGCACCCGGCTTCATGTCTGCCGCCATTGCTGCCGAACAAAAATGGTAAGGCGAGTGGTGCATGGGCCAGCCCCACCTGCAATTTTCTCTGTCATTTCATCAGGGAACGCCACATTGCAAAGGTAGACAAAGTCTGCCTCAATCCAAGATGTGTCTTCAAACAGAGAAGCATGCCTGCCCATGCAATATCAGGAGGAGCGTCAACTACGCAGCGCACCGGCACTCAATGTTGACGTCCTTTCCTATTCCCGGGAGGATATCAGCTTGAAATTCCCCGAGAAGCACTTCTGAAAATTGCATAAACACTCAGAACAATAAAAGTGGTACAGAACCACCTGCTATGGCGTGTGTAGAGCCCATCACTTCAATACCCACTGTGTGCTGAAAGCGTCCACTCAAAGCAGCAGCCATCACACATTTGCCAGTCCCTGCAGTGCCATGTTATGAAAAAATTATGCTCATTCTGAACACACCGCTCCCGAGGTCATAGAACACACCACGCGATTTGTCTCCATGTCGCCTTAGCAGAGCCTCAAACTCATCATCTTCAATCTTTGGAGACGCACCAGTTGTCAGAGATTGCGGTCTGCCGATTTCTATTGAAAAATGGACCTCTCCGTACTCAAAAGCCCATTGGCCATCCTCACTGTCCCGCGCTTCGAAGTCCTGCGTTCCCTCCAATTCTTCCAAGACCAGTAATTTGGCTACTGAGCATCTAACCTGGTGACCTCGTGAGTGAGCAAATAATCACAGTGAACCATCCTCGCACTGACCGGCTCGAAGAGTAGCCGTAAGCGTGCATGGGGATCCAGACACTCGCAGTCTTTTGCACACCAGTGACGGAGATCGAAGCTTGCCCCAATGCCATTGGCGAGCTGGCGTGAGTACTCGGCTACAGTGGGTGGCCGCATGTCCTCCGCCGCCGTTATGACCTGCGCCATGCTTTCTGCCTGCGATACAGGTACAGAGAAAACACTGTGTCCCGGTCAGCGGTGATCACAGATGACAATCCGCAGGCAGTGGCGTGTTTTCAGCGAACAGAGGTACACTCCATGCCAGCAGTCTACTGTAATCGAGCTCGTAAAATAAATGAGAGGTACTAGGCCGGTACCTTTACTACTGTAGCTAGGTGGCAAGTCCACGGGTGGCAGCGAGAGAGAGGGGGGGGGGATATGAAACTGCATGGCAGAGATCGGCATTGCACGCATGAGGAGAGATACGCCCCACGCTTCACGCGTGGTTCGCACGGAATCTCACGTCACAAGTCACGAAGTCACCCCACCCTGCCTCCTAGCCCTTTCACGTCAATCTATGCATGAATCTATGGTGCAAGGGCGTGTGAGGTGTCCCCTCTCTCTCTCGATGAAAGGTATGACAATGTACGCGTAGATAGAGGTACGCTTCACGCAGCCACGTGAACCGCACGGAATTCCACGTCACACGTCATTCTACGCGCACATCATAGTCAATCTCTTTCTACATTCTATTCACACGTATAGAGTCAATCTCTCTCTTTATTCTACCCTGCCCCTAGCCATGACACGGTGCAAGGGAGCGTGTGAGGTGTTGTGACATGTTGCCTGCGTATAGCCCCGCTAGGGACCGGCCGCGGCATGCTGTGCTGCCACAGTGACTTGGCCCACCTGCAGAGTCTGACATAAACACTTAGTTCATTACAACCTACCCCTAGCTAACGTGCCCTGGTTCCGTACCGCTTGCTCATTGCTAAGGACGGGTTAATGCGCCGGGGTTGCCCTTCCGCTTCTAGTACCTTCTCGCGACGCTCTTTCTGATGGCGCGTATGTGATTTCACAATATATGTTCAGGTAGAATTTTGGTGAAGAAGTCAGCCTCATTTTCAGGAGCTGGTACCTTGGCAGTTTGCAAAAGTGTTCTGTTTCTGAGTCCATCACATTGTAGGTCGCATTCTTTTGGAATTGGCAGCAGGGCTTCTGCGAGCTGGTCTCTTCTGGCATCATGATGGTCCAGATTGCAGACATAAACCCTCAGTTCATTACACACGCGAGCTCAGCTCGCGATCTAGCCTAAAGTATGATTCGTGTGTGCTCCCACTCACTCACACTCGACTAGGGGGGAGGTAGCGTCCGTGCTACCTACGTACTACCGGCAATCCCCATCGGGATTATGCCGCTACCTAGCCCTTGGCCGTAAGGGCTCCGAGGGACTACTGACAAGTATTCTTCCACCAAAATTCAGTGTAAATAGGCGCATATATCCTAATTTCTCTGGGGGCTGCGCCCCGCAAGCACGCCCTCGAGAGCGTGCCAGGAGGGCGCGTCGCGCGGCCGGATTTGCGCTAAGCCCGGGGCGCAAAGCTGCGTGGGTCTAAACCCTAGTTTTCTTGTATTCATCAGCTAGGGGTTGGTCTTACACCACAGCACTTCCAGCAGGCGTACGCGTTGATATCAAAAGGATCGCTCTACGGCCGTACATGTACTCGATACCGAGGTAAGCGTAGATCTACCGACAGCCTACACTTACTACACAGCCGTACGACGAGTACACCGTAAGTACTTTCTCCTCCCGATCCGCAGTTTTATTATTGCAGCGCGGGCTATGATGTCGCAGGGCCGTCTCCTCGCCCTCGCTGCTGCAGTGAGGATTATCCTGCTGGTTGTTGCTGATTGGCAAGATCGAAACAGTGCGACAGCCTCTTTCTCACACTCTAATCAATGACTCCACTGCGTGGACAGTGGCACTCAAGTACACCGATATCGACTACGTCGTTTACACCGACGCTGCACGCTTTGTGGCGCAGGGAGAATCCCCTTATGAGCGAGCCACGTACCGATACTCTCCGTTATTGTGCGTAAAATCCGTGCAGAGATCTGGGTTGATTGCGGCGTGTCAGGGCGTACATGCTAATACCGAATGTCACCCTGCATTTGCTGTTCGGGAAGGTCCGACTCGTCATCTTGATTTGTTCCATCATGAAGTTTGGTGTGATTTGTGTAGATAATGTTTGTGGTCTTTGATCTGATTGCTGGCAAATTGATCTATGAAATTCTGCGAATGCGCAGCGTGGATTGCCAAACGGGTGATTAGAGTGCTGCACCACATGCACTCACTGCTCATGCTTAGGATACAAGTGCATGAGTGTGTGGCTATTCAACCCCTTTGTCATCAACATATCAACTCGTGGAAGCTTTGAAGCGTTGACATGTACACTTGTGCTGGCCGTCGTGTACACCTGTATGCGCCACCAGTATGGATGTGCTGCCATCCTGTGACCAAACCTTGCTCGACCTTTGAATTGCTTCTGATCCGGACACCACAGGTATGGTTTAGTTGTTCATCTTCGTGTCTATCCAATTATGTATTCCCTACCGCTTGTGCTGTACATTGGGTGTATACAGAACACTGCAACTGGTACCCCTTTGAAGGTTTTGCTGGCCAGCTGACACAGATCCCAAAGCGTCCAACTCTCTGATCAGCACTTGTGTGTCGCGCAGGATATGTTTTGCTTACGGTCTATCCAATTCACTGTGATCAGTGCGAGTGTTTATATCGCATTGGGCCTGCTATTCTATCGCATGTGATCGTGCTTATGGGCTGCCCCAAGCATGATACAGCTCTTTGTATGCAGGTACGGTGATGTGTTCTTACAAGAGACATATTTGTACCACGTCACACGTCGGGACACACGTCACAACTTTAGTGTATATTTCTACTATCTCTACTTGCAGGTGCTACTTGCTGCTGACAGTCAGAATGACCAGCCAATTTGCAGAGCCAACAGCTGCCGCAAGGGCTCTATGCAGTCATGCAATCGTTGTCCACATTCCTGCCACAGGTGCCAATCATGTGTGTGTCTAGCCACGTTCTCTCACTGTACACAATTTCAGCTCACTGTAGTTTTCGCCATCGCTATCAAATATTCGAGAGACATTAGTTTCTCTGTTTTTGCGCAAACTCTGGCATTTGTGGCATTTAACAAGGTTGTGACTGCTCAGGTGAGTCCTGTGTGACATTTTAATGACCCACTGACCCCTTCGTGATGTACCAGTATTTCATTTGGTACTTTGCGCTTCTCCCGCTTGTACTGCCATTCACTTCAATGGTATTGTGGGGTCAGTTGAAGCTCGTAATTGGGTTTCTGCTGGCAGAGGTAGTGCCTATTGTATGCTTCTGGTCCCTGACTCTCAGCTGTATAGATTGCCTGGGGTGCCGCAGCATATCAAATTGAATTCGAAGGGCAAAATGCATTTCTGTTGGTCTGGATAGCAGGGATTTTCTTCTTCAGCGTACAAATTTGGATTCTTACTCAATTTATAACGCACTATCAACATAATACATTGTCTGGCAGTACCCATGAAAAGAAGGTCACTTGATGTAACATTGTTTGGGACTCGACAGTCGCGACTGTCACAGTGACACCTTCCCAGGCAGCTGTGCACAGGTCTTTATATATACACATACACACGGAGACTAACACGGAGGCCTACCGCCGCCGCGGTGCTGCGGCGGGCCGGGCTGCGGGCCGGTACTTCGGGGGTTCCCGCGCGGGGCCTGTATGCGGCCCCGGCCCTGGTACAGCCCTGGGAGGGTGATTAGGAGGGTGATTAGGAGGGTGATATCTAATGCTCAACAAGCGCAACACCTTGTCCCCAGTAAGGGGGTACATGGTGTAAACTGAGCCTTGTCAAAAACCACTTGCTGATCAGTGGATGTGAGGTGACGAAGGGAGAGTCTGAACAATGTGAAATGCGCGAGACAGCTTTGCCAATTCACTCTCCTCATTCCTCATGGCTTCCTTAAATGTATCCAAAGAGATTGGCCGGTCGAGCATTCCTGTCCCGATATGGCTCCGGATTTGACGTGCTTGTGCACGAGCAGTCGCCATATCTGCCTTCTCGCCTGTAATTGCACTGGAGTGCGCGATCATGGTCACCAACTCTTCAAACTGGAGGAATCCATCGCAATCAGAGTCATATATGCGGAACAGCATAGCTGCACGCTCAGACAACCACTGATGATCCCTCTCCAACCCTGCAGGACGGCTTGTTACCACGGGCACAGAGCAAATGACGCAGACCAGTGGTGTTTGTCGATGTGATTGGCTCAATATCACCACGGGCCATTGCGGACTGAATTATGGTGCGTACAGCCTAGCATGCCAGGGCATCACATTTGGGAAGAATGTGGGCAGTGAGCACACTGAGCCATATACATGCCTGGCTTGTCATGGTGTATGCAGGGGGTAATCCAAGCTGCAATGCAAGCTCCTCATACACCTGAAATTGAGCCCTGATGAGATGCCGGGCCGGTACCACCTGTTTTGCACCTCTAGGATTTCATCTTCATCCACATCTGCCAGCGGCACCTACAGCGCAAAAGTTGCTCAGCTCAGCTTATCGTTCTTCTCAACTCACACCTCATAGGTCTCTGTGTTGCCACCGCTCAGTGCGAGTAGGCCCAGTTGGAATTCGCGCACATCGATTGAGCCATCGCCATCTCGATCAAAACCTAACATAAATGAGATGCATGAAAATGACGATCCTGTACCTCTCTGCCCACTTGAGTGAACAGAAGCTGAATGTCTACACCTCGTGTAAAAGCAACAGCCTGCTCGGGTGGTACACCACTTTCTTCCAGAAACCTGGCATCAGGATCTTTCAGTTTGTGGGGACGTAGATTCAGTTTATTAATAGATTTAGTTTATAAACAGGGCTTCAGGGACATACTGTGCGAGGCGCGGGAACTCTATTCGCTTTGATGACGGGTCAGCGATCCTGCCCAGGAACACAATCAGTCATACCCACAACACACCTGGGGATTGATTGCATCAAGGCATGTATTCGGACCTGGAAAATTCATCGGCCAGCGCTGTTGTATCATAGTCACAGAGTAGCTCTGCCTGACAACAGACTTGATCTCATTCTTTTGTTTGCCAGTGCGTGGGGTCATTTGGCATTCGCTCTTACTGAGACCACAGAGGGACACCTGACGCAGGAGCTCCTCAGCAACACGCTTCTTCTCTGCCTCGATCATTGCAAATGTCTCAGCCTGCAACACAAGGTATGCGTGAATTTGAAGCTCACACCAGCACTTGCTGCACTGTTATTTGCTGCGGTGTGCACTCACTTCCTTGGCTTCTTGGCGAGCTTTCTCGCGCTCCATGGCCTCCATGGCTTGGGCCTGTGACATGTCGTTTGGTCAAATATTCAGCAGCACTGTTCATCAAAGCACATCGCCTCTTCGGATTGTTTTTCCTTCTTTGCAGCCTCGTCACTGCCCTCATTACCACTTTTCTTCTTTACCAAGTCTTTATTGCTTAATTCACGCTGCCCCCACATCTGACGCACCCCACCCTGTACAATGCCCAGCTGTCAATCAGGGTCCACAGAAAAAGTGCTCAAATGCCATGGACCTTGTCCACCTTTTGGTCCAGCTTTTCACCATCACACAATTCAGCAAAGATGCTCTCTTTTGCTTCTTTGGCCCCAGGATCAAACCTGTTGCCAGGATAGCGGGGGATTCAGCACAGGTACCCAGGGTAAGCGCTTACCGGGCCATCAAGCTTAAGCACAGCGCAGTAACATACTTCAAGTCTCTGTCAAAGATGTCTGCGAGAAGTTATAAAGGTCAACTGCAGGTAAAAGAGGAGTACACACCTTTGGGCTTAATATTACGGGTGTCTACGTTGCTCTTCTCAAGGACGTGGAAACACTGGACCAGGTTGTCGAGTTTGAGTGCTGCCATCCGAGCATGACGGTTGATACGCACTTTGTCTCCACTGAGCACCTGCAAATGCGAGTCCATGAATGGGCACTGTAAGAATTCGTACTGCATTGGTTGTATTGTGTCAGATAAATCCATGATGCCGGGTTTGACCTGGATTAAGGTGGCCAGAGCCACGCCATCATGGAACGCTTCTGCCACGTCATCCACAGCGCGCTGGTCGGCCTCTGTAAGTTTCTTGTTTACCCACTGTGTGGACAACTGCCGACGCACGACGTCACGCTATATCCTTGAGCAGCACTGTCTCGCACCTCATATGCCGCTTTATCCTTCACGGCTCCTTTCGCGTTGTGGAACTGTTCCCAGGCCATGACACTCTATCAGGAGCAATGGGCAAGGAGCTGTCGTATGTGTCTGCAGCGCAGCTTGCGGGGTGGCAGAGGCTCGAGCAAGACGAGAGGCACGATTGCCGGTTTCCACGACAGTGTGGGAGTGCTACATAAATGTAAGGTATTGTTGTAACAATAAGATAAGTGTATTATATACCGAGCTCGGTAGAGTGCTCTCATCAGTGCTCACGTGCCGCGTGGTGCCGACGTGCTCACAGGAACGACAGGTAAACGACAGGAACACCCACGGGAGCGGCGGCGCGCTGGCGGGCAACCTGGACACCCGCGTTTACCCCGTTCTGGGAAGCACTTGGCCCATGAATGAAATTTTAAAGAGGGGCGGATGACTAGGCGGATGACGCCGGCGGCGCGGCGAACTCAACTTGGTTATCAACTTGGTATCAACTTGGGTGGCGCTGTCACACGTAGCCGGGCACACGAACACGGGATTAGGTGCCTCTCGGGGTGTTAATTTCAGGGAACCGGGGGCTACTGGGCTGGGTTCGTTGGGGTATGGTGGCCTGCTGCTGCGATCTACCCTGCCGACCAGCACCAACAATCAAAACGGACAGACAGAAGAGAAAACACGCATCACCGCTCTATCCCGCGACGACTTTGCTTTGACAGTTTCGGAAATCAGGGTTGTAGCCTATTTGAGAATTGCATCACTCAGTACGGAACAAGGATTCCATATCCTCTTGGGGACATATTATACATGATGGCAGAACACAACACGCAACACAACAGAAGACCAGCTGTCCGCAAATACCTGCACAGTTCGTTGAACAGATCTCCAATTCGAATCCTCCCCAGCCACCTTCCACATGTTCATATCAACACTACGCTTCATAATATCAGGCTGATGTGGACTACTTTATAACTAGAAATGTCCTGCGCACCAACCTTGCATGCATCCAGGTAGTGTGGCAAGTGTCTGCCATCCTGGAAGCCCTCATCTATAAGGAACTGCTTGTATCGCTTGCCGATAAATGCATATGAATTTGCGATCAGCTTTTCGTTATCAGCGATCTTCTTGTCGTCATCGGCCATCTTGTCACCAGAGACACCATGTCGAAGCAATTCCTGCACCGCAAGTAGCAAAGGTGAGGGAACCCACGCCATCACCACGACACTACAGTACCTGCCCCATTGGCAAGTAGGTGTGACCCTCTGCACTGAAGTCCCGTGCATGATGTGGATTCTGCAACAGACGGACTCAGTTGCAGACAAGCTGCAGGTTGGTGTGTGGGTGCCTGTAGGGTTGACGGTTGGTCTGGATCCATGACTCGCCATTTGGACCGGGGCATCCACCATGCAGAGCGCAGGTACCTGCCAGGACAATTCAACACATTGACAGTACCAGATTGAATTACCGCTTTGGTGGTGGGGCTCCTTTGTTGGTCTCATCTGAGAAGATTTTCATGTCTTCTTGCACCTGGCACCACCATCAATGAACTCTCTGAAGTAGATGAACAGCATCTAGGCAGGGAGCTGCAGGGGACTGCGAGAGAGAGATAGTGTGCTCGAACCTGCAGTGTCTCCAACCGTTGCGCAGCAGGAAGCAGGTCCAGCGGCACATCGTGAGGTGTACTTACCTGTACCATCAGCACTCTGAGATCAAAGACTTCCCCCACAAAACTCCAACAAACCTGGACTCTTCGCCAATGCTCATTTTGAGTGTCGATCTCGTCATTGTCTGCTGCCACATCAGGTGCAGCTGCTCTGTGGGGTTGACAATGTGTTAATCACATACGTACAAATAAACAGCACAGAGTTCAACCTTCTATCTTCTTGCCCCAAAACACCCTCAGTATCTTCTAAGAGGTTGTCATGTATGTTCTCATGCTGCTGAGAACAGTAACCGAATCAAAAAAAGGCAAATGTTGTGTGTCATCGCAATGATCCAGTGCTGAGCAAATAGCATTCATTAATGTACAATAAATCACCTCTTCTCCAAAATCAAGTTCTGGTGCATCATGTTTTTCCTTGCTGTGCTGTGTCTGCAGGCGGAGTACAACAGCTCAGGCAACACTGTACCTCCTGCTCGTGAAATCCGCGTGTTGTTATTTAAACGCAGGCAGCATGCCCCCATGTGACAAGGAGCATTGGAAGAGACAGCACCCATTGGACATCAGTGAGCTGCATGCATGCTGACCACTGCACCCATGCCACTGTACTGTAGAGGTGGATCATTACCGTGGGAGTGGCAAGTGTCGTTGAGAACTGTATGACAGCATCCACACTGCGAGTGGCAAGTGCTGCTTCTAATGCCGCGTTTTCCTAAAGGGAGACATCACTGTTGAGCAGCAGAAAACTCACGGGGATCCACCTCGGCGTCGATGTAGTCAGGTGCCTCCTTCTCAACAAGCTCAGCCAGGGATGAGTCAGTCGGAGGCGGCGAGCTGCCACCGTCCGGTTCTTCCGCAGGCGGCTCAGGTCGCCGCGCAGACCTCGCTGATTGCCCATTTTCGTATTTGCGTTTCCTGGGATCACTACCCTGCCCGTTCACGTGTCTCGCCCTGTTCTCAGCGATTCGCTGCCGGCGATCATCCTGGATCCGCTTCCGCTGAACGTCACGCCCCGCGAAGGCCCTTCGGTTGTCGGCGCGGAAGTCGCCACTGTCCTCCACCACCCATATAGGCGACTGCTGCATGGGCAGACTGTTTTGGGATCGAGTACATAAAAAGAAATGAACCCCTTCCGCAGTCATGGCAGTGAACGAGTGAACTACAGTACGTACAGTGGCTGGCTGCTGGCACCTCGCCGCGGGTATACCGCTCCCCGGTTTCCTGGTGGCGCGGTGCACGGGGCGGCTTGACTGGCTGCTTTGTTTACACCGCACAACGCGGTGCCGTGAGCTGCCTGGTCACGTGGGTGTACCTTTACGTGTGGTCTACGTGCGGGCCCCGGCACGCGTCGCACACAACGCCATCGATCAATCGCCCTGAATGTGCATCGCCCAGCTCGTCATAGGGGTGGGCTACCCGCTTCGAGAACTACTCGCTGCCGCTGCAGGGGTTACCCCTAAGCCGGGCTTGCAGCCTCGAAGCTTCCATTCCCACTACCGATGTCCTGCATAGTACGCAGACTATAGTCGCTCGCAAAGGTCCTGCGGGAAGCACAGCAGGCGCGCAACTGCGCTTTAGGAGGGCAATTGAGCAGGAGGCAAACAGCAACACTGAATTCGAACCGCTATACGGCCGTTGGTGCACTGGCTCCTGCCGCAACAGACGGTCAGTCACCACTTCAAGTTGGCAGCACACAGCCCTGCAGCCATGGGCAATCGATGCCACGTGCACATAATAATAAGAAAGAGATTGGCTCAGTCTCTACACGCCTACACGTCACACCTGCCTCTCTGAATCATTCTTGACACCATTATGATACTGTACCTGCACCTCACCACCACAAGCGCATTGCTGCCAATCGCCTGCAAATGCCGGATGAGGACGACGACGGCGAGTACGTATATACAGAGCGTGGCGCGTTCCTCATCCGGCATTTGCAGGCGAGTACGTATATACAGAGCGTGGCGCGTATCTCTCACCACGCGTGCAGAGCCTATCTCGTTTCTTATTTATAGGAGGAGGACGAGGAGGAGCTCCGCCCAATGAAACTGAATTAAACGGCCTACATACGCTCTCTGCTCCTCCTCTAGGTGACACATATGCATAGATTTCATTTGGCGGGCTAGCCATGCATGAGAGGCGTGTGAGAGGGGACACCACGCCCTCACCCTATCCTATGCATCTCACCATCCTCATGTGACCAAAAAACCCACGCTAACGCCTGGGGACAGCCCGTGCCGTCTCCTTTGAGGCACGCGTCATGATCCTTCAATGTGTGTATCAATCTCTCTCTTCATTCATTCAATATAGGTACAGGTATACTCGTACAGCCGTGCAGCGTAGCAGCTGCTGCTGAGCTGCTGAGGCACATTTTTTCCCAAATATTTTTATTTCGTTGCGCAACCGTAACGAGGGCGCGCTTCGCACTTCACGTCCCTCACCGTCGTTGCTCACTAGGCTCTGCTCTGTGTAGATGCCACAGCAGATGAAAGTCGTAGCCTCCCCAACCAGGGCGAGCACCACGAATGCCGCAGACCTTCCCAGTCTGCGCGTCCTGATCGTGGGCGATCCTGGCGTCGGCAAGAGCAGGCCTCCCCGTTCGCATCGCGCCGCGTTTCGTAACCATGCAACTGTGGCAGCCTGCTGTACCGCTTCGCAGACGATGAGCTGCCAGGAGCGCCCCTGGGACTGGAGTGCAAGATGAAAGTGGACACCAAGTTTCTCCGTGTCGACTTCGGCGGCAAGCAGGTGCGTGCGAAATGTCTCCCCCTCTGCCAGCGAAAGCTGATTCTGGCGCTCACTGTGAGGCGAGGCTCCAAATCTGGGACGTAGCGGGTGAAGAGCGACAGCGCTGCATCGATGATGATTTCTACGGCACTGCTCAGGCATCGCACTACTGTTTACCTGACACACACTGCAGCATGCTGCCACTGCGGCTTTCTGTCGAACCTTTGCGCTGACTTTTTGCCACAGGGAATCATTGTCATGTACGATGTCACGAGTCAGGAATCTTTTGACAATGTGCGCGCAACGTGGCTAGAGGACATTAAAAAGTATGCATCGCCTGATGTGGTGGTGGGATTGGTCGGCAATAAGGCAGATCACGACATGCTCTACCGTCGGTAAGCCCCCCCCTTTTGTGGACTGCTGAAAACCGCTTACGTGGTGATTTGCAATACCAGGGTCACCCCAATTGATGGACGCGAGCTCACATTAGATTACGATATTCCTTTCTTCTGGGAGACCAGTGCAACCGAAAACCTCAACGTACAGATGGTTTTCGCCGATATGGCCCGGAAAATCGCCCTCACCTACCTGGTGAGACCAACGGTGACTGTCGTAGACGACTCAGGGTCAGCAGACATGAGCGCTGGTAGCCTGAAGAAGCAGGAGATGGCTATGCTGGAGAACCAGCAGGGTGCGCTGTGAGAATTACATAAACTTGTGCGTTCTCCCACGTCTCCCACGTGACGGCGCGTGGTTCCTTTAGTACGGGATTGGGGGTGGGCAGCGCGGGCGCCCTGCGCCGGGGATGAACGCACCCCGGGCGCGCCCGCCAAGCGGCGGCGGGGGATGCCGGCGGTTGTCCCTGTTGCCTACGGGGCTCCAATATTCCGCGGTCTGTAACAGTTCGACTTTCCGGCTTGACCACTTCTTCTTGGAATTTAACGGCCCATGATGTGCAGACTGAGTACAGCCCGTCCCGATGGGCACCGCGGCACAGTAAACGGAAAAAAAAACTCAATGACATACTTTCATTCCAGATCAGAGGAGTCATGGCGCCACGCTGCGTGGCTGCTCTCCTGGTGGTCCTGGTAGCGGTGGTCCAGGCGTCTTCGGAGAAGCTCATCAATCCGTATGTCAACGTGAGCCACCGCCCTGCAGCGGCACAGCATTCGCTTACAATTCGCCTCCGCCCACAGGACTACGTAGCTGTTCCCGACGTGATGAGCATGGTGCAAATGAAAACCGGCATGCAGGCAGGCGTGAAGATGGCCGCAACTATTGGAGGTGATGGCAGCCAGTGTGTGGACCATGCGACTGACACTGTCTTGTGATGACAGCGAATGAGGCGGTGGTCTTCGACTCCAACGTGTTCATCCGGAACGCCGTGCGCGCGGGGGACAGTGTGGTGGTGGAGAAAACAATTAAGTCCACTGGCAGTGTGAGCTCTGACGACAAGCTCTGGGCGAAAGTCGGTGTGGAGACTCTGGGGACGATGACTGCCAAAAGCACGATCACATCCGACGCGGAGCTGATCTCCAAGGGCCCTGTCACCGCTGCTACAGGAGTGATCAAGGGAACTCTCGATGTGGCTGGCAAAACCACTGCGTCGGAGATCATTGAGGCCCAAAAGGGCATTCTGTCCCTGGACATCATTCGATCGAAGGAGAACATCATCTCCGACAAGGCTCTGATTTCCACAGCCCTGCTCCAGGCCAATGGTGGCATTCACTCCATGAGCACGATCAATTGCGACGATCGCATCTCCGCGAAAAAGGACATTTTCACAATGAGCTACGTAACTGCAGCGGAGGGATTCGTGACACAGAAGGATATCGCCGCTGCTGGAGACATCAGATCAGATAAAAATATCAGAGCCATCGGCACTGTGACAGGGAACCTCGTGACAGCGCAGACGGGAGGAGTCGTATCGAAAGGGCTTATTCACTCGAATCAGGATGTGAAGGCAGACAATGTGATCGAAGGCACCAAGGGGGTCCTATCGAAGGTTGATGTCACTGCGGAAAACAACCTGGTGGCGAAGAAAGAGACTAACACCCAGACACTTGTGGTGAATAAAGGTGCAAAGATCCTGGAGACGCTGGATGTCTCTGGTGCAGCGACATTCGGAACTGCCACTGTCAAGGGCAAGCTATATGTCGGGGACCGTGCGATTAGTGACATTGTGACCTCTATGGAGGCGGACATGGCCAAGATGCGCACCGAGCTGGCCGAATCTAGAGAAAGCATGCGCCGCATGATGGAGATGATGGAGCAGCGAGCCTAGATGCGGTCTATATGGTGATGATCTCGGTGAAACTGTGATTTCGGCGAGGCAGGTGCAGCAGGAACGACGAATCCGCGGGCTACGATGGCCAGCAGCTGCAGCCTCGCCGCTTGCCAGCTCTCCGCACGCTAGCTCAGTGGTCCGGGCCATCCGGCAGCAGGCTTGCTGCAACATAAGCTTCGGAGACGAAAATCGGTAGCGGGAAAAAAAGGTGCGCGGTTGCGTAATTACGAACGCCCCTCACCTCCGGAGCTCCTTCCCTCAAACGCATCCGGCCCTGGGAATCAAACCACGGAATCCGCTAAGCGGGCGCACCCGGGCTAAATAAATGTAAGTGTACTAAAGCCTTCCCTCAAACGCACGCCCGGAACCCATGCCGGAACCGTGGCTTCGTAGGTACAAGCGGTTCACGCATGTTGCGTGAAGCGTGCCCCTATTCACGCGTATACACTTCGAATTACCCCTCTATGTATCCGTGCGTATGGTATCAATCTCTCTCTTCATATGTATTACAAGCACACGCCTAGATGCTTGGGAGGTTGTCGTAAGGCGGCCTATGTTGAGTAGATTTTGGGGGAGCTCTGTTCTCGATTGAGCGTGAGCCTGGAGAGTACGGCGGGATAGAGGGGGCTGTGTGGGTCCTATGGCGGGAGATGACTACGGGGATGATGATTTTGAGGATGACTTTGAATTGGAGGACGATGTGGAGGATTTATCCTCGGAGGGCTATAGCGAAGACGATTTTGAGGAGGAATTAGTGTCACCTATTGCTAGGACAGGGCGGAGCGACAACTCGTCTGCACGCGACAGGCTCTGACCCAACTCGACCCAAAGTTGGCCTCCAGGCCAAAGGGAGCGCTCTTCCTCACACTTGCACTCCCTGTGCAGCGCTGATCACCGTGACAAGGAAGAAATAAATGCGCCAGCCGATGACGGCTTCTTTCATGAAGAGGTAGTGAAGGGTTGGAGTTTAGGGTTATGGAATTACACCTTCAGCGGATGCTGCTCCAATGGGCTTCTTCCAGTGGGCAGCGCTAGACAGCTGCAATTCATGAGATTTCCACAAAACCCCCACTTCACTTCACTCAGCTGTTCTTGGAAGGTGGACGACGACACTGTTCCGGGTGGTGACAATGCCCGCTCTGGGGAGCACAGTGCCGACGCACTGAACACGACAAGCGGAACGAATACGACGAGCAGTAATGCAGGGTTTTCGACGACACTCTCGGGCTCTTTCTCGGCCTCAGATGAGGCAGTAGGCTCCGGAGGCGTGTGCTCTGCTCCTTTTCATAACCCATGATCGGGTGAAGCACGGTGCAATTCCTGTCATGACACTGTGTGTGGCTCCCTTCACAGGTGGGCGAAGCCACGCGTTGGGGAGTACATCGACGTACGCAACAGGGTCAAGCGATGGCGTAGAAGGCACATTGAGCCTGGGCAGTGGATCAGGTGTCAAATCCTCATACAGACAGCTCTATACAAGTGTCGTCACATTCCGATGTGCACAGACGAAAATGTGCTGGAGTCCAGTGACATGTATAATGGGGTAGAGCATGATGTGACAGAATCACGGCAGCAGCGCAGCAATCTTGCCCAGCAGAAGTCCTCTGCCCCGCAGGCCACAGATCTGGTGCACTTCTTGCGCAAGCGTGGTATAGTGGAAGAGCCGATGCGGATTCCTAATTTCCACGCCGAGCAGCAAGTCAGGTGTACATTGATACTGCGCTGCAATAAAATACTGATCGGCGCTCGTTCATAGGTCCTCGAAGGATCGTGGTCCTGCCCCTCAGCGAGCCTATAATGATGTGGGACGTGACCGAGCAACCAGGCAGAGTCTTCCTTCGATCGGAGAGGTGAGTTACTCCTAATGTACCGGTCGATGGACAAGATGTTGACTGTTCTTTCTTCATCGCCTGAGAGTGATACCATCGCTAAAACTGTGCGTTCATAACCAGGAGCCAGCAGGACAATCAGGTAGAACCGAGCCGCCTGGTGCAACCGAAGA
>JACLAD010003877.1_pt1 | contig 19228 bp, 12 predicted proteins | sample 8027901 | NCBI WGS metagenome assembly JACLAD01 (sample SAMN15725071, study PRJNA655200) | protist metagenome | isolation source: fluorescence activated cell sorting (FACS) single amplified genomes of... | place: Spain: Blaines Bay Microbial Observatory, Mediterranean Sea | collected 2016-07-05 | reverse complement strand
AGAGTTTTCCTTCTTTTCATTCTTGTTACTTCACTACCCTACCTATCTTCAGCTCAACAACAGGAGAGTACTGATTCTGGAGATGATTTTTCCAGTCAGGTCTACCGGCAAGCTTTAGTGATAGAAAACACTAGTTATCAGAATACCAAAGATAGCCCACCGTCTCTCAACACTACCAATCAAGTGAGCAACGAGCTGCAAAGCCTTGGCTTTCAAGTGACGACACTTGGCAATGCGAAGCAACGCGAAACAGAGAAAGCAATCCGGCAGTTCGGCCGTTCACTCAGAGATAACGGAGGAGTAGGCGTTTTCTACTACGCTGGCCATGTGGTGCAATTTGAAAATGAAAACTACTTGCTACCCATAGATACTAAGCTGACTCGTATTGAGGATGTGCGTTATAAAACAGTCCCTCTGGGTAAGCTGTTAGGACAGATGAAGTTTGCTGGAAACCAGATCAATATCATCATTCTGGATGCGTGCTCACCCAATCCTTTCATCGAAGGACTACAGGGGTTCACTCCAGGGATGATGGAGATGAAAGCGTCTGAAAATACCCTCATTTCCTATGCGTGTACTCCGAATACACTTGCTGAAAAAAACGATCCTGAAGGGTTATTCACTGCATCTCTTCTACAACATATGAAAACTGTCCAGATCGAATTGAATGAAGTCTTCAAACAGACGAGCGCTGATGTTGCACAGAGAAGTAATGGCCAACACATTCCTTGGTTTTCTTCATCCGTGAGTAAAGATTTTTTCTTTGCTCCTAACGAAAATTTTTTAGAAAAATATGCGCCTAAACCTGTAGTTGTAAAAAATGAAGATTCAAATCAATCGGGAGTGAAAGATTCTGACAATCAAACTGTTGCCGCTAATGAATCCGACAACCAAACCAACCAAAACGCTGAAATTTTCATAGAAGAATTAGCAACACCTCCGGATGATCAAAGAATCTTTCGCCTCAAGAGGGCTTATGTCAATCAGCAACTGGCCAATCTCAATGCACTACTCAATGACGCTAGGGTGATTCCAATAGAGCAAGATGGTAAACCCTGGTTTATCTTTGATTTTGTTCGGGAAGGAAGCATCTACGAAAAATTGGGACTGAAAAACAAAGATGTGATTGTGCAAATCAATGGCTTTACGGTGGATAGCCTTCCCAAGGCTCTGAAGCTCTTTGAAGCCTTACAGCTGGAAGAAGAGATCACCCTACGCATCAAGCGTGAAGGTCAGCTGACCGACTTTCAATATATCATCGACGGCTAATTTCAAGTAGATCCCTTATGCAACTCAACTATTACGACACGCCTTGCCTGTGGGTCGACCTCGACATCATGGAGTCAAACATCCAGCACCTGGCCGGATACTTTAAGTCCCAAGGCTTGGAATGGCGGCCTCACACCAAGGGCATCAAGATCCCTGAAGTCGCCAAGCTTGCGATCAATGCCGGAGCCTTTGGAGTCACTTGTGCCAAGTTGAGTGAGGCAGAGTTGATGACCGCAGCCGGAGTGAAAAACATCCTGATCGCTAATCAGGTCGTAGGAGAACAGAAGATCGAGCGGCTTTGTCAGCTTTCCAGAATCAATGAAATCATCGTGGCGGTCGACCATCTGGAAACCGTACAGTTGATGAATCGGATTGCTGAAAAGTTTGCGGTCACTCTGAATGTACTGCTAGAGGTCAACACTGGGATGAACCGAGCTGGTCTGGATCCAGGTCAGCCTGTGTTAGATTTTTACCAGGCAATCCGTGATTTGAAATTCATCCGCAACAGGGGCTTGATGGCTTGGGAAGGCCACACCGCAACCATTGCAGATCCTGACGAAAAAGTGCGCTCGATCTCTGCTTCCATGGAAAAACTGAGTGCGACCGTCTCCCTCTGCAGAGAGCGTGGCATTCCCATCGAAATAATCAGCGGTGGCGGCAGTGGAACCTACACCATCTCCTCGAACTTCAAGCTGCTCACTGAAATTCAAGCTGGCGGTGTAATCTTCACGGATGTCGCCTATTCAAAGTGGGGCGCAGAGACTCGACCCTCGCTTTTTCTGAGAAGCATTGTCACCAGTCGTCCCAGTCCCAAAAGGATCATCACAGACACGGGTTGGAAAACTCTCCCTGGTTGGTCAGTCGCACCCAAGCCAATTGGGATAGATGCCGTGGATTCTGTCAGTTTTTCCTCTGAGCATGGCACAATTCATCTTGCTGAAGAAAACACTTCTTTACGCCCGGGAGATCCGCTTGATTACATGGTGGGCTACGGTGACAACACCGTGTTCCTACATGAGCGACTCTATGGTGTGCGGAACGGCGAAGTTGAAACCATCTGGGAAGTCAAGGGAAGAGGGAAGTACACCTGATTGATTCCATCGGTCATCAATCACGGAAACTTCAGACAACTTCATGCACCACAGGAACTGGTAGCGCCGAGCGACGACGTAACCAGCCTGTGATGCTCAGCCGCTCCCTTGTAGCTGATAGCACCTCGTGCTCAATGTCTGCACTGCGGAAAAGCACCAATCGATTCCAGTTTGGTAACAGGTCCTGAGTACCTCCCGCCAAGTGCAAACGCAGGTGCCCCCCTTCTTCAGCATGCCAGTCCGAATTGAGGTAGAAGACGGTAGAAACAGTGCGTTCTGGAGCGTCCTGAAATTGATCCAGGTGTCGTTGATAGCAGGTTTGTGGGGGATAGAGTGCATAGTGCGCTTCCTGCGTGATGAGGCTCAGGTATAGATGACGGTTGAGCAGTTCCTGCAGTTCTTCTAAGCGGCGCAGGTAGGCCTGTTGGGCAGCGGTGACTTGATCCGGATGCCACCAGTCGATCTGATCTCCTCGAATCCGCATTTGCTGCTGCTCCTGGTGTCTTCGCCCGATGCTGGCCTGCCGGAATCTTCCAGCTTCCCAGCGTTGTCGAGCTTCTTCAGCCAAGGCCAACACAACTGGACCTTCCAACCAATTCTCACAGACTACCCAGCCCTGTTCCGCCAATTGGTCGGGCACTTGCTCCCACTGCTCCATTCGCACTCTCTGGAAAATACACGCTAGCCATGAATTCTCCGTGGAGCGGGAAGTTCCCGTGAGAAGTCCGTGCTGTAACCATCGGATACAAAACACTCTGCTGAAGTCTATGCGCTGATTTCTCAGGAGACTCAAGCTAGATTCGACCTGATTTGGAGAAAACGTATGCCTCAACTCCACTCCATTCTTTCGGTTCCTGGACACTCCGCCAAAATGCAGACCAAGGCTCTCCAGAGTACTGCCGATCTGGTGATGCTTGACTTGGAAGACAGTGTCGCGCTTGCAGAGAAAGAGGGTGCCCGTCGGCAAATCATCCATACCCTGCAGGACCTACCAGAACACCATCCTCGTTTGGCTCTGCGCTGCAACGGATTGGAGACCGCCTGGTTCTATCGAGATGTGATTGAAATCTTGGAAGCTGCCGTGGATCGGGTTTCTGTCTTGGTCATTCCCAAGGTCGAAAACGCAGGCGATGTGGATTGTTTCAGCCGCTTACTGGATGGAATCGAACGACACACCAAGGCTCAGCAGACTATTCGCTTGCATGCTTGCATCGAAAGCCCCGCAGGCTTGGTATAGTCCGAGGCAATTGCCGCAACTTCCTCTCGTCTGGAAGCTTTGGTCTTTAGGATTGCGGACTACTCTCCTGCAATTAGCAGTCCGTTGGTTTCGCTCTCAGGTCATGGCGAAAACGAGGAATCGGTTTATTCAGGCCATCGCTGGCACTACGTCCTGAGTCGTCTAGTCGCCGCTGCCAAGTCTGTAGGTCTGCAAGCGATTGATGCGCCCTATGGCAACTTTCGAGATACCACTAGACTGGAACAGTCCGCTACCCAGGCACAGGCTTTGGGCTGTGATGGCAAGTGGGCGATTCATCCAGAACAACTGGATGTGATTCAACAGGTATTTTCTCCAACGACTACGGAGATTGAACTGGCACAAAGAGTTCTAGAGGCGGCACAGGCAGCGGAAAAGCAGGGACTGGGTGCCGTGGCAATCGATGGTCGAATGATCGATCAGGCTACGGTACAGTTGGCAAAAAGAGTTTTAGATAATGAATGAGTAGTCGGATTGACCTAGTCTGGTGTTCAGCTCTGCTGTAGGATAGGCGTTTGAAATCAACTTAAATTTGACGCATCAGATCATTCTGACAGGATTAATTACTTCCGTTTGTGGTGAACAAAATGACCTTAGCAGAAACAATTTATCAGAAGAGTCTCACGTTGCCCGAAGAGAAGGCAAGAGAGGTGTTGAATTTCATCGACGCTTTACAGCAAAAACCCAAACATAACGATGTACACATCGTTGACAGTCAGAATTCTTCGTTATTAGCAGTTTTTGAAAAGGCAGGATTGGTAGGTTGTCTGGCAACTGATGAACAACTCTCAACGAACTACAAGACTGTGCTGGATTATTCTCGGAAGCATCGCTCCTGATGATCATCTTGGACACTGGATTTTGGTTTGGCCTGCTAGACCGGCGAGACCAATACCACTCTGCTTGCTACAGTTTTTTGTCAATCTGTGAAGAACCGTTGATTACAGCCTTCCCAGTTCTGACAGAATCAATGCATTTGCTGATGAATCGTGGCTACCCGTAGCAAGGGCTGTCACTTTGGAAGACCCTGCAGCAACTCCACCAACTTAAAAAATTCTCCACCTTTTCCCTCACTGAAGAACATCTTCCTGGACTGCAGCAATTGTTGGAGCAGTATCAGAGTCTGCCAATGGATCTTGCTGACGCCTCTCTAGTTTTGCTGACTGAACACCTGGGCCACGGTAGAATCGCTTCTACCGATGAGAGAGATTTTCAAACCTACCGCTGGAAAAAGCACCATCCCTTTACAAACTTGCTCCTACCATAGATCAATCCTAGGCCCAACGAATCTCTGCGCTGTTGTATTGAAAAGTTGAACTGGCTGAGCAAGCAGACAGCTACTGACCCTGCTGCTTCTGGAAGGCTTCAAACTCAGCTTCCAGTTGCTGGCTGAACTCCGCGTAGGTCTGATTCGAAATGTGATTGAACAATTGATCATCCCGGAAAGGTCGAGGCTTCGTCAGCAGTTGTGGCTCCTGCTTGGCTTTGGGTGGTGTGGAGACGACGACCGGAGCCGGTGTCTCTTGGGCAGGGGGAGTTGGCTGGGTGGGTTTTGTTGCGGCTGCGGTGGCTGCAGGCTTGGTTGCCTCTGCCGTTGCGGTAGCTGGCTTCGTCTCTTGGGCCGTTGCTACAGGCTTTTCTGGAGCTGGTGTCGGAGTTGGTCGGTTCGCAGCAACTGCCATGACCTTGGGTAAACGGAGTCTCACAGACTGCAACCACTCACGCGCCACATCACTCTGTACCGCGAAGTTGATCCCTGTGATCGCCAGACCATCCGAGGCCTTGCGAGCTATACTGGTGTTCACCCCAATCATCTGTCCATCTTCATTGAGCAACGGCCCACCAGAATTTCCACGATTCAAACTCGCCTCAGTCTGGAAGGTGTGATTGCCACGGACTCCTTCCGCGTTCCGAATTCTCGCCCCGATGCGTCCGGAGGTAAGCGACCAGAGCCCTCCATTTTCCGGATGCCCAATCGCCAGTACCGGATCCCCAATCTGCACACTATCCGCAGGTCCCAAGCCAAGTGGTGTCACCTTGGGTGGATCTTCAACCTCCAGCAGGGCCAGGTCCAGTTTCTCCGAATAATGGCTCACCTTCGCCTGACGTCCCTTGCGGAAGTTCTGCTCAATTCCGTCGTTGGGGTTCTCAAAACTGTAAAAAACCAGTGTCTTGTCCATCGGGCGTCCACTGTCTCCGAGGACTACGTGAGCGTTAGTCAGCACATGTCGATTAGTGATCATTGAACCCGTCCCCTTGGAGCGAGTCTTCGAGTTCGGTTCCATGCTGACCAGTAGCACCACGGCTGGGACTGCCTTCCGATAAACTTCTGCTGGAGTTGCAGCTAATCCCGACTGCATCAAGCTCAGCAACAGAATTATCCCTAGTACCAAAACGGTTTGTAGCTTTGTAGTGAGTTGCATCAGTTTCTCCAGCTTATCGTGAAATCTTTGCTTTTCTTTATATTGCCTTATATTTTCCATCTCAATGTACCAATTGTACCATACTAAGCTTCAAACTGAACGCTCAAACCTTGTTTGATAGCATACCCAAATGACTGCCTCTCATCCAACCTATCGGCCACCTTCTCCTCAGACAAGAAGGCAAATCGATCAGCCCAGTCGTGGTCGAGCTGTGAAGCTCACAGGCTCAATCGGTTGCTCTTCCAACAGCTGTAGCATTCGTTGGATGGAGCGTTCCAACTGAGCATCGCGTCCTGCAGCATAATCATGGGGAGCGTCTTCGATCTCCTCATCCGGTGCCACTCCCTGGTTTTCGACATTCCAACCTGCCTTGTGAAACCAGATTGAGTACTGAGGCTGGGTTGTCGTCGTGCCATCCACAAGCTGATAGCGAGAGTCGATACCGATTACTCCACCCCAGGTCCGTTTGCCGAGCAGCGGTCCCATTTTCAACTCACGGAAGCTATAGCTGAACATGTCTCCATCCGACCCAGCAAACTGGTTCGTCAGCGCCAACAGGTGTCCACGCAGCGTGTGGTACGGATAAGACTCCGGAGCACCCCAGCGGCGTACATCATAACCCAGATGTCGATGGGCCAGCTTCTCCAGTATCAGCGGAGAGACCATCCCACCTGCGTTGTAACGCACATCGAGGATCAATCCTGCGAGGTGAACCTGGGCCAGAAATCCTCGGTGGAACTCCGCGAGACCCTGTGTCGACATATCTGGAATGTGCAGGTACCCCACTCGTCCTGCGGTCTGCTCGGCTACAAAGTGACGATTCCCTTCCACCCAATCACGATAGCGAGCGGCTCGTTCACTACGCAGGGTACGCACCGCAATGATGCGAGGTTTTTCGTCTTTCTCTGGATGCTGCAAAGTCAGCGGAACCATTTGTTCAGCCTGGTGTAGCAACAACTCTCCGGGGCTGGTCTGCTCATCAAGGGGAACGCCACCAATGGCACAGAGATAATCGCCCTCTCGCACATTGAGTCCTGGTTCACAGAGTGGCGAACGAATCTTCGAACGCCAGTGATCACCGGCATAGAGTCGTTGAATCACGTAGCGCTTGGCAGCCACATCCCACTCCAGATCAACACCGAGTCGTCCAAGTTGATAACGTCGCTTGGGGGGATAATCTCCTCCATATTCGTAGGCATGCGAAGTGCCCAGTTCGCCCTGCATCTCCCAGATCAAATCCGACAATTCAGCCCGTGACGCTACTCGGTCCAACAGCGGACGATATTGTTCAGCCACTTCCTGCCAACGCACCCCAGACATCTCCTCATCCCAGAAGAACTCTCGCTGCAGACGCCAGGCTTCGTGATACATCTGCTCCCACTCCGGACGCAACTCCACGGCAAAGCGCAATCGATCTAGATCCAGCCAGCCGGTCTTGCGGGAAGGTTCCTCAGGCGAACCATCGTCCTCACTCACATTGGCTCCAGCTTCCAGCACGCGCAGGCCTTCTTCGCTGGCATAGGTCATCGTACGAGCGGAAGGAGTCACTTCCAGGTAGTCCAGCCCCTGCAGCAACAGCTCTTTCTCCTGCTTTTCGAAGTCATAGGCCCAGAGCAGCCCCTCTGGTTTGCGCTTGCCTGGCTTTTCCTCCTCGCTACCACTACTCAGTGGAAACTCACTGAAAAGCACTCGCTTGCGTAGGCCAAAGACCTGCCCATAGATGCCTTCATTCACCGGAAACTCAATGATTCGCTGGGACAAACCCTCCCAGTCGATACGTAGTGGGACCGGTTCTTCCTTCTTCTTCTTGTCTTCTTTCTTCTCGGTGCTCTTCTCGCTGTTTTCCTCTTCTCGCTCTTCGGGTTCCTCTTCTTCTTTTTCTCCAGGAGGCGCAGGTTGTTCCAGGAAAGGGGAACGCAGGTCATTGCGCAGAGCAATAAGGTAGGGCTTCATGCTACGGGCAAAGCTCGCCCCAATTTGCACGGTGTCCCAGATCGGCTGGTAAGTGCGTGAGGAGAGGAAATAGAGCCACTGACCTTCCGGATCAAAGGCGGGACCAAAGTCATAGCGTACCGGTTCAGTCACCTGCCGTGGCTCGGGTTGCTCGACGGAACAGAGGAAAATAGCGGATTGCTCGGTGTTCAGGTGTTTGCTGTAAGCAACCCAATTACCGTCTGGAGAGAAGACAACATCCTCAATTTCACGCAGGTCAGAAGCATCCAGCAGTGTCAAGGCTCCTTTCTCGAGGTTCAGATACCACAGTTCCAGACGACTGGTAGTCAGCAACAAGGCGGGCTGAGTCGGAGAAGCGACCATGGACTGAACACGACCTTCGGGCAATTCGATCCGCTCCAAAGGCGACACCGAGGCCTCTTCGGCAAAGAGCAGCAGTTCCTCCTGGGAGTTTTGTTCATCGGCAATCGTCGCCAGCCGTCCATCTGCGAGATACGTTGGCAGTCGATAACGGGTTCCCTGTCGCTTGCCATGCTGTTGCACTGCGAGTTCCCAAAGTGGCATTGAGGCCAACCTGCCACGCACCGATAGAGCAACCGAGTGTCCCTTGGGATGCAGAGCGAAGTCCTCCCACTCCTCGGAACCATAGACGAACTTGCGCTGCACATGAAACTGTGGGGATGGCAGAGTGATCGGCAGTACCTCACCTATCTCCTGCCCAGATTCCCAGCGACACAAGCTCCCTGCCCGGTGGTAAATCACCTGGGACTCACCAAAAGCAGGCTGGCGTACATAGAATCCGGTTTCCTTAGTCTCCTGGCGCAGGTCACTGCCATCTGGCTGACATGACCAGAGGTTGCCGGTTCGATCGACATCAGAGAGAAAATAGATTCGGCCCTGCCACCAGATCGGGGCGACCGGATTGCCCGGATGATCACTGAGGATACGCTCGAAGGTTCCTTCCCCACTAGCATCGACCCAGATCTCCCCATGACAACCTCCCCGGTAGCGCTTCCAGCGAGAGTTCTGGACGGTATTGCGGCCCAGTACTCGTCCCAATCCAGCAGGTTCTGTCGAAAGAGTTCGAGCCGGACCAAGATTCACTGAACGGATTGGACCTCCTTCTAGGGGAACTTCATAGAGTTGGGCATCTGCGTTGCCATGAATTGAGCGGTGTGCTCCACAGAAACGGATGGAGGTGCCGTCAGCGCTCCAACCATCGATGTGCAGTACATGCCCCACGTAGGTCAGCCGTCGCAAGGGACCACCCTCAGCAGGTAGGCAGTAGACCTCCTGCTCACCTTCTTCTGCAGCGACTAGGGCAAGCCAGCGACCACAGTCAGAGAGACGAGGAGTCTGCAGTTCGCTTCGGGATTCGGTCAGGCGCTGGGCCCGCCCTCCCTCCAGGGCGACTTCCCAGAGGTTGTCTTCAGCCACAAAATAGAGTTGGTTCGTACCAAAAGTGGGGAAACGGAGATAGCCGAGTACAGGAGAATGCATTGCTTCCATCAATCAGGGGAACGACAGTCAACAGAAAAAGAACATCACGATAGAGGAGGTATTCTGGCGAGGCAAGCAGAGGTATTGGAAAAATCTTGTTTCAATACTTCTCAATATTCATCATCAGCATGCTACTTTCCAACATAATCATTTTATCTTCATGACTGGCAAGCTTTAAGCAATTTCCTCACGAAATCCTGAAATCGTAGATGCGGACACACAAAACCTGTTTATGAATGTCTCAACACTTCCCTCGTCATTAGGGGGCCAAGAAAGCCAATCGAAATCTCTAGTAATCAAATTAGGTGTGATGCTGCTTTTGCAAGTAGAGAGAAATCTACGCAACTCTCATAACCACTCTGCAGTACCCCACTTGAATAATTCTTCTTACAAAAGGGGTCAAAATGAAATTCGTTAGTTTGCTCACTTTTCTCCTGATTCCTAGCTTCTGCTTAGCCATTACATGCGACGAGTTACAGTCTCCTACACAGGTACGAGAATTTCTGGAGCGCTCCAAAGATTCTAATCCCATCTTGCGGCGTAACGTCAGCACCACCCTGGAAATCAGCCCATGTGAAAAAGAAGCCTGCAATTCAAAAAATCGCAAAGAACAGCAAAAGGAAGTACTTCACCTGTTGCGTCTTGACGATAAAAGTAGAGTTCATTTTCTGGAAGGATCAAGATCATCACAGTGTTTGATCCAGCGAGGCGAACGGTTGCTGGGCTGTGCAGCTTGCAGCAAGTTGGCTAACGAAGCGTGCCGAAGCTACCCAGATAGTTCCACTACTCGTTTGCAAGGTACAAACATTGATTCGCATGACTTTTCTATGCTGACATCAGAAAGCAGTACATATTCCTGTAACGCATTAGAAAAAAATCCTGGGTTTTTCAAACTAGAGATCGGCATTTCTGGAGCGCAGTATGACCAAGTGATTGCTTTTTTCGATGAGAAAAGAGAAATCCCTGTCACCCTCAACTTTTTTACAGATGGTATACTACGTAAAGTTTACCGTACCTTCCCTAAGTACTACCTGCAAATTGATGATCAATGGATCTCTACAGTCCTGAGGGTGCGCTCCACGCAAGGAAATGAAAAAGCTTTTGTTGCTGAAACATTGGTCTATGTGCAACGTGATGGCAACAAATATGATCTATATCTAGATTCCACAAATGATCCAAAGCTGAAAAATACGAATCCATCAAATCTCTTTATTACTAACTGAGTCTTGCGGATGCGCTCACTACTGCTCAGGTTCACTTGTCTACTCAGTTGGATGTTAAGCCTCCCAGTTCTTGCCCAGGGTACCCAACCCTTTCCTGTATCAGCATTAAACTCTAGTACTGACATCGTTGAACAGCGTGAAATTCTTCCTGAAGAGTTGAAAAAATTCATTCCTGAGCCAGACCAATTCCAATACCTGCCCAAGGAATTGCAGAACAAAGTGATTGTTCAACTTAGAGAGATGATTGACGCAGAAAAAATCTGGACTCAGCAAACAGCAACACTAACCGAACCCAGTCCCTCTGAACAACAATCCTCAAGTTCACAGCTTGAAAAAAACATTGAACAACTTTCTACCATTCGCTTAAGCCAACATCCTCTGCAACAGCAATTTGAAGATTTAAGTTCCCATAGAGACAATTTAGAATCACAGTTCCAAAATGCAATACAGCGAGGAAACTTCAAATTAGTTCGTGGATTAGATGCCCAATTAAGCGGACTCGAAAGCATCCTGCTGCTCACAAAACTGGCTCTACACAAGACAACCTCACCAATGGTGGAGTCGGTACTAGATGCAACCAAATCTTCTAAAAAAAACAAAAGCTTAGGAGTACTTCCAGCAGTTCAACTAGATTCAATTTCTGAAAAAAATATCTCCTCACAAGATAATTCTTCACAAAACGTAGAGATACCCCTGGTCCCAAGCTTTACTCGAGATGAACTGGGACTCGATGAAGACCCTTTCGCTGTAGCAGAGCCCATAACGGCTGAAGAAGACCTTGGACTCAGCGAAGATCCCTTTGCAGATATTGATCGGGCTGACGAAGATGAGCTAGGGCTCAATGAAGATCCTTTCGCTGTAGCAAAGCCCACAACAGTAAATCCTGAATCTTCAAACACCGGAGAAACTTTTGAAGAGAAGTCACAAACCTCTGCAGATGAGCAACAAGCAGCTGAAGACTTTCCGGTCAAGGTACAATTTTCCCATGCAGTGACTACAGTATTTGGAACCAGTGAAATCAGTGGACTCTACCAGATTGATCCAGAATTTGAGAGTCTCAGTGAGTACACCTTCGGAACGACCTATGAGCAAAAAATCCGTGTTCAGACATCCCCAAAGTTCTATAACTACGCACGCCTGACCGTCAACTTCAATCAGCGCTACGAACGCAACAAAGAGCAGTTTCTCGATAGCTATTTTACGATTCGAGAAATTTACTCAAATTATCAGGATGGATCCCACCAACTACGCTGGGGAACACAGATTTTTGAGTTGGGCAAGCTGGATTTTGACAGTCCCATTGATGTGCTGCACTTGCAGGAAATCACTGCACTCCTCTCATTGGATTTAGAAAATAGTAAGGAAGCCCTGCCTTCCCTGCGTTACCAGTGGCTAGGAGAGGACCAGGTAGTAACCCTGATTTTACTACCCTTAAGACCAACAACACTGGGCATGCGTTTTACTGAGTTGCGGGAAAGCCTAGAAGCACAGGAGGATGGTGGACAGGAAAATGGTTCTTCACTAAGAGATTATTTTGGATTGCAATACCAATGGTTTGCTCCCAGCTATGATCTACGATTTAGCTACTTTCATTGGTTTGATCAGGATTCTTCTATCACGTTTGACTATGAACCATCTCAAGAATTCCTAGTTGAGAATAGTTTTGATGAGAGACGATCGGCCTTTGAAAAACTGGCAGCTAATTACACGGAAAGAGAATCTAAACTAGATTTCTTGACTCTTGAGGGAGATGTAAGCTGGGAAGGCTTGGTCTGGAAATTTGATCTTGGTTATTTCCTGCAGAAAAATCTCTATTCCTATGAAATCGATGAGAATCGGAATCTATACTTTCGCACTGTTCGCTCTCCGTACCACACTTTAGCAACCTCCTTAGAGACCCGTGTGGAGCAGATATTTCTACTTGGAGCCTACTCTCTAAGACATTTTACCAATGTTCCAGGAGGTACTCATGCTGTGCGTTATGAAAATCAGGAAATCCTACAAACACATCAACGGCCGTTAACACGTCATCAAGTTTCTGGAATCGCAGTTGTACCCTGGAGTGATGAAATTCAATTTCGCTTTGTAGCTTACCGAACCTTTCCTTTTGAACAGACAGGCTTACTACACATGACTGTTTGGGATGAACCCACCGAGGATATCCAGTGGTCACTAAAGTTTTTACGATACATAACTCCTGCTCAGAAGATGCTAAACTCTGAAGTTACTGCTACCCAAGTTTTCATAAGCTATCGCAAACAGTTCCGTAGCGGTTAACATGAAAATGTCTTGGCTGAAACAGGGAAATCAATACTACCGAACTCTGCTTGTAGCCGTTGCTTCACTGACTGTCGTACTCGTAATTTTTGGTGGAAGTAGCTTGTTCAATTCCCAAGGCAAGCTACAGATTGATCCCACGATCGAACCTTTCATCAGTCGTGACTCAGACGCCTACCAAGATTTTCTTCAAACTCGATCGCTATTTGGCAATGAAGAAGTCTTGGTCGTTGCCTTGCAGCCAGTCCCTCCACAAGCTTTGGGATTGGCACATCTAGAGCTGCTAGAGTCCCTCCGTAAAACTCTTCAAAGTCGGCTCTCAGGCCTGAAGCCGATTCAATCTGTCTTTGATATCCCCCGTCCCGTGGGAGTATGCTCAGGATACTCCTATTTCCATCAGGAGCAACCTGGCTCCATCTGTGTTTCTAGGTTACAACGACTACAAGAAGAGTTGGCCTGCCTACAGACCTCCAAACCCCCAACAAGTACTCCTAGTGATCTGGCTCTCTCATTAGAAGACGATCCATTGGGAGCATCTGAAAATCCTAGCAACGATTTGGCAGATAGCCTGTTGTTGGATCTAGATCCTACTGAGTTACCTCAATTTGATGAAATTTCCTCAGCAGCCCCACCCTGTCCTGCTAAAGTTTGGCAAAAAACAGCAGAAGAGTTACGGCAAGAAGCCGATCAAGACATCAAGCAAATCCTGAAAGAGTTAGCAGAAAATTCCTTAGCACTAGGAGATTTCATTTCAGTAGAAGCAACTACCTTGGGAATGTTGCTGCAGTTCAACACTAGTTCCCTACCTTCCTCTGCAGAAACCCAAGAAACTCTGCAAGAAATTCTCAAAGAGTTCAGCTCTCCAGAACTGCGGGTAGCCTATGCCGGTCAGCCCAGGCAGATCTATGCATCGTCCAAGGCTCTACAGGAGGACATCGAAAGAATTTTACCCCTCAGCCTCGGTCTGATCATCATTGTGTTATTTGCTATTTTTCGGACACTTCAAGTGATCATCGTAGCTTTTGTCAACGTAGTCCTTTCACTAGTTTGGACTGCATCTTTCGTTGGCTTGCTTGGTCACCGTTTGAATCTGGTAACGATAGCCTTTGCCCCAATTCTGATTTGTGTCGGTAGTGCTTACGTCATCATGGTCTTGGACCGATTTCTTAGCGTCAGCAAAAATCTGCCAGAAGAATCTGTCGACAGTCGCGTCTCCAAGACCCTTGATGAGGTAATAATCCCTGTGAGTGTTACTGCCTTTACAACCGTGGTTGGCTTTGCGGCATTGATCGCCAGTCCTATTCCTGCAATTCAGCAATTAGGACTGTATTCCTGTGTAGGAATTCTGCTGAGCAATTTCTTTGCTCTAACAGCCACCCCCTCGTTACTGAAAATTCTCCGAGTTCCGGCTCCTCACACTCAGTCCAGCCATGTCCGAAACTCCCTACGTTGGTTTGGTGAAGGTAGTGAGTGGTTACAGTATCGAGCTCGGAAAGTCATCATCTTCTGGCTACTACTCGCAACAATAGCCGGTCTCGGTATCCTGAACTTGAAAATTGACAGTAATTCTCAGGCACTTGCACCAGAACACCCACTTGAACAGGACCTTAGCCTAATTGAATCTGATTTGGCAGGGACTCAGTCTCTTCGTTTGGTCTTTCAAGCTAAGCCCGAAGCTCAAGAAGAGTTAGTTTCTGCCGCCACCATTGTCGGCCTAGATAATTTTGAAGTTTGGCTGCTGATTCTGAAAACAGAACAATGGCCTGATTCCCTGAAGGGATTGCGTATTGATAAAATCTATTCGCCAGCTCAGACACTCTGGGTCTATCGGAATGGCTTGGATGATTTGAATGATCTGGAGGTTCAGCATTTTTTTGAAAAACTGGCCGAGCAAGACGGCCCAGTGTTTCTTAGTCCAGATGGTGAAAACTTACTAGTGACGCTTCGGCTGAAAACAGATGGCTCATCGGAACTACTTGAACTCCGAGAACGACTGCAACAAAAGTTGCCTGAGTTTGTTCCTCACCTTGATGTTACTTTCACGGGAGGAGCAGTTCTGACAAGTGAATCAGCGAATAACATTGCCTCAGGACAGATTAACAGCGTATTGCTGGCGCTATTTCTGATTTTTGGAGTGATGTGGGGCCTCTTTCTCTCCTGGAAGATGGGTGTGATCGCACTTTTTCCAAACATCGCTGCTGTTGTACTTTTCTTCGGAACTCTTGGCTGGTTTGAGATACCGCTTGGAGTAACCATTTCAATCATTGCTTCCATTGCCCTGGGCATTGGGGTCGATGATACCGTCCATTTTCTGACTCGCTATCATGAACGGGTTAAGCAGGAACGGGATCGACGCAAGGCAGCGCAATTGGCACTGCAGCAGATGACCCGACCAATGCTGACAACCACCATTGCCCTAGGTCTAGGTTTTAGTGTCTTTGCGTTTTCCGAACTTGATTCTCTGCAGTTGTTTGGGCTGCTAACCGCTTATACCCTGCTGGTTTGCCTAGCCACTGACTTGACCTTTCTACCAACCATTGTGATGGAGACTGGCCTGGTTACTGTTTGGGATTATGTTGGTCTCCGCATCAACAAACAGCTGGTTCAGCGTCTTGCAATCTTCCGTGGCCTGAGTGTAAGAGAAGCTAAGATTGCAACACTCCTCGCATACTCAGAAGATCTGAAAAATCGACAAGTTCTGTTCAAAACTGGAGATCAAGGTCAGGAGATGTTTGTCATACTATCTGGAAAGATACGAATTCAACAAAATCCAACTGGTGGTGCAACTCTGGCAGAACTAGAGGAAGGTTCTACATTTGGGGAAATGGGATTGTTTCGGAGGGCACAACGTAGTGCAACGGCAATAGCTGTTGGCGAAACCCGCCTACTGGTGATCAATCGAGATAGCCTCTATCACCTGATGCAACAACGTCCTCGCATTGCAACTACTCTTTTTCTCAATCTCGCTCGACAACTCCGGCAGGCAATTTTGCAGACCAGTAAACGGGTGCTGGATCAAGTATCAAAGACTCAGCAGGAAGAAGCACCACCAACTTCTCAGCCCAGGCCTCTGATGCTGAATATCTTTCAGGGCATGACAACCAAAGAACAAGAAAGTCTGAGGGGTTTTGGCGTACTGCGATCTCTTCCCCAGGGTGAAAAAATCATGAATCAGGGAGAACAGGGTAAGGAAGTACTTCTATTGCTACAAGGTCAGCTAAAGGTGCAAATAAACAAAGATAAGGGCTATGTTGTCCTCGCACTGATCAATCCCGGCAACTTGGTTGGAGAGACCGCTTGGTTAGAAGAAAATCTAGTTCGAACAGCTGATGTAGTCGCCGGAACAGATAGCCTCGGACTATTCTATAATCGTCTTGCATTGGAAAAATTGTGCACTCAAGAGAGCCGTCTAGCAGCTCGGTTTGCCTTTAATCTGATCTGTCTGCTTGCAGATCGTCTGGAGGCCGCTAATGAACAGCTAGAACACACAACAGCAGGAGCTGGAGTCTAACTCTCGTACACAGATCGATTCCTTTTGAATCCATTCTCACTATCTCCACATCCAAATTTTTGCCATCTCAATGGAGACCAAAAGAATCACACGCCACAAATCGTAGTCGCACATAGTCGACCGTCCATTTGCCAGAGTCATCACAAAGAGTAGAAGCCAAATCCTTGGTGACCTCAGCAATCATCTCTTCACGCCCTGCTCCCTCCGTACTCAGGAACGAACCTGCAAAGGTCTCCAACCAGCCTCGGAGCTCTCCGGGCAAGACTGTTGGACGGGGAATCAACTGAATCACTGGCACTTGAAAGCTGGCTTCTTCCAGGAGTTGACGATATTCCTCTACACTCGGAAAGTACCAGGGATTCACAGGGGCCAAACCTCTACGCTGACGCGCCTTCGTCAGGGCTGCCAAGACAGAAACCACATTCCCCTGTCCGCCCATTTCTGCGACAAACCGACCAGTAGGCTTCAACGCTCGCTTCACACCGGCAATGACCTCTCTAGGCTGGGTCATCCAGTGTAGGGCTGCATTGGAGAACACCGCATCAAACGCACCTTCGAATTCCAGATGCTGTCCATCTATCACCCGGGCGTTGATGCCTTTTGCCAGTGAGGATTCAACCATCGCAGGGCTGCTATCGACTGCTATGACATGGCAACCAGCATCTATCAACTTCAGGGTCAGCTCGCCATCTCCACAGCCAAGATCGAGTAACGTCTCCCCAGCCTTTGGATTCAGCAGTTGAAGTACTGATTCCCCCAAATCACTCACAAACCGTGCGTTTTGGTCATACCCAACCGGATCCCACTGCGTAGCGAGGTTTTTCTCACTCATTGCTGACTCTCTGAGTCAATCGGTAAAATCGGTTCCAACTCTTCCTTTCGGACCAAGTGGTCATGCAGCATCCGTTCAGCAGTCTGGGCAATCGAGCGGAAGTACAGTCCGGTAGGGAGCCAACAGTTCATCCGTGGCAAGCTGACGTCGCAGGCGATCCTGGAGGGTCTCATCCAGGCGGAGCAGTTCATAAACCGGCAGACGACCTCCGACTGCAGACCGAACCAAACGCTGGGAAAGTACCAACAGCAGCGTGTCTGCAATCAGCGCTCGCTCGAAACCAAGATTTTCCAGACGCTGTAGGCAACTGAGTGTGTTGTTCGTGTGCAGGGTTGCCAGTACCAAGTGACCTGTTAGCGCTGCCTTGAATGCAATCTGGGCTGTTTCCTCATCCCGAATCTCTCCCACCAGAATCACGTCTGGATCCTGACGCAAGGTTGCTCGCAGAGCTTCCGCAAACCCTAGTCCCTGGGCAGGCTGCACCGAAACCTGGGTCAGGCGTGGCAGGTGATACTCAACCGGATCTTCAATCGTGATCACATTCTTGCGTTGAGCGTCGAGCTGATTCAAGAGGGCATAGAGCGTTGTCGTCTTGCCGCTGCCAGTTGGTCCAACCACAAGCAGCATTCCGTATTGACGGCGCATCACGGTCTTGAGTACCGCCCGATCATCTTCATAAAAGCCAAGTTGTGCCAGATCCAGCCACAGGTCCCCAGATTCCAACAAGCGCAGCACTAGTTTTTCACCCTGTTCAGTTGGCAGACTGGAGAGCCGTAGGTCGTAAAGCTGGCCATCTGGGGTTCGTTGCTGCAGGTAGCCGTCCTGAGGTCTGCGACGTACTGCGATGTCCAACCCAGCCTGTAGCTTCAGGTGAGGTAACAACTGACTGGAGAGCAAGGAGTTGAGTTCTGGTAGTGTCTGCAATTCACCATCGATGCGTAGACGTCCCAGCAGTTGATCTGGCTGTTGACCCGGTTCCAAATGAATGTCAGAAGCCCCGTAGCGTAGCGCCACATTGAACAGTTCCTGCCATTGTTGGGAAACTTCCACCTCCTCCATTGCAGGAGCATCACCACGTCCTTCACGATAGAGTTGAGCCAGCCGCACACGGTTTACCAAGCCGAGGCGGAGACCAGGATACTGGAACTGCAAGCGTGGAAGACGTCGCCAATCCGCCAGAGCGGTCAGCGCCAGCCAGGGAATGCCCTCATTACCCACCAGCAGCAACAGGGATTCATGAAAGAGCGCTTCCAGCTGGTCAACCTCCCTGGGTAACAGGGGCAACTGATATCGACGAGCCAGGCGCTCCAGGACCACATCTTCCAACGTGGGGTGCTCCTTGAGAACCTGCTGTAGCCGAGAAAAATCAGCTAGCGATTCTTCTGCATTTTCCAGCTGGTAAACCAAGTCTCTGGGCAGTACTCCCTCCTGGCGCAACCACTTGAGCAACTGCATTCAGCGGCTCCTACGTATGCTGTGAGCCTTCGAGATCTCGATGAAAAAGATTTCGCTTTGTCTGGATTCCGTTACCATAATTTCTCTTCAAAAATCCCAACTCAACAGGAGTATTGCTCGATGGTTCGCATCACAAAAGTCTACACCCGTACCGGAGACACTGGCGAGACCGGACTCGTTGGTGGAACCCGTCTACCCAAAGATCACCCTCGAATCGAAGGTTTTGGCACTGTCGACGAACTGAACAGCTGCTTGGGGTTAGTTCGCAGTTTCAATACTCAGAAGCCACAATCCGAGCGCCGAGACAAGCTCGAGTTGATCCTACAGGCAATCCAACAGAAGCTCTTCGACATGGGTTCTGAACTGGCCACACTACCAGGTGACGAATACCCCGGACAGATCAAGCTGGAGGAAGCTGATGCCGCTTGGCTGGAAGAAG
>JACLAD010007258.1_pt1 | contig 19243 bp, 11 predicted proteins | sample 8027901 | NCBI WGS metagenome assembly JACLAD01 (sample SAMN15725071, study PRJNA655200) | protist metagenome | isolation source: fluorescence activated cell sorting (FACS) single amplified genomes of... | place: Spain: Blaines Bay Microbial Observatory, Mediterranean Sea | collected 2016-07-05 | reverse complement strand
AGCAGGCAGCCCTGGGCTGTTGCTTCGGTTTTCCAACCAGCAGACCCAACCACCTCACGTACCCTTTGAAGCCAGTCAAAAATTGAGAACGATAATCGACATAATGACAATATCCGGATCGAGATCAACAAAAATGGTGGACTCTTTTTCAACTATGGCGATACCTACAACGCCCTTCAGTGGACCTCTTCGAATAATCTTATTTCTGCGGGCAGTTGTTACGGTTTGTATGTAGACTTTAACGGTGGTTCCACTGGGGTAAGTTCAGGGAGTATCAACAGCTACTAAAGCCTTTTCCAATTCAAGCTGGTAAACTTGGCCAACAGTGTAGTCACAGACATTACATCAGGCGGTACGTGGTCTAACGTCAACAGATCCTACGGTACTAACCAAGATGTTCTAGGATATTTCTATGTTGGTTCTTATCTGACAGAATCTTCAAAACGCTTCAAGGATAAGATTGCTTGCACCGTAATGACTACTCAAGATCAAACAGCATACTACCAGATGACACTGAGATTGCCCTGATGGTGCAAGATCCAATCAGCTAGCTGAACAGCTATAAAGTCGGCAATCCGTGGTGGAACCTGAATGAAAACTCTGATTACAGTAGTAATTTTGCACTGGTTTGGGTACGGGTGAGCAGGGAACTAAAATCTGGGTAATGGGTAATGGGACAACCGATGCTTTTTCGAACATTACTAGTCAAGTCAACAGCCACAACAGTGTTCAGTATCTCCGGATTAAAAACATGACATCTTCGAGCATTGTTTCTGTTAGTATTCCTCGACTCCAGTAAAGTGTTAGTCTAGCATAAGCCAGGTGACTCGCATAAATTAAAATGTCTTCATTTTAGAACAGCATGGAGGTCTATAATCTCTATAAAAACGATGGTCCCCTCAGGGTCTACTTGTTCTTGATTCACAGCAATTTCTTTTACCTACCCTAGGGAAAAGGTGGCTACCCGGCCGGTTGAGGAGCTAGCTCCAAACTAACCAATTTCCTCACTTTTTCAGTCAGAAAATATCCCTCACCCACCATCTGCGATGAGTTCCTCTTTCCCAACGGATGATGGTTTTTGGAAAGTCCTATTCGTCCCGCAAAAGTATCCAAACCCACTGTGCTCTCAAAGCACTGTCAATAAGACTAGCTTGCACTTTGAACCTTCACTAAGGATATAGTCGATAGTCTGCAATTCAGTGAGTTCAGCCTGACTAACTTGCTCCAACTCGTTGAGAAGGCTTCCAAAATTACTTTTTAGCCAGAACTCGTCCCTAACGGTGAAGCAGATCTGCCCACCTGATTTAGTGATACGCAACATTTCATGTAGGGCCTCGGGCCGCACATGCCCAAGGGTGAAGGTACCGATACAGATCACCGCATCATAGGTATCTGCTGCTATTTGCAAAGACTGGTTCAGATCGATTTGCTGCAGTGCCCGATAACACCCCTTGGCCTGAGCCTCATTCAACATAGACTGAGAATAATCAACGCCATCAATCTGAAACTTTCTCGCTTTCGCAAGGAGTTGACCAACCAGTCCGGTCCCACAGCCAGCATCTAGCACAACGGCGTCCTCCATTGGCAGGTATTTCGACAACAGCTCCACACTTCTTTCAGGGGCCTGGTAACCAAAATTTTCCAGCAGATCCTGATCGTAGGTCTTGGCCCAGGACCCATACGCTTCTGAGATGTCCTGCAGGCTCTTGGCATTGAGTACCTTGTCGTGGATTTCAGTTCGGTGTCCCATTCAGCGTTCCTCTGATTTAAATTCACTAGCGATGCAGTTACATGTTGGGAATAGCAGCCTACCTTAGCACAAGGGCTGGCCCAAATGGCAAATCTGCGATTCTTGTATTGTGCGAATTGTGGTGGGGGATTTTTGCCAATTGACTGATCTTTTAGGTTTTATGAAATCAATCAAATCCCTCACCCACCATCTGCGATGCCTCCCCCCTCTTCCACTGGGCGAGGGCTCTTTCAGATAAAAAAATTTCCATCTGAAAAATTTATTTTTTCAGAATTATGATGAAAATTATCCGGAATTTATCTAAATTGTGACAACATTATGAAATCAAATTTAAAATATCCTTGCCGCTCCAGGTCAGAAAATGTAGATAGGCATATATATTTCAATATTGGTTTTGAACAAACGGATTCCAGCGAAGCAATGGATTGCTCCTGAGATGATAACCAAGAATATAAATCCATACTTTGCAAATCCCTATGTTTCTCTCACGGCTACCTGCCCTTTTACTGCTAATCGGCTTAAGCCTGGCCCTGATCGGCTGCGACCTGAAGGAAGCCACCATTGTCTATGATGTAGACTTCCCTCGAGCCGATAGCGATGAGGCTCAAGGAGGCGGTGGTGACGATGGTGGAAGCACCCCAGGTGGCCCAGTTACGCCCACCAATCCTAATGGATCAGGAGCTAGCTACACTGTCTCTAAAACCATTGCCAACGTCTATGAAGATCACTCAGACAATGACAGTTTTACCATAGTTCTGAGCAAGGCACCGACTGCTGATGTCTATGTGGGTATTACTAATCCCGATACAACAGAAGTTTCGGCTAGCCCGACTTCCGTTGTTTTCGGGACAGGCAACTGGTCAACGGCTCAGACTATTTCTTTGATTGGTGTTGAGGATGGAATAGTTGATGGGAATCTGGCTACCAATCTGACCGTCTACATCGATAACTCAACTGATAGTAACTATAATACTGGAATTGATAATGCGACTGTTGCTGTCAACTCAATCGACTCATCTAGTATTTCTGCAATTACTCTAACCACAACAGGTGGTAACTCAGTCACTGAGAGCAGTGGCACTACCGACACATTCACTGTTGCCCTAGCCACTCGCCCTGCTCAGAATGTGACTGTCACCCTCACCTCCGCTGACACGGGTGAGGTAACTGTCGCTCCATCCTCAGTTGTTTTTGGTACCGGAAACTTTAGTTCTGCCCAGACAATCACACTGACTGCTGTTGAAGATTTTGTTGTCGATGGGAATCAGAATGTAAACATCTCAGCCAATGCCACTTCAACAGACATATCATACAATAGTATTGGATCTACAACACCTGTTACAGTAGTTGATAGTGGATATGCGACACCAGCAGTAATCACTAATCTGAGCGCCTCTGCTGGCACTCAGCTAAACACTCTTACTTGGTCTCAGCCATCAGGAGCAGACAATTATACACTATACTGGTCTACCTCCTCTCCTGTCACCACATCATCTGCCAACTTCACAATTTCTCCAAGTTCAACACTCACTTATACTCATGCTGGATTGACAGCAGGAACCACATATTATTATAGAATTGCTGCCAATAACACACATGGGGCTGCAGCACTCTCTAATGAGGTTAGTGGCACTCCAACAGCCTATTCAGGCCCACCTGTCTGCAATACAACGGGGACACTCACAGATACAGATCCAGATCTACTTGTTCACTATGCCTTTAGTAACAATCTCAATGACATTGCTGGATCTGGAACCACAGGAAGTCCATATAATTTGAGCAATACAGGCGGGACAATCAAATATGCCCAGAGTTGCGCCTATGGTCAGGCAGCCTACTTTGATTCCAGTACAGGATATTTGGAGAACAGTAACTTCAACAGAACAAATATCGCTTCCTTAGATTCTGGGAATTATACCATTGCTTTGTGGGTAAATCGTGATGCAGATATGATTGAATATGCATCTGCTATTTCCAGTAAGGATACAACAAACAGTGTATCCACTTGGGGAGATTCGATTCAAATTGATGTTGATGAAAGTGGTGGAAACAACTACATGCGCTGGAACAATGCTCCTTCAACAGGAATTTCAGATCAAGCAATGATCACTGATGGAACGTCTCTGACAGACTGGTCTTATCTCACTGCAGTTCATTACGACAACAATACCGCTCAATTCTATCGAAATGGGGTATTGGTGGGAACACACACCACCTTTCCTGCGAGATGGTACAAGATGAAAGTTGGCATCAATCGGGGTGGGTATGTGGGGAATCAGCATGGTCTTGGCTTGGCTTGGAAAGGCTACATTGATGAAGTCAAGGTATACAACCGGGCCTTTGATGGGGATGATGTCACCAATGCTTGTCTACTTTATGATCAGTGTGCAACTCTCGCTCCAGTAACCCCAGACAATCTCACAGCAACAGCAGCCAGTTCTTCACGGATCAATCTCTCATGGAATCCTGTCAATGGAGTCACCAACTACACGATTGAATGGGGAACCAGTAGTGGCTCTTACACTGGTGGAACAATCAACACCACAAATACCACTTATTCCCACACCGGAAGATCGGCCTCTACAGCCTATTATTATCGAGTTAGAGCAAACAATTCAGCAGGGTCAAGTGCTTATACTTCTGAAGCCTCCGCAACTACTACAGCCGCAAATGGTGTGACCATCACTCATTCAAATGGAAGCACCACAGTCAATGAAGCTGGTTATGGGCAAGGCTTCTATGATTGGTCAGAACTATCAACAGGTAATCAAATAAATTTAGCTGTTACTCAAGACCCTGCTGGCAATCTTTATGTCGCAGGTGGGCAATCAGGTAATAACGCTTCCGTTACAAAATACAACTCAGCCGGTACTCAACAATGGATTAGCACAGTTGGTTCAACACCAATCTCACATGTTAAAGATGTTCTAGTTGATTCCAGTGGCAATTCATATCTTATCACTGGAGAATCAAATATATATGTTTCCAAGTTCAATTCCAGTGGCACGAATCAATGGACAAAAACTTACACATCACCTGTAGGTAGCGGAAGCAATCCATCAGTTACAACCAGTGACGCACCAAGAAGTGCCGAAATTTTCAATGATGTGATTTACATCAATGGACTTACAACTGGCACTTGGTCTGGTCAGAGTAAAACAGGAAACATAGATTCATTGGTGTTGGTCTTGGACACCGATGGCAATGAGACCAGTGCTTCTCAGGCAGGTGGTTCAGCAACCGCATTAATGACTCCATCTTCTTTGGCCGTTGATAGTTCTGGCAATTATTATCAAGCTGGATCAATTAGTTGGACAGTCTCAACAAGGACCTTAGATGGTCAAACTTGTCCAAGTTCAGCATGTGTCTTTGTTCGTAAGTTCAACAGTAGTCATTCACTTCAGTGGACAAAACTTTATGATCATACATCACCCGCACAACATGGCGGTACAATAAAGCTCAATGCCGCAGAGAATCGAATTTACTGGGTTGTTACTTCGAGCCATAATACAGCAATCAACGGTCAGACTAATCCGCTTGAGCCAACTTCACAGTTTACTCCGATTGTTAACTCTCTACTGACATCAAATGGAGATTATGATTGGACAAAGTGGTTGCCATATCATACAGATTTGCTGGCAGGGCACAATTCAGGAGGCTCATTAGCAATTGATGGTTCTGACAATCTCTACATTTTGAAGCGAGTGTATGGAGCAACCAAACCAAGTTATTATGGCGATCAAGGGGATACACAAATCACAAAACTCAATTCAAGTGGAGTAGAGCAGTGGTCAAGAGTGACGGGTGGGGATACACCGTCTATGGGAGGTTCTGGTGAAACTCCGTGGGGAATTTACTCTTCCAGTGGTGGTCAACTTTATATTGTTGGAAGCTCAAACGGATATAATGGAAAGTTTCATGGTGATTCCATCTCAACAACTACGGGGTTTCTTTTCAAAGCAGATGGTACACACGGCTACATGGGACGAGATTCATTCACCATCACACCAACAGGAACTCAACCAACTTCAAACGTCACACTGACACTGACTTCATCAGACACCAGTGAGATGATTCCGCAAATAGAACAAGGCACAAAAACAATTTTTGCCAACAGCAACTGGAATAATGCCCTGTCGATCTATGTGTCGGCTGTTCAAGACAACACAACAGACTCAAACACAACTCCAAACCTCACAATCACCACTTCTTCGAGTGATGCCGCCTGGGATAATCTGACTTTCACGGTTCCTGTGACAGTGGTCAATCAGACACAGCCGGGGCCGTATGTCATGCTTGGGTTTGACAACGGCACGATCACAGAAGGGAATTCTGGTAGTCAAACGAGGGCTCTGACGGCAGCATTGGATCGTGTTGCTTCAAGCAATGTCACAGTCAATCTGTCTCTGAACACCAGTGGTACTTGTACTGCCAATGGCAGTGACTACTCTGTTAGCTCTCCAATCACGATCAATTCTGGTCAATCTCAGGCCACATCCAATGTGACGGTCTATGGAGACACGACTGTTGAAGACAATGAGACCGCTTGTATTGATATTTCCAGTGTGACCAATGCCACTGAGGATGGAACGCAACAAGCTCGACTGACAATCCTAAATGATGATGCTGCAGGGCCTGTACTTGACAATGCCACCCCATCTGAGCAGCAAAATACGGTCTACTGGCAGGCCTACTCCAATGCTTCAAGTTACACCCTCTATTGGAAGACCTCCAGTGGAGTGAGCACTTCTGATGACAACATTACCATTTCAGATAATAGTTCGACTTTCTACGTTCACGGGGGACTGGATAACGGAACGAGGTACTACTACAAGCTAGTGGCAAACACGGCCTCCGGGAGTTCAGCTCTGTCCAACGAGGTCAGCGGTGTTCCGACCGCCTATGACAACTGCACTACTTCAGGAATTCTGGCTGACAATGACACCGACTTGCTCGTCTACTATCCGTTCAATGGAAACCTCAATGATGAGAAAAATTCACATGGAGATGGGCGTTACAACCTGACCAACTCTGGTGGTACGATTCGCTTCCCACAGGGCTGTGGCTATGGCTTGGCGGGTTACTTCAACACCACTTCCGGCTATGCTGAAAATACCCAGTTTACAGACAGCAATGTCGGAGGAGCCCTGGCTGCTGGCAATTACACGATCACAATGTGGGTCAACGCTGATGCCGACATGCCCAAATTTGCCTCGGCCCTGAACACCGGCTTCAAGGGCTCTACAGGTTGGCAAAATAAATCCCAAATTGATATTGATGGCAATGGCCGGATTGAGTGGCTGACAAAACTTGATGATGGCTCTGAGGCTGACATCGTAGACAGCAGTGCTCTTCCCCTTCACCAGTGGCATCACCTGGCAGCGGTTCACTATGACAACAACACGGCCCAATTATACTCAAACGGTACCCTATTGGGTACCACGACTCCTTTTTCAGCCAAATGGTATGGGTTGGTGGTTGGCTTAAATCGCTCCCAAAACATTGAGACCCGAACCTGGAAGGGCTACATCGATGAGGTCAAGGTTTATAAAAGACCCTTCAGCTACAATGATGTGATCGAAAAGTGTGGAGCTTACGCAGAGTGTCTTGTTCCCCCAGCCAATCTGGCAGCAACGGCGGCAGCCTATCGAAATACGCTCAGCTGGACGGCGGTCAACGGGGCGGCAAGCTACAAGATCTACTGGGACACCAACGCAAACGTCACGACATCAGACAGTTCCATCAGCGTAGATAACAACACTACTTCTTATGTACACAGTAGCCTGACAGCTGGTACTACCTACTACTATCGGATAGTAACCCTTAAAAGTACGGAAAGTGCCCTCTCGAATGAAGTGAGCGGAACCCCGCCTCCTCCACCTTCCGCAGTTTCAGATCTTGCGGCGGCCAGTGGGTATCAGCAGGTCAAGTTGACCTGGTCTAATGTCTCGGGAGCAGACAACTATACCCTCTTTTGGGCCCTCAACCATCCGTTTACTTCCCCCTTCACCGTATCTGCCAGCAGCAACAGTATTGCCGGAGTTTCCTCAGGCTATATTCACGGTGGCTTGACCTCGGGCAAGAGGTATGAATATGCCCTGCGGGTCATCGACAATGGCGTCAACAGCGCCTTGAGTAACCAGGTCAATGGGACTCCCACTGGAGAAACTACGGTAACCCTCCCAGCTGATAATAATGCTGATCTTGTTGTCTATTATGATTTTGATGGAGATTTAAACAACAAGGCCTCGACAGGGGCTGCCTACAACCTGACTTCTGCAGGAGACGCTGGATTCGTTTATGCTGGTAGCCGCTTCACTGGTGACCAGGCGAGTTATTTTGATTCCCGTGGTGGCTACGCTTATAATGACAACTTTACAGACAATGGTTCAGGTAGAGTTTCGGCTTATGGAATCCCGGAGTTGCAGGACAACTTCACGGTTTCAATGTGGTTGCGTCCTGATGAGGACATGCCCACCTATGCTTCTGCACTGACTAGTTCTGATGGGACAGGTGGGAGTAGTTCAGGTCGTTTTCAGATCAGTGACAATGGTAGCGGTGGGATTGTCGCCATCACTAACAATCGGGACAAGTGGCAAACCAACGCTCAGCTGACTCTGAATAACTGGAGTCATGTAGTGGCCGTCAAATATGATAATGGAACTCTAAGGATGTACAAAAATGGTACTGCTGGAGAAAATGAAGTCTTCATTGCGACCTCCTTCAATCCATTAGTTTTGCGTCCCGCTTTAGATAGTGAGAAGAGTTTCACAACGGAGTGGCGTAAGATCAAAATTGGCATCAACCGGGTTAGTCAGAGTCCATGGAAAGGCTATGTTGATGAGGTCAAGATTTACAAAAAATCACTCACTCCAACCGAAGTTGGCTACCTCTACAATAACCACTGTCCAAAAGCTTCTTGTCCTTGAGGTCGGCTTTCTTTGGGATAGAAATGGAACAGAGCTAAAAATTTGCTTTAGCAACAAATTATATTTTCTTAGCCAATTTGAAACTGGAGGTAATTTTTAGAGGGCATCCTCATGCTGATTAGCGCTGATCTGATTCCACTGAAGAAGCTGCCGCAGGAACACCCAACAGCCCGGGTGATCGACCTACGCCAACAACTCCAACTGACTTCCTTCGTGCATCTGGTCAATTGCCGCCTCCGTACCCGAGGGACACTGAAATCTACCTGCCATTGCCCCAGAACCTCTAGAACTCACTGGCAGCAGCCCCAGAACCCATTCCTTGTTCCTTCAATACGGCCCTTGTTGATGAACAGACTTCCCCAGTGTCCAGGATCTCCGAAGAAGAAGGCATCATTCACTTTGAACCCGTCCCGCAAATTGATCCACGTTCCCTCGCTCCTTTTCAACTGACTAAATTTGATTCCCTACGCCTACATCAGGCGCTGGTTAATACTTCTGAATCATTAGATGCTTTGGATCTTTGCATGACTGCGATGGTGGCCAAAGACTGGGTTACCTATTCGCTGAATCTGCACAAATGGGAGTGGCATATCCTCAATGATTACCCCAAGGCGGTTGCAGATGTACTGTATAGAAAAGGCTTCGTTGATTCCAAGCAAGACTTCCTACTGATCTGTCTCAGCCAGCAGGGCAAGCCCCTGAATCCGAAGAACACCTCCATCACCGATACCAGCAATGCAATGGCAATTCTTGAAAAATTTCTCAATCCCATCCTCAGCACCTAATTAGCGCCTGTTTTAATTCCCTGCTTCAGCCCGCTTTCTACCTAGTGTAAATGGGAATTAACTGCTCCGACTTGCCGCTTATTCCCCACCATCTCATTCTGCCTTCTCCCAGATAGCATAAGTATCTACACATCCTTGGAGCAGAGGTTTTGAGCGATTTTTCGAAAACGCTCTAGTTCGTGTGGAGAATAACTCTGCATGAGTTCGAACAGGGAGAGCAACACCCAGAGTCAGGCCAATAAAGCCGGATGGGTGACGGTCTGCTGATGTCGCATTTGTCGTCCACTAAGTTTGACCAAAAACCCTCTGAGTTCGGCTACCTCTTGGCTTTTGTCGGCAGCAATGGCCCAGACGGTCAGGGATTTCAAAGTAGCCCTTCTATAGGTAATTTGCTGTTGAATATTCAGTTTGTCATTGGATGGACTTTAAAACTCCTAGCAAAAAAGAGAATTCCGATTCTTTTTGATGCTGTCTCCAATGTAGAGTGCGAGTGCTTGGATCGTGGGAGTTGGATTGACCGCGGCTGAGGTGACAAAAATGCTCCCATCGACAATAAATAGATTCTTCACATCATGGCACTGCCCCCAATCATTGACTACAGAGTTTTCTGGATCTGTTCCCATCCGGGCAGTACCCATCAAATGCCATCCAGCTCGCCACCAAGCGTCACCCCCCGAGGCGACAATACTCTTGGCTCCAGCAGCTAAAAGTACCTCTTCAGCTCTCGCCGCACCATGGGCAAACATTCTCTGGGTATTTTCGTCAACCTGGTAATTGATTTTAGGTGCAGGAATGCCATCGCCATCCGTAAGTTCAGGATCTAGTGTCACGGCATTGCTTTCTAGAGGAAGATCTTCCGTAACGATGGTCAATCCAGCACAATAAGGATAAATTTCGTCGAATTGACGCCGATGCTCCGCGCCCCAGGGCATCAAATTGTCTATTCCATAACCACCCAAAGCAAAAGTCATGGGGGTGGTGAACCGCCCTCCGTGTAAACCGTAGCCTCGCACAAAATCACGGCTTGGATCCGTCTCGTAAAACTCTTGGCTGATGATGCTACAGGCCATTGGCCCCTTAAATCCTTCCATTGGTTCTGTAAATCGACCAACCACTCCGGAAAGTGGATGAAACATCAGGTTTTTTCCCAGCTTCCCACTGCGATTAGCTATGCCATCTGGAAATTCCTTAGACTTCGAGTTGAGCATGATCCTGGGTGTTCCTACCCCGTTGCAGGCCATAATCACTAGCTCTGCGTTTTGCTCCTGTAGATTTCCATCTGCATCGTAATAGAGGACACCCCCTGCTTTGCCATTAGGTTGGAGCATAATTTCTCGGACACGGCAGTTTGTCCGCAGTTGAATTCTCTTTTCCAGTAGTAAAGGCCAGTACGTCAGATCCACACTGGCTTTGGCACCAGAGGCACATCCTAGATCACAGGTCCCTGCATTGACACATCGGTTCCGCCCTTGGTAATCACGACTCAGGATTGAGGTATCGGAAGGCCACCAGTGCCAGCCAAGCTGATTGAATCCTTTTGCGAGGGTTTTGCCCAATTTGCCTAAAGGAATCGGGGGAAGTGGAATATCGTAAGGTGGATAAGAGGGATTCCCTGGAAGCCCGGAAATACCCATAATTTTGCTATTGAGATCGTAATAGGGAGCTAACGTATCGTAGTCAATCGGCCAGTCATCAGCAACACCATCTAAAGTCTTCACTCGGAAGTCAGAAGGGTGAAATCTGGGCCAGTGCCCCAAGTAATTGATTGTGGATCCACCGACCGCATTGTAGTTGACAGGAGTGATTGCAGAGTTTTCAGAATTGATTGGGTAATCTTGAGGAAGCTTACGAACATTTGGATCGCAACTGAACTTGTCGTATCGATGCAGTTCATAATCTTTCCGGGTACTCGGCAAGTTGGATCGGTCAACCCAATCTCCCTGCTCCAGGCAAAGGATCTTCAAACCCATGTCGGCAAGCGAATATGCCACTGCAGCGCCCGAAGCTCCTGCTCCAACAATCAATACATCAACAGCATCCTGGCCCATGGTTCCTTATTCATACAGAAGTTTAGCATTCTCGGTAGCAAACACCTCTTTGACGAACAGGTTCTAGCATCCGATCGAGTTCTACTGGATCGTCTGCCGGCACTAAATATCCTTCCGGTTGGGTAGGACCCGCAGACAAACCAAAAAGTGGTCGAATTGCTGACTCGCTGTAGTAACCCATGTAGGTAGTTCGGAGGAGCATTTCGAAGAAGGTTGGTTGGCTTTTTTCAAGCTGGCTAACGAGGGCAATCCACTCTTCATTTGAGAGTTCTGCTGCCGTCTTCTCAGACCGCTGCAGTAAAGTTTCCAAGTATTCAAGACCTTGTGTAAACAACAACTGCAAATCAGGCTTGTCAGAAACTTTCTGTATGACGAAATCCGCAACACCAAATTCTGCTGCAGAAGGTATCGTTCCATTAGCTCCCGAAGGAATTAGTTGTGCCAAAATTCCTTTAAGTAGGGCTAACTGCGTAGAGTTCCAGAGGTTTGTTGTGGAAACAGTTGATGTCATGAGAGACCCCACATTGAGACAGTTTGCTGCGCAAAAAACACCACTATGCTCTACTTTGAATTCTTCCCTGACGAGACAGAGCATCAATGGAAACAGCTAACAGCAAAATTCCTCCTGAAAACATCAGTTTGTCTGCCGCTCCAGCTCCAGACAGGTCCAAGCCATTGCCCAAGGAACCAATCACAAGGGCTCCAAGGATGGCGTTCCAGACGCTACCTCTACCCCCAAACAATGATGTTCCACCTATGACTGCTGCTCCAATTGCTTCTAGCAGCAAAGGCCCACCTGCAAAGGCATTGAAAGACACAGAGGCATAGCGGGATGCACCCACAATTCCTCCTGTTGCCGCCATAAATCCCACGATTCCGAAAGCCGCAATCTTAACACCTTTCAATGAGATGCCAGCTCTACGAGCTGACTCGTAATTGCCTCCAACTGCATATAGAGCTCTGCCAAATGGGGTTGAGGTAGTGAGCCAACCTAGCAGCGCCGTTAGTCCCAGTAGAATAACGACAACCAGTGGGACCCCACGGTAAGAATTGAGTGTAGCGACAACCGATATGGCAAACACCACAAAGAATCCCACCTTGGTGAGGTCGCTGGCCCAAGGATTATTTTCCAAGGAAAGTCTTCTACGCTTTTGCCGATTGTACCAAACCATCCAAGAGAAGGCTGCGATACACAAGGCTGCTGCAGCCCAACCCAATTCTGTAGGCAATGTGGTAGTAGTGATGCCCCTGACAAACGGATCTCGGACGTTGATCGCGCCATGAATTCCTAGAATTTTTAGCATCAATCCTTGAAATCCTAACAATCCTGCCAAAGTAACCACAAAGGATGGGATACCAACCAAAGCTGACATTGCCCCCTGGAAGATACCCACACAAACTCCAGCCGACAAAGCAGCTAAACAGCTAATTGGAGCTGGAATTCCCAGGTTAGTTGTCAAGACTGCCAAGATTGCTGCACAAACTCCTGAAGTAGCAGCAACAGACAAATCAATATCCCCGATCAATAAAACAATTGTGATCCCCACTGCCAAAGTCCCAACAACTGAACTCTGCATGAAGAGGTAGTAAAAATTGCGTGGACTTAAGAAAGCCGGCTCTGTCAAACCAAAATAGATCCAAATGGCAGCAAGAGCTAGTAGCACAGGGAGTGCGGAGCCCAGACGGGAAGTACTGATTTTTTTCAGACTCATGGCACCGAGTTCAGGCATCGTCAACATCCATTCCTCGTGTCATAGCAGACACAATTTCTTCAGGAGAAACTTCGGATACTTTGTAAATTGCTACATTTGTTCCTTGTCTCAGTACTGTAATTCGGTCACAAACTTCAAAGACATCCCTCAAATTGTGGGAAATGTAGACAACTGCGTGCCCAGTATCGCGTAGCTGCCGAATGGTCTCCAGTACCTCTCTCGTCTGGGCTACTCCCAAAGCTGCAGTCGGTTCATCTAGCAAGACAACTGTGGAATCCGCACCTATCGCCCTGGCGATCGCAATTGCCTGCCGTTGACCACCGGACAATCCACCTACTTGGCTACGAACTGATTGTAGTGTCCTGACTTTCAAGCGTTGAATGGCCTGCTGCGCTTGATACTCCATGGAGAGAGTGTCCAATGGTTTCATGAATCTTGGCAGGAACTTAGCCCAACCCCCGAGCACGGGTTCTTGACCTAAAAAAAGGTTGGCAGCCACGTCCAGATTTTCGCATAGCGCCAGATCCTGGTAGACAATCCTAATGCCTTGAGCTACCGCGTCTTGTGGGCTTGAAATGAAAATTTCATTGCCATCAAGAAAAAACTGACCAGTGTCACAACTCTCAGCACCTGCAATAATCTTCATCAAAGTGGATTTTCCTGCCCCGTTATCACCAACCAATCCCATCACTTCACCACGCTTCACTTCGAAGGAGACTCCCTGAAGAGCTTCCAGGCCACCAAAGCGTTTTCTAGCTTCTCTAACTACCAAATGGGGCAATTCTGCTTGCATCTGAACAGGAACAGGAAAATCGCAATTTACAAGAAGTGTGATTCAGCCCTTACAAAACGAAGTTGCGGCAGCTTCACCTTTGCATACGTCAGCCTTGGTGATCGAAGGGTCATTATCAATCACATATTGAACACCGGCTTCGCCGACAGCATTATAGAAACCGACAGGGACCATAGGTACTTCCTTGCCAGCTGAATTTGCTGGCGATGTCCCCATCACAATACCATCTAGAGAATCTTCGTTAATGAGAGCAACTGTTGCCTTCGCTGTGGCCTCTGCCATCATATCAAAATCTCTCCAAACACTCTGAGTCATTTGACCTAACAGGATCAATTGAAGAGCTTGCACCGTACAATCCAGCCCACTAACTGGGACTTTGCCAGCCATTCCTTGCTCTGCTAGAGCAGCAACAGCAGCTCCAGCATTTCCATCATTCGATGAAACTACTCCCTGCACATTATTGTTAAGCTTGGTCAAAGCCTGATCCATGGAACGTCTGGCAACTGCTGGATCCCAACCCTGAGTCCAATTTTCATATCCTAAAACTCGTTCACCAGAGGCAAATAGGGATTCCAAGACATCCATTTGTCCATGGTAAATAGTTGGGGCGTTAGGATCAGTTGGGGAGCCTTTCAGCATTACCAGAGTGTCCCCAAACTCAGTATTTGCTACGATGTGGGCGGCTTGGGCTCGACCCGAAGCTCTCAGGTCCGCCTGCACCCAAAAGCTGGTATTTGTCGATTGCACCATTCGGTCATAAGCAATTGTAGGCACACCTTCATCCGCAGCCATATCTGCTATGATCGCAGCTGCTTCCCCATCAATAGGAATGACAACCAGTACCTTTGCACCTCGAGAAAGAGCTTGCTCGGCTTGTCTTTGTTGTGCAGCAGTATCGTTGTTCGCATTAAACACCTCTACCTGGATATTCGGGGCCATATCTTTCATGTGCTTTACAAAAAAAGCGGCGTCCTGGCTCTCCCAACGTGGGTTCACATTTTCAGGCAGTAGCATCGCTACCATATCTTCTGCTGCTGCTATGGGAGCCATGGACATCATTGCAAGGGCAACACAAGTAATTACTTTCTTGATTCCAAACATTGATCCTCCAGAGATTAGTTTGTTGACCACACCGGCAGACTAAACTTCCAGTGCGAAGTGCTCCAAGAATTCACGATTCGGTTCTGCTCCATGCCCTGGAACATCTGGAATCGGAACATAACCACCATTCTTTGCGACCTGGCGCTGAATATTCAGCGGTTCGGTCAGCAAGTCATCGCGGAACTTGTTGTCTGTCGTATCAAACTCCAGCATTGGTTCCTGCGGATGAATTCCACCTGGAAGAGGTGGAATGACCGCCAACAACTGCAGATTTGTTGCAATCGCGACGGCTGAGCCCCACACATGATTAATCACCTGTGTGAAGTGTGCCTGGGCTAGAGCCAGAACTCGCAAATACTCTGAGATTCCTCCAAGTGCACACACTTCCGGTTGAGCGATATCTAGACAATGCTTCTCCAGCAGATTTTGCCAACCCCAACGTGTGAATTCTGCTTCACCTCCAGCAATGTTGATTTTCAACTGGGAACGTAGTTCTCGGTAACCGTCCAAATCCTCTGGGGCAACGGGTTCCTCGAACCAATAAGTATCTAATTCCTCTAGTGCCCGACCTACATAGAGCGCTTGATCTACTGTGTAGCAATGATTTGCATCGACCATGAACGGAAAATCATCACCAACACCTCGTCGAACCGACTCTGCGAGCTGCACATCCTGCTTGGGCCCCAATCCTACCTTCATCTTGGTCGCGACAAAGCCCGCGGATTTGATTGCCGCAGCCTCATCTTCAAAGCGATCCATGAGTGCTGGTAAGTTCTCACGCCGAAGCATCATCCCGTAGCCATAAACTGGCACCTGTTCTCGAAATCTTCCCCCAATTAACCTAGAAATTGACAGCCCCGTGACCTTGCCTAGGATGTCCCATAGCGCAATATCCACCCCAGAAAGAGCCTGAATTGGCATTCCTTTCTGTCCATGATCCCGAAGTAGATTATAGACCTTGTGCCAGAGTACATCCCGGTTCAGCGGATTTTCCTCTAAGATCATTGGCTGAATCACCCGCTCGACAATCACCTTATTGGCAATAGCCACATTCCCCGGGCCAAAGCACTCACCCCACCCCGTTATCCCTTCGTCAGTGACCACCTCTACTAGATGCCCAGTCCTTTTCTGATAATACTGCTGGGAATAACCTAACTCTTCCTTAAGGTCATATTGGAGAATGTGACTCTTGACTTCTTTAATTTTCATGAAGTAGCTCTCTTACTCTGCTCAGGTTTTTGGCTTCAAACCGTCGTTCACATCGCCAATCACCTTGTTTTGTTCGCCATATTAAACATATGATGTTTAATAAAACAATACTTATAATAAAAAGTGATTAAAATTCACTTACAACAGCTTATTGGTAGCCGGTCCTCCTGTCCGAAAGAGTTAAATTAGTTTCACGCATCAGTTTGATTGATTCCAAAATGAACAACCAAACACAAAAAAATATTTTCACAGCAAATTGGGAAACTCTTATCGGTGGAACAAACAATCAAAGTCTTCTAAGCGACTTCAAACCACGCTATGATTCCTGTAAACTGATTTTTTTGAGTAGTGGACTCCTTTAAATCGAGAATGAATGAACGAAATACTTTTCTACAACCTGACTCAGACGAATGGCCTGACACACAGTCTAGCAACCCAAATTGCCCGTGAACTGGGGCGCAGAATCGTTGCCGGACTCTATCCGCAGGGTACCTGTCTTGAAGATGAAATGACGCTTGCAGAGAAATACCGGGTCAGTCGCTCCGTGATACGGGACGCAGTGAAAATTCTTGTCGGAAAGGGGTTATTAGAAGTACGGCGCGGGATAGGAACCAAAGTCAAAAATCGGCTGGAGTGGGGAATTTTGGACAATGACGTTTTAGCCTGGCATCAATCAGCACCTCCAAATCGAAAATTCTTGATGCAGCTACATGAATTCAGGTTGGTAATTGAACCCAAAGCAGCCCTACTAGCTGCAAGAAATGGAACGGCAGAAGATTACAAAAGCATTGAGGAGGCAATTTATAAGATGAGAGAGACTGTCGATTCAGCCGAGGCTTTTGTAGAAGCGGACGCTAATTTTCATCGACTTATTTTGCTGGCCACGGATAACGAGTTTCTTAGCGCAATGGATGGTATCATTTTCACATCACTGCTTAGTTCGATTCGTCTTACCAATCGAGATGCTGAGCAAAATGAAGCCTCTCTTGCTCTGCATCAGGATGTAGCAAACTCTATTTTCACCAAGAAACCAGAAGAAGCAGAGCAAAGGATGTTTTACTTATTATCTGACGCAAAAGTGCGACTTACTGCTGAAGTATAATTTTGACTGCGCTCTATGTATGAAACAGCACCGAAAACTAATTTCTTGTGTCAGTTCACTTAGGCATGAATTTTTTTAAGCATTTCAATAGCAAAGTGTGAGATCAACCCAATGAATTTGCTAGAAGCATCTATTGAAACGCTGCAAGAGGCAATGAACTCCGGGAGTTTGACCGCAGTTGAACTGACCCAGTACTACCTGGATCGCATTGCTACCTACGATCAACAAGGCCCAGCCCTCAACAGCATCCAAACCATCAACTCTGCTGCCTTGGAACACGCAACCGCTCTGGATGAAGAACGGAGTCGGCAGGGTGCTCGCTCATTGCTACACGGCATTCCGATTCTAGTGAAAGACAACTACGAGACCAAAGGAATGCCGACGACCGTGGGATCTGTCCTCTTCCAAGGATATTCTCCGGGTCGGGATGCCCATCTTGTTGCCAAGCTGAAGGGCGCTGGGGTGGTCCTGCTCGGTAAAACCACCATGCAGGAGTTTGCCTATGGCATCACCAATGTTGGATCGGGCCACGGCTTTACCAGAAATCCCTACGATACGACTAGAAATCCAGGTGGTTCCAGCGGTGGTACCGGTGCCGCAGTGGCTGCCAATTTTGCGGTCACTGGATTGGGGAGTGACACCTGTGGTTCGATCCGCATCCCTGCTGCACAGAACAATCTGGTCGGACTACGTGGCACACAAGGCCTGATGAGCCGACGAGGAATTTTTCCGCTATCTTCAACGCAAGATATTGGAGGACCACTCACCAAATCAGTTCGAGACTTGGCGGTCATGCTCGATCAAATGATTGGTTATGACGCAGAAGATATCCAGACCGCTGAGAGCTTTGGGCATAACTTTCAGTTTCTGGCGAACCTTCAAACACGCGAGAAAGTTCGCATTGGGTTACTACGTGAGTGGATGGAGAGAGAAGAAGGCGATGAAGCCGTTGCTGGGGTGATCCGTGACACCTTGACTGCCATGTCTGCAAAAGCTGGATGGGAGATTGTGGAACTGGAGTCAGCCGAATTGGAGGCTTCTCTGGATCGACCACTTGAAGGCTATTTTGTCTCTGCGTATGACTTCAAGCAGGATGTGAACGCCTATCTTCAGGCCAATCCTGAGATGGGCTTCCGTGATCTAGAGGAACTACTCGCCCCTGGAAAACATCATCCCAAAGTGGATCTCCGAACGCAGAAATCGATGGCCATGCGAAGTGAAGATGAACCCACCTATTACCGGGAAATGGCACAGCGCAAGGTTGTACGCCGAGCCTTGCTTCGTCTGCTTGCCGAAAACAACTTGGATGCACTGGCCTGTCCCTCGATTCGCCATGTGGCTTCCCCAATTGGGGAGGATCAGATGGGGACCAACTGTCGCTTGGCGGCCTGTTCCGGAATGCCTGCCATCTCTGTTCCAGCTGGATTTTATGGAGAATTACCGGTTGGCTTGGAACTACTTGCTGAACCTTGGGCAGATCAGAAATTGCTGGACTTGGCTTATACTGTCGAATCAATTCATCCACAACGACGCCTGCCTGGGTCTACTCCATAGACATCACGGACGGGTGGGATTTGAGAATAGATTATTCTCACCCCTGCAATTCATCTCGATTCTGCATCCCGCTTGCGAGTTTCCTCATCAATCCAGGCTCGCAGTTGACGAGTCTGGACGTTCAATTCCGTATATCTTCGTCCATAGTCTAGATTGAACGCATAGTCGAAATCAGGAGGATTCTGTCCCTGGGTGTGCTGGAGCAATGTCTCCAACTTATCAAAGGCCTTGGCCAATTTTGCTTCCGGGGTCGCTGCCTG
>JACLAD010010379.1_pt1 | contig 19244 bp, 11 predicted proteins | sample 8027901 | NCBI WGS metagenome assembly JACLAD01 (sample SAMN15725071, study PRJNA655200) | protist metagenome | isolation source: fluorescence activated cell sorting (FACS) single amplified genomes of... | place: Spain: Blaines Bay Microbial Observatory, Mediterranean Sea | collected 2016-07-05 | reverse complement strand
GAGGATGAAGCAAATGTATACTATTGTATATTGTTAAATTCAGGGCGAGTACTGTGCCATTGAGAGCAGCATTGAGAGGTACACATGTAAGCAGAAATGAGCTCTTTTTCGTGATCTATTTACTTCGAAGTATGTACATTTTACTTATTATATTGTAAAAAGAGAAATGGGCATAAACCGATATATTGACTGCTCTATGAATCTATGAAGAGTATGTAGTATATTTACCATAATCTTTGGTCAATGTAGTAAGAACCTCTTACAAAAATCCATGCCAAAATCAGACAACTCTTCGTCATATTCATCATTTGTTCCCACCAACTTGTCTTCTCCAATCATGTCGTCCGCCTCCACAGCTAGGATTCTGAAGTCCCTGTTCGCCCTTAACTTCGACTCTCCTTTTCCTTGTAGCTCCGCCGTATCCTGATCCTGAAAATTAAAATCGAATCGATCTGTGTAGCTGTATAGTCGGATGCAGAGAGAGCGAAGTGCGGACCTACAGGAGCTCAAGGTATCCAAGGAGCATCGGGTTCTTCTGTGTTGGATAGCGAACGGTACAGTATGTACCAAGATGTACAACTACAGACTATAATAAAACTTAATGATGTAAGCAATGTCAATGTATTACTTCTATATATCTATACATCTACTTCTAACTACCTTCGCAGAAAAATCAAAATTGACGATATCATTTGCGCTCCAAAGTTTAACCATATTGACGAATTCGATGATAATGACAAAGATGACAGTTCTGACGACTACATGACATCAACAGTGGCGGCCATCGCTTACTTCCCAAGATAGGTTGCTAACGCTTGCTTTGTTTCTTTCCCCTCCCTGTATCAAGTATCTTGCACCCAAAGTTCAAAAAATCCCGTAAAGTGAATGGTGTATAGCAATATTTCTCCTTCTCATTCTCTGCAGCAAACACTTCAAGGGTTTTGATTATTTCTGGCCCAATATCACTGACTAATTTTTTGTCTATATCCACATGTTTTGCATCCTCTTTTCCACCTCCATGTACCTTCAGAGCACTTTTCAAGACTTCAATAACATGATAATCCAAAAATCGCTTCTTATTCGCCGCAAAAAAACTCAAATTTTGAATAGCTACACATGCTTGCTCTGCAACAGCACAATGGGTCAAAAATCTTTTGAGCATCTCTATTATTGCTTCACAACCTCCTATATTTCCAACGATTTTTAGGTTGCTCTTGTTATCACAAACAAGATTATTCACTGCGCTACAACACCAGTAAGAAACATCAGGACTTTCTTGGTGTATTTTCAATGAACTTACAATAAGCTTAAGTGCACCCATGGCTCCCAATACTGTTGAGCTTGCTTGATTATTAAACGAAATATTGTTGATTGCACAGCAAACTCTCTCCACAACATTGGCAGAAAAGATATGAAGTCCTAATATACGAACTAACAATTGACAGCCTTCATTACTTTCTCCTACCAGCAACGCTGAATTACCATCATCTATAGCAAGTGAATGAAAAAGCCAACAACTGTGCTCTGCAATCTCTGTATCCTCATGATGTTTACGAAGTATGTCTAAAATTACTTCACATGCACCTTCAGCACCCAAAGCACTCCAAGACGCAGAACCAGATCGCATTCCCATCGAATTCATCACTTTACATGTCCATAAAACAATAGTGGAGTCAGAATGAATCTTCAAAATTTGTAATAATCCTATTACTCCCTGTTTTGTATCAACGAGATCTCTTATACTCATTATAATGTTGAACAAGGCACGCAAAGCGAGGTAACAGATCGGCACATTATGGGCATGTTTCGATATTACCAGCAGAAGAATGGGATAACTTTTCAACCATGACTCTTCGCATCTATTGATATCGTACTCACCGATTAAATTATTCAAAGATTTACACACTTCTTCTGTCAAGGTAGCATCATCAATACTGTATTCTAGGGTGTCAAGAACCACATTAAACCCTTGTAAAGCGTGAAATATGTTTTTATTCAAATCATTCAACTTCACAGATAGTCCACTAGCACCTATACTGGTCAAAACTACCTGTGATTCCTATGATTAATCAGAAGAGAGTGGTACAAACACAAATAAAAAAGGTAAAGAGTAAGTAGATGCTGCGTACAGACATAAGAAATTTACTATGATAAGTATATTGTGTATATATGGATAAGGTATGTACAAACCGTATTTTCATCATTGCACATATTGTTCAAGAGTACTATCAACCAGTACAATGTAGTACTTATATTTGAATTGTAGTAAGCTTTAATTGCGATGAGGATTATTTCTAGACCACTCTCTGTTTCGCGTATAAGTTTTATGTTTTCTGCACATCTAGTGGTTCCAATAGTAGTCAGGTAGGCTAGAATCTTCGAGCTTCTCTCAATGATTCCATGTTGATCGTAGTAAGACACCATAACTTTTACAATCATTTGACATGCAGTACGACCAATCTCCTCAGCATTTCCTTGTGTTGAAACTAACATTTGTAATATCCATATACACTGATCGACAAGCGCATAATTAGCAAAATGGTGTTCCAAGATATTGTTGACATAAACAATTGCACCCAGTGAACCAAGTTTGATTTTATTCTCATCATTTTCACGACAAAGATTCACCAAAGCCATACATATCCAATACATAATTTCAGCATTAGAAATATATCTATCTATACATTGTAATAGTCTCTCCAATCCTCCTCCGATTGTACTATATCTTGTTCTACTTAATTCATCCTCGTATGCAATAGCCCCTACCGCTCGACAAACTTCTTCAGTTATCCCAATATTCTCCGAGTAACTATCAAAAATTCTCAGGAGTAGTTCGCATATACCAGCCTCTCTAGCAGAGATGGTATTTTCTTTCTTGGTTGCCAGGTAAGCTACACCAAGACAACCCCATTGTATAATACCCACATCAGAGAAGTGAAGATTCATTACTTTTATAAGCACATTCATTCCGTTACATATATAAAATCTATTTACATTTTCAGGATGAGATACTGCCAAATTAATAATTGCCCAACATCCCATTTTCACAACACTCGCTGTTTTCATATATTTCTCCAGCAACTCCATCAAAAACTCACACATTCCAATTTTCCCCATTTTTGACTTATTACTATTATTGTATGCTAAATTCGCCACTACCATACAAGCAGATTCTATTATATCGTTAATTAAATTGTTGTTTGTAGTGTTAAAATTAACATACATTTGTAAGACAGATAAAAGTATGGAGCATCCGTTATTTTCACCCACTGCAATACGATTTTCTCTTTTAACAGTTGTGAGCTCTTGGAGCCGATTCAATGCCTTTAATGTGATAGATGCAACAGAAGTTGCAGTAAAAGAAGCCGCCGATGAGATAGACATAGAGGATGTTGACATGGATACTGTATCATCATTCAGACCAAGTTTACGAATAATGATAGCCACTACGTCTGCAGGCATTAGCTCTGAGAAGTCGATACCCATATCTGGATCATCCTCCTGTTCAATTTGCTTTTCGATAATCTTTTTCTCTATGTGTATATCAATCTTTCTATTTACATTTAATATTCTCTGTACAGCCAACATTTCCTTCTCCTCTTCCATCAGCTCATTGTAAGCATCCATCGCCTTCTTCTCATCTTCTGAAGATGACAGAGGCGGTGAACAAACCTCTGCTTTATCAAACTTTTCAATCTCATCAATAGCATTGTCTATATCTATTATGAACTCCTTATATACAATCTCTTGGTCCTTCAGAGTCAAGGATCCATCATCTAAGTCAACTACCACGCTAGGTGCAGCAATAGCAGCAGGTTGCTGTGACCTCTTCTCCTTCACCTTTTGCTTCTTCTTTGTCTTATCATTCTTCATTGTCTACGCCTATGTAAAGACTCTAGAAGGCGCAGAACGGTACTCCCAAGTCTGGAGGTTGGAGTCTTTCGTTAATGGTGAGAGTATACACCTTCTCCGTAGATGAGGACTCATCGCACCTTCTAGTACTAGTAGCGAGTGAGTACCTGGAAAAGCTTATTAGTAGCTTCTGCTGCTCTGCTGCTGTCTGTTATTTTCCTCAAGAAATATGGAAAAAGAAGGCTGAGCAAAAAAATCGCGAAGGAAAACAGCAGGGCCAATTTCCTGCAATGGGGGATGCCTGAAAACAGCCCAGGCCTGCATATACTAGGTACAAGATCAATCCCAGCCCCACCTCTCTCAACCTCAATCTCAATCCCAATCTCAATCAAGTTTATCGGGCGAGCTTGACATATTCGAAGGCTACTAGTATTGACCTTGCTTTCACTTCTACCTCTTAACTATTGGCTGTTTGAAGCTATTGGCTGCTTGAGGTTATTCACGAGCCAAGTGATCTTATATGACGGATTCCTGTTGTCTGTTCATGATGTGAGCTTTCCTTACCTACTTCACGTTATTCATGCGCTGAGTAGAGTCAGCCTGAGAGCGAACAACATTTGACTGTACAGTGGTGGAGCGTTAGGTACTTCGGCTCTTCCTTTTTCCACTTGGTTCAATCGCTAAAAACCTGAGGATTTATTCCATAACCTACCTTCATCGCTGGCTTTGTTGAATTAATAGAAAGACCGGTCGAGCGTTTTGCTAGTGTTTCGTGAGAAAATGGTTCTAGGTAATGCAACTTTTAGTAGTTTTGTTTTCAATGGTAGACGGTTGGGCGGAGGTGGTGATGATGGGAACTATAGTGTTCAATATCAAACGGATTCAATGGTTCGCACATTGTATACCTGTATAGCAGTATGTATTCTACAGTTAGTTGTTTTTGAGATTTGTAGACACATCAAACCTCTGTACTTGAAAAGGGTAAGAAAAAGTTTCATTGCTAAGAATCGGGTGCCTCCAACACCAGGTCTGTATCAACAATACAGTATGATGTGTTTTCACTCACTCCTTGTTTGAATTCAACATTGTAAAACATCGATTGCTCATGTACTCAAATTATTACCCATTTTTAATCAGGACCATATTTTGCGTGGATTTATGCTGTTTTAATGTGTGTGGATGATGAAAGTTTGTTGCGGATGATTGGACTGGATGGTTTCATGCTTCTGAGATTTATCTATATTTGTTTCAAGACGTCTTGTTTTCTGACAATTTTTGGGTGCATAGTTTTGCTTCCTGTCTATGCAACTGCTGGTGGCTCTGCAGAAGCATGGGATATCTACACTGTGTCCAATATCCCAGACAAGGAGTCGGGACAATACTGGGGGGCGGTTTTTTCTGCGTACGTAGTCGCCGCATTTTTCTGTCGTTTAATGCATATTGAATACGAGATTTATTTTAAGAATAGGCTGGATTTTCTAGTTGCAGGAGATGATGAGACTCCTCGGCAAACTACATACACGATTATGGTCGAGAATGTACCTCCGGAAATCAGGAGCAGCAGCGCTTTAGCAGCTTTCATCGAAGATATATTCCCAGATAAGGTATTTTGTTGCATTCTTGCGAAAGATACGCATGTTTTGGATAAGGTTGTGCGATCTCGTTCAAGTGTAGTAACTAAATTAGAGAAGGCTGATGCATTCTTCAAGGCTACTGGTAAGCGCCCAACGAAATTAGTTTATTCGATCTGTAGTGCCATTTCGGATACGCATTTTCTTACAAACGAGGACGTCTGTTTTCGATCTAAAGTTGACTCGATTGAATTTTACCGACATGCACTCGGAGTTCATAATATTTTAATCAAGGATATGCAAATTTTTTTTTGTGAAGATAATATCTGTATCCCATACTTGGATCGCGTCTTACAAGAAAAATCTCGCCATGACTTAAATATTGTAAGTGGAAATGTTTCTATTAGCAGAGTCTCATCAAATCAGGAAAACTCTGTACATAAAACTCAAAAAGATGATGACTTGTTTCGGAAGGGACTTCGAAAATTTATAGGCGTGGGTAAAGCTCCAGTTGAAGGTGTTGTTCATGGTATAAAGGAAATGACCAATAATTTACAGCAGGTGATACCAAAGCTAGGTAGGGTTTTACATAGAAACAATGCAGAGAAATCATTCCAGTATGAGAATTCCTCCACTGCTTTTGTTACTATGACCACTCTGAAATGTGTGTCAGTATTACATAAGGTCATCTTATCACATAACAAAGGTTATGATAATATCTTGGTGAAGCCTGCTCCAAATCCTTATGATATTCTATGGGACAATGTTCATGTTCCTCATTTTAAATATGAAGTTCGGCACAGTATCGCGGACATATTGATCTATCTTGGAGTAGTATTTTGGGCGGCCATCGTTGCAGTTATTACTACAATTAGTAATTTGGATAATCTTGCTAATAATTGGACCTGGTTAAGTGAAAATAAGAATGAAACATGGTATCAAGTGTTAAACGATTATGTACCTTTCCTATTAATATTAGCTTTGATGGCAGTTCTCCCCTTAATTTTCGATTTTATTGCAAGATATTACGAACGTCTGAAGTGTGAGAGTGAGATTCAGAAGTCGATAATGAACAGATACTTTTACTTCCAACTTGCAAATGTGTATGTTGCGATTGCGGCTGGTAGTGTATCGTATGGTATCGACGAAATCATTACGAAACCTTACAATATAATCAACATACTTGGAGATACTTTACCTGGAGTTTCACTATATTTTGCTAGTCTTCTTATTGTGTGGACCTTTGTTCAACTCCCATTTGAGTTAATTGGTTGGAGACTTTTCTATTTTGGACCATGGATTATGGGTTTGTGCAACAAAAAAATGATGACGTGTAGGAATTGGAGGATGGGAGTTGTCTCTGATTTCCCAATTCTCTACGGTTGGATTTATCCGAATCAGGTCTTTGTAATGATGGTGATGATGGCGTATTCGTGTATCACACCTCTTCTCATGCCATTTTGTCTCGTGTTCTATGGGTTTTCCTACATTATCTACAAGTATCAACTTTTGTTTGTATGGGTTAATCGCTATCAGTCGGGAGGAGATTTATGGTATGAAGTATTCGGTAAATCAATGATTTCTTTGATTGGAGGAGTAGTAACGTTGCTGTCTTATCTAGCCTTGAAACAAACAGTTCTGAGTGGTCCATTTTACTTTCTTCTTCCTCTACCATTCATGATAACTTACTTTTGGAGAAGATGCGAAAGGAAGTATAAAAAACACTCACAATCTTTGTCAATACATAGATCCGTCCAACTAGACAGAATATCTGGAGTACCAAAGTGTAATGAATCGTTTAGACACAGTCAGTTTGTCAACCAAGTTGGACTTACCAGGGATACGAGTTTCTTCACCATTGATTCGATTGATTCCTTTGATAGTTCTAGCATGATGAATGATGTTGAATCTCATAGCAATGTTGACTCTATTTCAGAAAGGGAACGCTCTAAACTCATATTTTCCCCTGATTTATATCGACAGAGATGTTTGTTCGTAGACAAAATGGAACCAGATGATAATAGACAGGAAGTAATAGTCCCTGTAGAGGAGCCTGTAAAAACATGTCTTCCTACAAGAGAAACGATTGAAATTGATGATTTGTTGATAGAAAATGATTTGGGAGAAAATTTGATAAAAAATTCAGATCATATTGGCGAAAGTGTCTTTGGAATAGACGGTAAACATAATAACGGTGTCCGTGATGTGCGAGATTTGAAACATTTCGAGAAGGTTGTTGACCAGATTCTGCACAGATATGGCTAGAACAGACTTGAAATAGTTGATAAACATAACCTATTTTGCCATATTAATATGAATCCCTTGTGCAATATAAACGAACCACTGCACTACTGAGATCCAAAATCTATCAATTTCGATTTGAGGAGATACATCAAAAGAATGGATGGGTCTTGAGACTTATCTATTGTAGATAGTAGGTCGGCGCTTGTCACAGAGGATACTTCTAGCTTCTAGCTTCTAGATCATAGGCATGCACAATAACAATAGCCTACCAAACTACCAAGTGAAGTAAGTACAATATTCCTCAACTGACTTGACTAGCAATTCAGGGTGACCCAATCACACTAATATCTAATATACTAATATCTAATACTAATACTCTCTAAGTAATATTTAAATGAGCTAGCTAATCGTAAGACAACGAAAGAAACAAAAATACTAATACTCTAATATCTAATATTAATATCAACAATATTAATGTTAGCAGTTAGGTAGCAGGTAGCAGTAGCGCAGTAGCAGTAGCAGGTACTTACCAGGTACAGTAGGTACATACTTCTAGGTAGGTAGTTATTATGATGCCTATCTACGGTGTAGGAGGTACACTATACGTTTAGTACGTATAGTGTAGAGATAGTCACTCCATCCACGAAAATTTCTTCTAGAAGTAGTTATCTGTCCATCATTTACTTTGTATTCACAATGACCATTACAATCTGCACACATATGAGCTAGACTGTGTGATATACCTTACCCATCTATATGGATTGTAGCTTTTGTGAGTTTCACTAATTCTTAGATATTTGACATTCAGGTTAGATACATTGAACATGGGAATTTCAAATGATAATGCAAGCGGACCCACTTCCCTCTTGATGACTGATGACACGTTTTGGTCAAGAGAAATCTTGACACGTAAGGTCATTTCCGATCCACCCTGAAATTTTCGGATGTTCCATTCTACAAGACGGTCATTAGTGCTATATTCAGCCTGACATCCCGCACAAGCAGCAGGTAAGATTTCAAAACTGACTCCTGCTGCACCCCTGGGCATAGGGATTTGCATCCGTACATTGGACCCATGGTTTCCCTCTGGCATTTCGGAACGCATAACAATTGTCAACTCTAATTTCTGTGGTCCGACCTCTTCTAAATTTGGATAGATCCGAAATGGAGGTCTGTAATCAGCAGTTATCCTATAATTCATCAAACTGAATTCACCCTCTGGTGGTAAAAATTTCAGTAATTTTTGACTTTCAAATTCATCTAAACGGACACACTCATGAAAATTACAATCATCAAGAATAACAGATCCCCAATTACCACCTTTTCCTATTACCAAATCCTCATTTAATGCTAAACTAAGTTCCGGATTACCGGAAAGATAAGATTTCATCTGAATTGATCCATCAATCGATGAATTGACAACTGAACCATTGGCTGTAAATAAAATAGTGAGTCGCTCTACAATATCAACGAATATTTCATTTTTTTGTTTTCCACCTTTACCACCACCGACTGAGATTGGAACATTCGTGCTAGTACTTGCTTTGGATTTATTTGTTATGGAATTGATAAATGAAGTAGCTGCCGAGGTCTTATGAACGCCTAGTGATGATGCAATAGCCTCATTATGAATATAATTTTTCAAATACTCAGTAGAAGTTACTTGTGGATAACCAAAATCAATCATTTCGTCTAATAACTCATATATTAAAATGAAGTTTTTACGAATGCTTTCTTCAGTGAGTACTCCACAATAGTCTTTGAAAACTTTTGCAAGTCTGTTTAGCAACTCCTGGAATCATAATGAAGATGAAAATGAGATTTGAAATTATGTAATAGACAATAATCAAGTAAGACTACAAATATTTGTAATGAATATCTATACGTACCAAGGTATTTGATGGTGAAATATTGAATCTAGTGGTACAAACAATAAGTAATGAATTCCTCCGGATGAAAAGATAATGCAACCCATCCATCTCAAAGATTGGTGGACAATCACCTTTGTCCCAAAACTTTACCTTGTGAAAGAATGCATCATGCATATTTACAGGTGCATCTCCCCTAAAATCCTTAGTTATGATGGAATCACCTCTTGGAGATAGGATAAAAAATTGATGTATAGACATTTCCTTGGCTGTAGGATATGCGTTTTGTTACCGAAGAAGGGCAGGAGATTTATTCTCTCCCCGTTCGTACAAATGACCCTCCGAAGGGCTCGTGGCTGATGTTGTGAGTCTTCGTTGTAACAAGATAGGGAGGGACAAGAAGGAAAGCAAGCACTGAAGCAAGGGGTTTTATCATGTTAAATCTTTCCCTCCATATCCAGCAGTATACTACTTATTTCCATACATACCTATTTATATATTGGATATTGGATATCATGCTTATATTGCATATGTTCGCGTTCAGCTGCTGCTGAATTTACTTAAATCGTGAAAGGGATGACAGCAAATCGATCGCTGCATTTCAAATTACATGCCTATCCACCATTTGTTTCACACCTCAACACGAAACACCTGGTGAGAGCATCTACGAAAGCTCTTGTCATTGTGACTTTTAAATTACTTTCTCTGCTTCCAGATTTCAGTTTTGTACTAACTTCAAGAAAAATCCGGGCGGATTTTTGATATTAGACCCAATAAGCTTCAGAATCAGTCACTCGTCCCTCACGTAGAGCAATGGCTGACTTTGCTTCTTCATCATCATCATCGTCATCATCATCATCCTCTGCACCTGTGCCTATGGATACAGATGAACCGAATCAAGCGAAGCGGATAGTACCTTGGGTAGAAAAATATCGGCCAGAGAAAGTGGATGATGTATCACATCAGGAGGAAATTGTGAAAACACTCAAAACGTCCATTGAACAAGGAAATATCCCACATCTCATGTTCTATGGTCCTCCTGGTACTGGTAAAACAACAACAGTATTAGCAGTTGCAAGAGCTTTGTTTGGGCCTAATTTATATAAATCGAGAATTTTAGACTTGAACGCCTCCGATGAAAGAGGTATTTCTGTAGTGCGCGATAAAATTAAGACTTTCGCTCAAAGAGCTGTAAGTACCGAGAAAACTCCAGGATATCCATGTCCTAGATTCAAATTGATTATACTTGATGAAGCAGACACCATGACTACTGAAGCTCAAAGTGCCTTGCGTCGTATCATGGAAGCTTATTCCAAGGTTACAAGATTCTGCTTGATATGTAACTACGTAACAAGAATCATTGAACCCTTGGCGAGTAGATGTGCCAAGTTTAGGTTCAAATCCTTAAGTAAAGATTCCATGACAAATCGATTGAATTTCATAGCCCAGTCCGAAGGTGTGAAGCTAGCCGAAGGAGCGATGGAGACACTCATGACAGCGTCTGGCGGCGACATGAGAAAAGCTGTGACCTTCTTGCAATCATCACATCAATTGGCTGGCGGTGTAGATGGGACTATTACTGCCTCTATGATTCTTGACTTGACATCCGCTGTTCCTGATTCCGCTATAGATGAGTTATGGACCGCAATGAACAGTGGGGTTTTTGATGTATTAGCAAAATGTACCAAGAACATGATACTCGAAGGTTTCCCCATGTCAGCCATCTTACCTCGTTTACACGACGATGTTATTGTTCACAAAACTTTAAAAGATGTTGATAAAGCATTGATATGCGAAAAACTGGCCCAAGTCGAGAATAATTTAGTTGATGGTTCATCTGAAGTATTGCAATTGCAAGACACCTGCGCTTTCATTCAGAGAAGATTGGGTGGATGGAATTTGGATATTGATTCTGTTAAATTCACTTCAAATCACTAATCATGTTCATTATACTAATAACAGAGTGTATGGATTTACCCTTACAGTATTATTTACAGACACATAATGGAAGTATTTCTGGAAGTACTTCTAGTTTCTCTAAGCAACTGAAGTGCAATAACTAGAAGTACTTCTACTTTACTAGCTAGAAGTACTAACTACTTCTACTTCTATATAATATAATAATGAGCTAGCTACTTAAGCGTCCTACAACTTCATAGTTGCTTCTATCTTCTATCTTCTGAAGTATATACTTCTATCTTCTACCTTCTACTCAGTATCTTCGTATCTTCTATCTTCTATTTCTATGGAAGTACTTCTAACTTCTACTTCTACTTCTACTTCTACTTCTACTTCTACTTCTAGCTTCTAGCTTCTAGCTTCTAGACTAGCTTCTAGCTTCTACTTCTAGAATCTAGCACCAGACTACATCGAAATGTGTACGTGTACGACGTACGACTCTACCTTCAAGCTTCAAGTAGCTTGTACTTGTACTTGTAGCTTGTAGCTTGTAGTCTTGTACTTGTAGACTAGTTGTAGCCAGAGCGAGGTAGAGGGGTGACGAATCTTGAATCTACCTAGCTAGACCTAGTCTGGTTGGCACTTCTTCTTCTATCTTCTAGAAGCACTTCTATCTCTAGCTTCGACCTTCTAGAAGCACTACTACTACTACTACTACTACTACTGCTAGACTATTACTAGCTTCTAGCTTGTAGCTTCTACTAAAAGTACGCTACTAGCTACAACTACAGCTGAAGTACTACTACTACTACTACTACTACTAGCACTACCACTTCTTACTAACTAAGTAACTAACTAACTCCTCCTCCTCCTCCTCCTCTTACTACCATTACTACTACTAACTACTACTACTAGGTAGGTAGGTAGGTAGGTAGATTGGTAGATTGGTAGTTTTTATGACGCTTATCTACTGAGGTATATAGTAGATAGTAGCCTAGGTACACTATACATTTAGGACTCTGCGATTTGCTCCATGTTTCACTGCTATGCTTATTTTATGTTTATATATTTATATATAGTATGATATGCCAATATCGCAATGGACTACTACTACTGCTGGCTTCTACTTCTACCAGCTACTAGATTAGAACCTAGAAGTAGATACTGATAGTCATGGTAGGTAACAATTGACAACTAGAAGCAGAAGCACTACAGTAAGTAGACATCACTGATAGATGTCAGATTAAAATTTTGTAGCTTCCTCTTCATCTTCCATATCTTCCACAGAAAGTACAGCTTTCAAACTTGCATGGGCAATGACGTTTTGAAATGATGACTCTAACGGGACATAGCGTCTTGCGTCATCATTCTCATGATTCTTATCGCCATCGCTACCATCTTCACCGTGAGTACATGAATCGGATTGCGTATTAAATTTTGACGGCGCACGATGTTGCGATGAAGAGAGTTGTTCAAACATTCCTTCGCTCACTTCTTTACAGGTCAGGGCACCACAAGGGTTTTTATGGGTGTTGTGGTCGCTACTACTCAATGTATCAAGCATAGCGCTATGATATTCATCGATTTGACTGTTGCAACTAGAACTGTCTCCTCTAAGTCGACAAAAATCTTCTGAAACGTCGCAGCTATTTAAAAGAGAAGTTCCTGAGCTTATGGTATATTCAGATAGAGAAGGCGATGGAAGAGACGAAACGTTTGAAGAAATATTGTCCCATGAGGATTCAGAACACTCAGATTCTTTTCGTCGACGATGATGAGACGCTTTGTCAAGATTGAAATATTGAGCATCTTTGTTCGTATTATAAATTTCACATCTTTTTTCGATGACTTCTACCCTCTCTTTCACCTTCATGTCAAAAGTTATACCACCGCTGTCATTATCGCTGTTCTTGATGTCTTCGTCCTCATTCTTACCATTAGTGCTGTGGCCAATACTAAACTCATCTGAGAAGACGTCGTTGTCGTCGATAGCTGTAGAATGAAGAATTTTTATCTTCGCACCGGTTTCTTCTTCTTCTTCTTCTTCTTCTTCTTCTTCTCCCATGTCACCATATTCCAGTAGTTTGTCTTTCCATTCTTCGAATCCGTTGATAAATGAATATGACAATGTATCTCGATGATTGTATAGAAGAATAACTTGACTCACGAAAAAAACCAAGTACGCTGATTTCAGCATCTCGAGCATGTACATATAGATGTAAAAGAGTATACGATAATTATGATTTTCTTTTGCTATAAAACTGAAATCGAGGAGACACCCATGGAATGTTTGATGTTCAAATAGCGTAGTCGTGGCATTAACATCTTGAAACATAGGAATCCTATATGAAAACTCAGGACAAATTTCTGAAGCTTGAATGTCTGTTTGATCTTTATTTTCGTCGACAATCGTAATATGAAGACTTGTATTCAATGGCAAATCTTTAAATTCAATAAAATGGCTACCGGGACTAGTAAAGTCATACCGAAAATTTGTTTCTTCTTTTTCGTGTAGTATTTGAGAAAGTATACCTCCTAATTTTGTTGCGATGCTTATAATGCGATGTCCATTAGTTGAAGAGTGGAATAGAAGTGGTTGGGATAATGTTATAGTGTCAACGAATTGATAGCTTCGAATAGGTTTGAAAAGAAAGGTTGTTGGAGCTAGCATCGGAAATTTTGAAAGAGATGAAATTAGCCATTGAAAAGCTACGGACATATTGCCATTTGGTGGCATCATGCTTACGACAAAGTCACGTAATTTTATTTTAATTACTTATAAACTCACTTTATTAGTGCCCTATTGTATTTAAACTTAACGTTATGGAGTAGAGTAAAGTGAATCATTAAAGAATTAATTGGGAAAAGAAAAGTCCTTCCTTCTCAAAATTCCAAAAAAATAATTTTTGGATACATAATACAGTAGGTAATACTTACCATCCAACTTTTCCTTCCAGCAACAGCAAAATCCCTCGCTACCCACCTCTATTGTACTTACCTCTACCTTCTTCTTGTGGTATATTTTGGATTTCTATTGTGGTCGTAATCTTCATCTTCTCATCGCCTCCTCGCATGACAGGCCAACCAAACCGCTGGTAATCTCACAGTCGCTTCTTCATCTTCGTCCCTTTTCAGCATGCCCAGAAGACAATGGCCTCCAAGGGAGATTGCTGCGGACTTGGAACCCAGGGAATTCAAGTCAAAAGCGGAGAATCTTCTCACTGCACTGAAAAGAAGGGAACTGGGTCTTCCCACTACCCTGTATATCAGCGATCGATCCTGTAACAGCAGTGGGACAAAGAATCGTATTGATGAAGTATTCAACAAAATAGCCTCATCGATATCCGAATTAGGGGACGCTATTCATGAAAAAAAATGGGAAGAAATTGAGAGGTGTGTCAATGGGATGTTGACCCGCCTCACGGCGGTCGGCGGTGTATACTCTGAGCATTCTTATAACATACCACCTGAGAGTTTACAGGAAAAAGAAACCTTTGTGGCTTTAGGTGGCTTACAATTATTGCTTCAACTGTTTGAACCTCGCTTATCAGGGACTGACGCACGGAATACATCCCCTGCTGTGATGCTCAATCGATCGGAGCTTTGGAACGAGGTGATGGCATTACTTAGGGAATTAGTCTTTGTGATACCCAACATGGCCGACAATTTTATTGCTGATTGCCATTTGTCATTCATGTTTACAATGTTGGGGCATCGACATCTTTTTGAAAGCACCATGAGTCTAGTAGAGGACATTTTAGCTATCAAAGTTGATACTTTTGATTTATCGAAAGTACCCAATCTGTACGCGCTGTTGGATGGATTTTCTTCTAGACAGATGATGTACTTCTGTCGTTTATTAGCATTAGTTCTATTTGAGTCTGAAGATAGACAAATCATGGAATGCACACATGTGCTACGGTCATTGGATCTGTTGCAACTGAGAAGAGATCGCATGGCTAAAATTTCCAACATCGTAGAGAGAAATCAATGTTTAATTTTGCAAATGCCAAGAATGCTAGAGAAGATGATTTTGCTATTTAAAATTGTAAATCATGGCCCACCTTTATCAAAATTAGTTCATCATAATATTCCTCAGACACTTACTGACTTACTTCAGTACGTGCCTGCAACATGGACAGGAGAAAACTTCCAGAGGGAATGGGAAATGTACAATTACTTGGACGAGCTCACAAAAAAGCATGAACACAATAGACCACCGATCAATAAATCATTATCTCCACCTCGTAGTAGTCCTTCTTCCAGCGCAATAGTTATGAATGAAGAGGATCAAGAGACTGAGAGGGTCATGGAGCAGTTACTTTCAGTCTTCTCACCACCTACAGGTGCTGCATCTACCATGATGGCACACATATTGGGCATCATGCAGACTGCAAGCGACTTGAATATCGCTACAATTACACCCTCTAATCTTAATCCCTATGGAATTCCAGCGGTATTTCGACGGATTCCCCGGTCATACCATACATACAGAGAAGCGAAGAATGAGCTGCAATTCCACGCCATGTTATTGATACCTCAACAAGTTGAGCTGCTTTTCGTGATGTGTACCTTACTTTCTGGAAGAAGGAAAATAGAAGTTCAAAGACGTCTAGCAGAACTAGGTTTGGCAAATTGTTTGAGGATAATGTATGATAGACTCAGTTGGGGATCTGAGCCATATGTGGGGCCTAATCCTTTGGAACACTTACATGGTCCAGGATGTGACTGCAACCCTGAAAGTGCGATAAGAGTACAATTCCTACGATTGGTTCATAATTTTTATGATCGTGATTTTATAGATAATCCAATCAAGGATCTACTTCTATCGAATACAGAGATTCAAATTATTAGAGATCAACCGGAAAGATTATTGTCCAGTCAAAGTACACTACCAGCTAGCTCGAGGGGCTTACTTAGTAACATTACCTCAACTTTGATGAATGAGCCTTATGATTCCATTTATCGATTTTGGTTGTTATCATGTATAGAGGCATTCTTAAGAGGCTCCAATAAGGATCATCAAGTTTTCGTTGCTCACAGTGGGGTCATCAAACATACTGTGAAACATATCATTTCAATTGGTGTTAAAAACTCTGGAAGCCTCCAGACTGCCTTCGACCTCTTAGGGGAATTAACTAAATTCAATTTATACTTATTAGAAGACTTAGAAAAGTCATTTGAAGATCAAGAATTTCGTGATTTTGTAGACACTATTCTTGCGAATTTGGTAGACTCAAATGTGTTTATTCGATCCCTGTATCTATCTCTGGAACATTTCAATTGCAGTGGTAGGAATGATGTTGATATGAATATCGATTTCTCAGATAGATCAATATTAGATAGACTTGATGACTTTACTTATACTTCTGAGTCGGAAACGAAGGCTTTATCATATTTAACCCATACATGGAAGCAATGTCATCCCAAAATTATTTCATCCAGAGCGATCGATGAAGTAGTGGTCCCGATAAGTAGTCATTGTAGTAGTATGGCGAAACAAGATTATAATGGTGACTATAAATCCAGTCGAAAAACATCGTCGTCGAAAAAAGTTCCAACTTCACCCGCTTCTCCTCATCCTAGTGAGATTTCAACCTCATCATCACTAGTATCCATTGGTCAGGGAGTTTTCAATGCATTCAAAGGACTACATTTGGCAGCCATTGGGTTCATAAAGTGCAAAATTGACGTGTCCGCTAATTCCAACAATACAGGTATCGTGGTGGAAAAGAACACAGTATCAACGCCCATATCTTCTTCAAAAACTCTTAGGATAAACGATATAGAGGGAACAGAGTATGACGATGACATCAATGAGGACGAAGAAAATAATGATATTGATGATAATTACACAAAAGACAGTGATGGCATGGATACGGTAGATACCTCTTCATTTTCTACAAATGGTATAGGTAGCTCAAATTTACCATTTTCACCTTCATCGCCCAATGGTAGCTGGTGTCTTCCGGACTCAATTTTCCGTATTTCTCTATTTTTGAGCAGTGAACGTGAAAATATCTTATTGCGGTTAATGGGAACCATTTCTATTCACAATATCAATCACGAAAACATTTGCTGTTTGAATACTGCAATAGTTATTGTTGTCCTTGCACATAGGAGAGACCAATTGAGCACACTACTAGAAAATTGTCGATTCTTGTTGCAGCGACATCACATTCCAGCGCCGGCCTTAGAGGATAAAAAAGTAACTGCAGAGTTTCATTCTAATGAAATCAATTTGTTTTCCAATTTCAGGAAATTACTATGGTATTGGCGCGAGTATTATTTAAGAAGAGGCAGAGATCGTTTAAGTCTCGAATTTTCATCTCATTTACCTTTCAAACTTTGGAGCACTGTTGTGGATTTACTGTGTGCTGATGATGGCTCTCCTACTTCTCTATTATCACGCCCCATGAAATTGCCTAGATCGCCTTACCGACGCCTTGCGCGACCGTCCAAATGTAATAGTGAATTTATCCTCAACTTGACAAGACCTATTCTCATGAAAAAATCTGTTCCATTGGATGGTATTGATTAGATATTTTTTCCTCTAGAGTAGTCTTCTAAATATGATAATTATACTAATTTTTGAGCTAGCTAGTTAAGCAAGCGTCCTACAACTTCATCATTTGAATACCTATGATAATAATAATAATAATAATAATAAAAGCATACCTATCTTTAGCTTCTGAAGTCTGAAGTAGCTTCCTCTAGCTTCTAGCTTCTAGTCTACTTCTACTTTTCTAGCTTCCAGCTTCTAGTTTTATGGTATTTGTAGCTTGTACTACTACTACTACTACTACTACTACCTAACCTAACTAACTAAAGTAGGTAGAAGTAACTAACATCTAACATCTAACATCAAGCTTCAAGTTAATTGAGTGATGCATTCATGATGGCTGGGCCATGCATGCCTGCATATCTAGTAATTTAAAGTTTAGGTTATCAAATCAATTTTGCGAATTCATCCACTCCTTATTATATCTTATGATATCAGAAAAAGAGCATTCAACGTGCTGTACAGACGATATTTGAAACCTTCCTACTTGGCACGGACTACTTTCCGGTGCTCTCGTGAACATATTCGGGTAACGAGCAGCTTCATCAGCCAGATATATACCCATATCATATAAGTTCCAAATAGATTTATCTTGCTCTCTCCTCTCAGGATGACCATTAATCCAGTGAACATTGAACACGCTGGGAGATGACGATGTATTCTGATTTTTGAGCCGAGAGCTCTTTATTCGAAGACTTTCAATGTTCGCATTTAGCATGTCAGTCATCAACTCTCTATTTATTGAGTAGATACTGGATCTATTGTCTTCGTCAAATATTTTTTCATTCATTCCTCCTCCATGCTTCATACCAGCTACGATGGTACGTCGCAAGGACCTAGAATCCGTAAACATTGATATTTCAATCCCATGAGAGTCACATGATTTATCCAAGATTGACGATACAATGGAGGCAACCAAACCAGCAATAAGCTCGGCATCGTAGGGTGTACCAACAACTCCTCCTCCATCTGTTATAGTGAGAGAGTGTGCATGCATCACCTCAATACAACCATTCTCCAACGCTTCCTCTTCTGGAATGAAAATAAATAAACCCGCCGATGCTCTTTCGCAATCATTGCCGCGAAATTTTGCACTACCATCACAAAATATATACAAATTATTAGCACACTTCGATTTTTTAAGACTCTCGAGCAAACCCTTCAGCCATTTCCCGACAAATTCTTTGTAGCCAGTATCCTTAACCAAACACATTCCATTTTCTACCTCGTCATAGATACCTGTAACAT
>JACLAD010007055.1_pt1 | contig 19246 bp, 22 predicted proteins | sample 8027901 | NCBI WGS metagenome assembly JACLAD01 (sample SAMN15725071, study PRJNA655200) | protist metagenome | isolation source: fluorescence activated cell sorting (FACS) single amplified genomes of... | place: Spain: Blaines Bay Microbial Observatory, Mediterranean Sea | collected 2016-07-05 | reverse complement strand
TCGATGCGGTTTATGGCCCATTTCCTCCAATGGAAGGACCCACGAACAGGTGTGTGCACTCTCTCTCTCTCTCTCTATCTATCTCTCTCTCTCTCCTTCTTCTTCTTCTTCTTCTTCTTCTTCTTCTCTCTGTTGTACTCTCTTATTGTGGTGACTATGATGAGTATACTAACCTCTCTCTCTCTCTCTCTCTGCTTCTTGGGTCTTTCTCTATATCTTATAATACTCCACCTCTTAACCACTTCACCTTAGATGAAGCATGGCCCTCTCATTCCCTATCGGAACATGGTCTACAGCCTGTAATACGAAAAAATAGAAATGGCACTTCTGGTGAAGTGGTTGTCAAGTTTGGGGGTGACACGAATCTGAACCCTTATAATTGCAAGACCGAAGCCGATATATTTAAGGTATGTGTGATGTCCTCTCAGCTGTTGATGATGATGGTGATGATGAGTATACTAACCTCTGCCTTTCTGCTTCCTGCTCTTTCTATTCATATACTTCTCACCTTGCCTTCCTTATCTCACTATACCCTTATTGTAATCATCATCATCGACTCTAGGTGCTTAAGATGCAGTACGTTCGACCGGAACATCGGGAAGTCTTTGTCAGTGAAGGTTCTGAAGGAGGAGGAGTCAACGTCCCAGCTAGTATGCAAGATGCACTGAGGAATATCCCAGATCTAGATTTGAGTAGCTGCTTAGATTCAGAGGAAGTATTGAGATTGCAAGAAGAACAAGACCTCCAATATGCTATCGCTTTGAGTGTGACAGCAGCACGTCAACAAGAAGAAGATTATTTGGCCAATATCCATCAAGATGAAGATGATAAGGAGAGTGCGAAAGATACAGAGGTTTGACAGATCCATTCAGATTTAGAGTGACTACTATGCCAGTATCATCTGAAGAGGTCTGGCATTTCACTTCACCGTGATAATAATCATAATAATGGTGGTGGTGGTGGTGGTGGTGTAAGTTATTGGCATTGTTCACATAACCCACATTCAATACAATATGTTCTTCTCTCTCTCTATCTCTCTATCTATCTATCTATCTATCTTCTTCTTCTGATCACTACTGCGAGACCCTTTCGGTCCAACACCAGACAGTCCTACTTCCTCGGCTTTAATCAACCTCATCGATTTTAATGGAGACTCTAATTCGAGACTCGTACTCGGCTCCAATGCCATACCATTCGCATCACCTTCATTCCCTCTAGATTTTCGTGTGATAGATACATTTGTGACAGAAGCAGGACCCGACCCGACAGGGGAACCATCACTATCATTACTGTTCACAGTAGCTATGGTAGCTTCGTCATCAATATCATCAACATTTGCTCTATTGGGACTTTGAAGTTGATGTCCCTCCACGACCGACCCGGATATGTCGCTTCCGACGCTAATTTCATCAGCACCTTCATCAGCCATTGAAACTGTTTCTGTAAAAGTGATAAGGATGATGATAAGGGTACAGTGAGCATAATGCAGGCAAGGAGAAGGAGATGGAAAGGTGAGGAAGATATGAATAGAAAGCAGCAGGAAGCAGAGAAGAGAGGCAGAGGTTAGTATACTCATCGTCGTCATCACTATCACTATCATCGACATTGTACTAAGAATATGAGGACTACAGCACTTACTCGGTACACCTTCCATGCCACCGCTCGGTCGACCCGTATATTTACTCCCACCAGCCTTGCCAGGTAAAATGTTGACTTGCAATGCCGTTAGCTGCAATTCAGCAGCAGCGAGTTGCGCATCGGTGTATTTTTTCCTTGGATCGAGCTCACGGATATGATAACGGTCCCCAAGAACACCAAAGCCTGTGTGATGATAATGATGAGAAAGCGATTGTTAGGGTTAGGGTTAGGGTTGCAGATGGTGTACAGTCAAGACAACAGGACTATTGAGGTTAGTCCTTTCAAATATGTAGCACATGCTGCACTGAATAATAAGCATCAACACCATCCATCATTATTCAACACGCAGGTATACGCACCTTTTCTCTGCTCGGGTGGTGGCACTCCAGATCTAAAGCGAGTGGAATCAAAGCGAGCTGGATCATTCGGTGCATCTTTGAGGTTTTCCTTCACTTTCGCAATAAGTGCATCTGCTGTGGAGGCGGCACGTTTAGCACGCCCATCACGGATACCTCCTCCACTTGATTGACGAGAAGGTACTCGATTTTCTTTCTTTTCCGCAAGTGGGGGACCTACTCTTCCAGGTGAGCCAGGTCCAGAACCTTCAATTTCAACCATGAATTTGCGAACACGATCAAATAAATATGATTTATCTCGCATTCCAGGTTCTACCGCTGCCATGAATTCATTATCTTCAATAACAGCACCGCTGGATACATACTCGCGGGTAATTGTTCTAATGATGATAAGGGTATAGTGAAGATAGAGGAGAAGGAAGATGGATAGTGAGGAATATATGCATAGAAAGGGCAGGAAGCAGAGATTGCAGAGGTTAGTACACACATCATCATCACCACCATCTTCTTCTTCTTCTTCTCTATAGAGAAAGAGGTCGCACCTGGCTTTCTTGATGGCTGTCACCACCATTGTATGCTCATTACGAGCTTCCATAGCAGTTTTAGGTTTCGAAACTCGTTTACCGTTACTATCATAATTGTCAACAGCACTCAAAGAAGCCAATGTCAAATTCGTCAAGCTGGCATTATCGATACGTTGTGCCTGCATGACGGCACTTGCAATATCTGCTGATCGCGAGAGTGTCGTTTCCAGGTTGGACAGTCTCACTCGATCCATCTTCTCCTTCTCTTCCCGACCCAGAGACTCTCTCTCCATGGTCTCTCGATCACTTTTTCCGGCGGCGATGACGGCACTAATGAGACTACCACCATAGCCTGTCGCTTTGCTCTTGTCCATCACTGCTTCGCCAATAGCAATGCTCTGGTACGTGCTTTGATCTAGTTTATGCCCGGGAGTGACGCCCGCGGGGCCGACCTCGCTGCTGGGTCCAGCAGGCCCGAGGGTGGGGTCAATGAGGCTGCTTTCTCGGGGCCGCATGCCACCTTCTGATTGGGGTCTAACTGCTTGGTTCAAGCCAGTGCGTCCCTCAGCTCCGGGCCGGTGGGTACGGTCGACAAAGGTGTATCGAATGGGAGATAAGGGAGTGGCAGACTCGCGGCCGGACGTGGTGGCTGGACGTATAGTTGCTTCGAATCTAGAAGGTGGTGATGATAATAAGGGTATAGTGAGATAAGGAAGGCAAGGAGAAGGAGATGGAAAGCGAGGAAGATATGAATAGAAAGAGCCGGAAGCAGAGATTGCAGAAGGTTAGTATACTCATCATCAGCAGTAGCACCACCACCATCACTATCATCATCACCACCACGAAATCAAGACTCACCTAGCCTTGTCTCTGGCTAATAACGCCAGCTGCTCTGAGGAAAGGCCTTGCCAGATCAAAGGTGCTTGATCACTCGCCCGCAGCTTCCCTCCTGAAGATGCCACTCCCTTGGCACGGTTCTTTTTACTTGGGGTGCCTCCAGGAGTGCCGACCGGGGTTTTGTTTTTAATGCCGGAGACTATGATGGTAGAAGGAAGAGAATGGTATAGTGAAATAAGGAATGCAAGGGGAAAGAGATGGAAAGTGAGGAGTATATATATAGAAAGAGTCGGAGGCAGAGGTGAAGGAGAGGTTAGTATACTCATCATCATCATCACTGTCATAGTAAGAGAGTAAGAGAGAGGTACAGAAGTAAGCAGACGAAGCGATGTTCACCCACCTTTGTTGCTCAATACATGTGCCTGTAGAGTACCACTCTGTTGAGGAATCTTTGCCCAATCTTTTAAAAACGTTTGATCGATAGCCAAGTGAGGGCCGAGTCCCGGGTGGGACACCCCTTCATCCATCATCTTTGATAAAGATGATGATAAGAACGACTTCGTAGTATCCAAAGAAGCAGCAACAATCTGATCTCCGGATTGACTAGAGTACAATGGCTCCTGAGTCGTCGGATAACTATGAACAGTATTCTCCACTTCACTCTGTTTGGCGTACGGATCCACCAGGTCCTGGCTCTCCCGCAGCTCGATACCTTCGACGCTACTGTCGAGACGATCGTGGCTTGCATTCAATGTCAACGACGTCGACAAGGGTGCATCCACTAGGACCTCGACTTGATGCCCCTGCAGGGAGTGGCTCGTTCGGGCGGGAATCCAGTGATCTTGGATGGATATCGAGTGTGTGTCTGCAATTGATTGATTAGAATATCGCAGGGTGGAAAGCTCCTGCATGGATTCTTTTTCCTCGACATCTATTTCGCGATGATGTATAGTGAGATAAGGAGAAGGAGAAGGAAGATGGAAAGTGAGGAATATATGAGTAGAAAGCAGCAGGAAACAGAGAGGAGAGGCAGAGGTTAGTATACTCATCATTATCATCACCATTATTATCATGATAGTAGACAGCAAGCTAACCCAAGGTACACTTACCCTCACACAGCACACTATGTAGAGTAGGCAACATGATTCTCTCTGTTTTGAACTTGTATGGCTGATGTGGAGTATATAGATCCTCCAAAAATTCCAGATACTCCACCTTTGCTTGTGCTGTGCGCATATCATAACGTTCACGTAATTGAGAGTGCAAATCTTCATGTTCCATGTAGGCTGTCTCGACACTTCTTATATCATAGTCGCGTTTGTAAACATCCTCGGCATACATCCATTGCAATTCCTGGAAGGGTTAGGGTTAGGGTTAGGGTTAGGGTTGGTATTTAACGAAGTAGTTGAAGTACAATGATGATAATAAGGGTATAGTGAGATAAGGAAGGCAAGGAGAAGGAGATGCAAAGTGAGTGAGAGAGCAAGACTCACCTGTTGGAAGGCAATGCGTTGTTGAGCTTCCTTTTGACTGTGTTCCTGCTTCTCTTGGTCCATTACAGCTTGGATTTCCGCTTCTAATGTCGCCGTTCTCGCTTTCCTATCTGCATCGATCTTATCCAGTTCACGTTGCTTCTTAATATCTGCAAGATGTTCCCTCAAAAGACGACGTCTTTCTGCATTTTCACGTAAACGTCTATCCTGCTCCTCTCTCTTCACTCTAGCGGCCTCTTCTTCACTTCTACGTTTTAATTCTTCTTCATAAGCTTTTTGCCGTTCGATTTCCTCTTGACGGGCCTTCTCTTGTGCACGTATTTGCTCTTCTTTGATATCTTCCAGCTCATCCTCATTGTCTACTCCAGTACCATGCTCATAATGTTGAGTAGTATCACTGATATACGCGAACGAATCCGGTAATGCTGTCGAAGGATCCCCAGGGCGAGAGCGTCCGGGAGATGTACTACGGCCTGTAGGTCCCGCCTCCAGAGGAGCCTGAGGAGCTAATGCTACTCCAAACTCCCTGCGATTGAAATCGGGCTGTAATTCATGTATCTCATTGAACTCCGACTATGATAGGGTTAGGGTTAGGGTTAGGGTTAGTACGTATGCGGTGGATAAGGGGAATGGTTAGGATTTATTTCTGGAAATCGATGTGATATCAACAAAGACAGACAAACAAAGAGAGACATAGGTTACCTCTATTCGACTGAAATAATCGCGTCGGCAATGTGCTTCCCGATCTTCTCCAAGCATAAGAACTCGATTTTCTTTAATCCTTTCCCCTTCCAAGGCTAACCACTCCAAATATGCCGCTTTTTTCCTACCATCTACTTCATGTTCAAGTAGAATGGCATCGTCTTCATCCAGTTGCTCTTTAGTATACCACCCCAAGATAGTGCTGAATTCAAAAAATAATAATAATGATGATGATGATTGTGGTGATGATGATGGTGATGATGATGGTGATGATGGTGGTGATGATGATGATGAATAGAAAGCGAATGAAAAAGAGGAGATGGAATCGTCAGTTCTAGCTCATCATCATAGATACCGACTCTTAACAGAGTAAGAGGACGGAAGGAGTGACGATCGGGGTGGGGTGTGCGTACTTGTGTGTATAACTCTCCTTGCTTCTGGAAGGGAAAAGTTTCAATTTCTCCAAAGGCATTTCAATGTCGGGTATAAGCAAGCCCAAACGTGGAAATAGAAATTGGTGTCCTTGTTGTGCTGGTCCTGGTGGAAACGCAAAGCTCAAGTAGACATTTCGTCTGGCTTTGATAATAATGTTGGCGTAATACCTGCAAACCAGAAGATGTGGAGGATGCATAGAACAGCGAACAGAAGTAAGAGAGAAAGAAAGAGAGAGAGAGAGAGAGAGAGAGAGAGATTGTGTTAGACTGGTCGATTGATCACCATCATCAGAATCTGTGTAAATGCCAAAGAAGGTTATGGTTAGGGTTAGAAGACGTACCGCAACATATCCAGCCGAATTGCATTGCCAGCACCCGTGTTCAAAGCTGTTTCATACGCGATCATCAGCTCCTCCTTGATGGCTGTCGGGGGATCTTCATTGCGATACAGATTTTGGAGGTGCTCTTCTGTAGCCTCCTCACTACTGATTATGCCATTTTCTAGTGTCGCCAATTCATCTCGACGTTTCTCATAATACATAGTGAATTCTTCGCTTACTGCACTGCCCAATAAAATCAATGCTTCAATGATGAGGAAATCTGCATAAATGACTTGTCTGTGGTTTGTTGCGCGATATGGTATAGTGGTTAAGAGGTGGAGTATTATAAGATATAGAGAAAAGAGCCAAGAAGCAGAGAAGAGATTGTAGAAGGTTAGTATACTCATCATCGCCACTGTCATCATCACCATCATCAGGCATAATGTGAGAGAGAAGAACATACCTTTCCCACTGTTCCGCCAAGACGGTACGTGCTAGGGTCGGCAAACCTTGCCCAGGAACTTTCTCAATGCCTTCTTCACCGGCATACCAAGCGATGAATTCGGAGTACCGTTGAGCCCTAGAATATAAGAGAGAGAGAGAGAGAGAGAGAGAGAGAGAGAAAGAGAGAAAGAGAGAGAGAGAGAGAGTAGGGACGATGTATTTGAGGTCAGTATGGTCATACTGATAGATAGAGCTGAATACTCGTGAGCAGCCATTCAAGACTCGTGGCCTGTGTGATTATAATCAACTTTACCTCAAAGGGGCTAAATTTGTATCTACAGAGACGTCCTCCGGGTCGGGCACTCCCTGCTTGGCATCAATAGCGATGTCTAGTATATAATCCATACTGCAGGCTAAGGAGATCTCCAAGGTTTTTTCCTCTGCTGTACACAGTTGCCAAGCTTTTACGGGCCTTCTATTAGTCCCTGGCAAACATTTCACAGTCAGTGATGGTGGTTCCTCTGGAATCAATAGAGACATATCAATAGGTGCAAACACATCACAGCCACATATTATTTGAGCCGTGTAATTGCCCTTGCCTAATAAAGCCGGATCCAGACGCTTGCCTTTGGATGCGAGCTGTTTGGCCATACACAGATCAAACACCTAGAGTCGATGATGATGATAAGGGTATAGTGAGATAAGGAAGGCCAGGAGAAGGAGATGCAAAGTGAGGAGTATATGAATAGAAAGCAGCAGGAAGCAGAGAGGAGAGGAAGAGGTTAGTATACTCATCAGCAGCAGTAGTACCACCATCAGCATCATTACCATTACAATTTGTGCTGGTGATAAGAGAATGTATCTCAGGGGGAGTTGCAGCATGCTGTCTTTACCTTCTTCGAAGCCATGATATCATTCAAATCTTCTTCACTAAGTTTGCTTCTTTTCAAAGTCAAATCCTTCTCTGAGAGACCTTTCCTTTCACATGCTTTGAAGATTTCAATCAGCTGTGTCATAGCAATTACAGCAGTATCGACATTGGCTTCATATTGCGCTTTCAACCAACGGCCTCTTTCTAGTTTTCGAAGTGTTGGTAATCGAGGTGCAAACCCTTCCTCATCCTCATCCGACCCGCCATCATCACTATGATCTTCTGGTTTGAGTTCATTTCGATTACTTGTATTATCCTCATTCTCGCCATGTCCGTCATCACTAGCCATGCCGTCACTCATGTCCAAGTCATCGTCATCACCAACAGCATCATCATCGACACCAGCGAAGCCTGTTGTATCAAAACCACCCGCAGTAACTTTGGGTATAGTCACCATAGACTGTTGGGCGTAATATTCCCGCTCTTCGTAGTCGTACAGCACCTATTGGGTTAGGGTTAGGGTTAACGGTAATGTATAGTGAGCATAATGCAGGCAAGGAGAAGGGAGATGGAAAGGTGAGGAAGATATGAATAGAAAGAGCAGGAAGCAGAGATTGCAGAGGTTAGTATACTCATCATCAGCATCATTACCACCATCATAGCAATAAGACAGTGACAACAGAGAGAAAGAATAGAACCAAGACATACCTGACCACCTTTATACCACGAGCGAAAAGAGCAAAAAGCTTCATCCCGACCCAGATCCGTACCCTCCAAAGTCACTATACCACCAGATTCAGACGTTTCCTTTTTCAAATCTTCGATCTTCTTCTTGATGGTGTTGATTTCCTCTTGAGTGATAAGATCTAGCTTTATATATTTGCCCAGAAGCGTCTCATCTTCGAAAGCATAAATACTTTCACGATGCAGAAATGTACGACGAATAGAAGAAATACCTTGGAATTCTTCAGGTGCCCACCATTTTATGAATAGCTCCATTTTCTTGGTACTTGCCCGACCTGCAGTAGTTGCTCGATCAGTCACAGTCAAGTCTGCTTCTTTGGGCACTTGTAGCGCTTTCTCCTCTTTTTCGATCGCATTCAATACAAATTGGCATTTCAGCGCCGCCCGGATCTCAACGAGCTGCATGTCCTTATTCAAGTCCGACCAGAGAAGATCGACGTTCTCGGGCTGTAGTAATGATGATAATGATGATTACAATAAGGGTATAGTGAGATAAGGAGAAGGAGAAGGAAGATGGAAAGTGAGGAATATATGAATAGAAAGCAGCAGGAAACAGAGAAGAGAGGCAGAGGTTAGTATACTCATCATCACCATCAACATCAACATCGAGAATACACACAGAAGCAGATAGTGTCGACATACCTTCGTCAGAACATCTACTCTGCTATCATTTATTTCTTCAATATTCATAGCTCGGAACGATCGCTCCACACCTGTAGGGATTAGGGGTTAGGGTTACACGAATATGTGATAATGATGTGAAAGATTTGGTTGGAAAGAAGGAGAAGCACGGCGAGGGAAATATGGATTAGTTTCAGGCGGTTTCGTGCAACATGTTCGACGAACCTCATTCTCATGATCATGATCGAGAAGGAGAAGAAGAAGAAGAAGAAGAAGGAGGAGGAGGCGGAGAGGAAGGAGGAGAAGAAGAAGAAGTGTAATGTGCGGATAGATTGATGATGATGTAGATTTGAATGATAATAAGCATTAGAAAAGGATTTTTTAATTATTGTCTTCTTTTAACATATCAGTATTCTTTAGTAGATATGTGAGAGTATTTTTGGGCTCATTAACCGTAGAGCACGTCAGTGCGTAGCACGTACTTTGTACCTTGTATCACAGGTTTCGCTTCATGTGTGAGACAATTATCGCCATGGCCATGCAGGAGACAACCTCCAGGATAGCCACTTGGTGAAATAGACAGAATCTCTACTTCTTCATAATCTGCTTCCCACTTTGATTTCTTCTTACCCTTGGCCTTTTTGTTACTGGTAGAACTATGACTGCTGATCTGTTCACCATAGAAGACTGTCTCTCCGCCTTGTAGTCTCATCTTCTTTGAGTCATCTGGGAAAGTGAGATAGATGAGCACGGTGATTTTGGAGTAACAAACACCATCCCCTTTTAAACCACAATCAGTGCGATTATATTCACTAGACTCATCAATATGTTTACCAAAGTAGTCGCCCTTTTCGTAGGCATAAATTCTTATATTTGGTGAGCATGTCAGCGCCTCCATGTTTTCCATCATAGGAGGAATAAAAGACTGCAACCTCTTAAATATGGCATTGGCAATTAAAGGGGCATTAAAATTTACTCGATGCTGATATCGAGGAGCAGTATAAGTAGTCGCGGGATTCGCACATCGATTAAAACTTAACGATTGACCATATGCAATCCATACCCGGGCCTCTTCTTGGGAAAAGAAGTTGGGTATCATGCTGATGAGCGAATTGCCATACACATAGTTGGTATATGGTATGTATTGAGTGTACCCATCTTCATCTCTTTCATTATTGCTGTCAGACTTGCCATCTAGCTCCATGGACAAGACGGCACTTGCACTCGCTTCACTTTCTTTCTCACTATCCTTAGTGGTAACATCCTTCTTGCGTGCATCCAAAGGCACAATGGGCAATAAAACACTTGGAAGAAGTTCACCGCAGTCCTCACTTATCTCCAAATTCATTGTATGATGAAGACGTCCTATGAATACTGGCAAAGGTCTTTGCAACCCTCTTCTATCATTCACAGCATAATTTGATTCATTTCAGATTCATTTTATAATATTTTAGAGCGTGATTAGATACCCATCAAAACGATACAGTCCCTTATACCCTAATACCACGTTGAATGTCCCTGAGAAATGGGTTGCACAGCCCCGAACCCGGGTCAGTCTTGGATGCCATCCATTTTCTAAGTTTATTCGAGTAATGTCACGCTAAAATGCTTCTCCTCGTTGAGAGACGTCTTGCAAAGTAGTAAGTGCTGTCTTTAAAGCTGTAAAGAAATGCTAGTAGACCAGAAAACTATTTTTTGGGGTTCTTTTAGTTAATATTGCATTTCAGCCACCAATTTTTACCACACTGACAATAGTGTCTCTTTCCTTGTTATGTTACACATCAGTATAAACTCCTGTAGTAAAAATCGCACGAAAAATCCGCTCAAATTTGACCAAAAACCAAGCTCTTCCTAGCCGCTAAGCTATACCGTTTAGACCCAGAATCCGCAGCAAAGGTGGGGAAGCGCGAGAATTGGATCAGATGAGTTTACTGCTTGGTGTCGAAAAACTTTCCTCTCCCGTCGATTAGAATTCAAACGCGACCCCTCGCTTTGATCTTCCGTAGTAACGTTCATATAACATATAACTATGTTGTATCACTCTCCGGAGTGAAATAGTTTACAAATTTATTGAAAGTCGATCCTCTTGCTTGCAATGATCGAGTTGGCAATCACATCACACTTCAGTTTTTCGCCGACTTCTACGCCCCACGCTATGGTACTCGTGAGCCTTGCGTTTTCGACACACAACTTTGTTTTGCACCCAATCGACTGAGATGGGCCACATTTGTCCACTGCAGCCACATGGACTTTTCGCTAGATGATGTAGCATCTACCAAAATCTCCCTCCTGTATGATGGCTAATGATTGGATCAGAAGACAATCAACTAAGCAACTCTAGTTGATTAAATACGACTCAGCTAGTGATATATTATGAGCAATGTGTATTTATTTAATGAGCACGCGGTGTACTAACTTTATGAATAAAAAAGGAAAACATACGAATGAATTCTCAAGCCTTGCAAATCATTATTCACTTGTTCTTTAAACGAATTCCTTACAAAGAAACCCGGCGACCCAGTCGCATCACTGTACAGTCACTCACTAGACATGTGAAAAGAACTACACGAAATCAAACACCATGAAAGCACCTCCTTCAAACGATAGTCCGTATATTTACATAGGCGGATTCACAATCGAGCCATAGATTGACTAAAATTGTGTCTCAAACGCTGTCATAATCACGAGTGCACGTCAGTGCGCGCCAAGTATAGATTTCTCACATATCATATAACAATCTCTCCGATACACAGATCTCCCAAGCCACGGACCAAGCAAGGTATCGGACCACACTTCGAATTGTCAAAATTAGCGTATGTTCCCCTCAATTCATCGATTCAGAGCAAATAATTCCAACTGAACCCACGCCATCAGCCTCGATTAAGCGGTTTGTCGTGAAACATCCAATCAATTCTCAATAAAGACACGAATGGCCCTGTTTTTCACTTTAAAAAAAGCGAGGCGGGAAGTGACCCCGACTTTGGCCGGGTCGGCACACCAACTGACTTTGTAAATTTGTTGCAACCTCCAACAGTCAATATGTTTCATATCACTCGTGCAGTCCGACGATTTTCCGGTAAAAGTGGCTCTTTGTCTCTGTGTGCTCGTTCAATCTCTGGCGGCAGCAAGAAGTTGAGTGATGGTCCCACTTTACAAAAGGCTTTCTTGCGCAGCGTCAAGCCAAGTCCTTCAAAGAAGAAAGACACCGATAGTGGTGTTAAAAGTACTACTATGGATAATGCTTCTGCAACCCCTGACATAGAAGCCCCTGAGGCCAAGAGCCAAGATATACTGAATATTGATTCAGAGGTTAAACCATTCGTCAAAACTGAGAAGGATTTAGCATCAGAGACGGCTAGACAGTTCCTCTCTTCAAAGGCTTTACAAGCGTCTGTTAATCTGCAAGAATTTGCTCCTCGTATCTGTGTTGTTGGTGTAGGTGGCGGTGGAAGCAATGCCATCAACAATATGGTAGCTAGAGGTCTTTCGGGTGTTGAATTCATTTGTACGAATACCGATGCTCAACACCTTTCCACCACCCTCACAGAAAAACGAATTCAACTAGGACGAGGACTTACAGAAGGCCTAGGTTGTGGTAAGTCATCTTAAAACGAGCAGTGTTGTACAATTCATTAATCACAATGGCAGTGGCAATGCCCATCTCATCTTTATATCGTAACACTAACACATTTTTCTTGTTTCTCACTGCATCACTTCATATCTTATATATATATACTACGATCAAATACCCATTCATACGAATATACAGGAGCCAACCCAGATGTAGGCCGTGCTGCCGCTGAAGAGAGCCGTGAAGAGATTGCTGAGATGATTGGTGATGCGCATATGGTATTCATCACTGCAGGTATGGGTGGTGGTACAGGTACTGGTGCTGCACCTGTTGTAGCAGAAATCTGTATGGAAAGGGGCATTCTGACCGTAGCTGTTGTCACTAAACCTTTCAGCTTTGAAGGAAGACATCGTGCTCGTCTTGCTCAAGAAGGTATGAAGGCTTTGGAAGATCGTACTGATACTCTAATTGTCATTCCCAATCAGAACTTGTTTAAGATGGTCGATCAATCCACTAGTGTTATGAATGCCTTTGGTTTAGCCGATGATGTGTTGTTGGCAGGTGTCAAGAGTGTCACGGATTTGATGGTTAGACCGGGATTGATCAATTTAGATTTTGCTGATGTACAAGCAGTCATGTCTGGTATGGGTAATGCTTTGATGGGTACAGGTCAAGCAGAAGGGGAAGATAGAGCTATCAAAGCAGCTACTGATGCTTTGAAGAACCCTCTACTTGGGGGTGATGCCGATGTGAGAAGTGCAAAAGGCATGTTAGTTAATATTACAGGTGGTACTGATTTGACATTGTTTGAAGTCGATCATGCTGCACAACACATCACAAAGGAAATCATTGATGAAGATGCAAACATTATTTTTGGGTCTTCTTTTGATCCTACTTTAGAGGGTTCTATCAGAGTTAGTATTGTGGCCACAGGTATCGATCAACAGCCACAATAATCATATGATCACACAATCAATCAGTTACTCGAATTAGAATTGGAGTAAATGATTGCTTCTCCTTAGTTATATTTATATATTATAATCCATGTCTATAAACAATAAGCTCACTCCTTCTATCATTGTATTCGTTAGTCTCCTCATTTCTATGCGAATTCATTCATTCTAGCTCATTTCAATAGCTTTTACCATCGATCATCATCCCAATGGTGCTGCATTTCAAATTATCCTCCACTTGCATTCGCACAAGAAATGCCTACTTGGATACACATTACTTTCTCTTCTTGGTCTCCTTGATCTTATTTTCCTTCCCTTTACCTTTGCTTTTCACTTTGTCCCCTTCACCATCATCTTTGCTTTTAATATATGATTTATAAAAGAATTGTCCAAACAATCCCAACATATTGACCATAACGAATGCTTGATCAAAAGCTAATTCTAGAGGCACATATTTGTAATATGCAACATAACTAGCATGTATCAAACAAATAACAAATTGCAACATTTGACAAGATGTCATATAGATTTTCATGAAACCCACAGGAAATTTTAATAAACTTAATGTATAATAACCATACATATAGACATGTATCAATGAGTTGATACATGCTCCAAACCAAGCTTCTCCACCTGGATCAACCATACAACAATGAAACCATACCCATATCAATAACATATGATGATAGCAATGCAAAAAGGAAATTTGTTTGTTATTCTTTTTCAATACCATCCACAATGTATCCAAAAGTTCTACAAATTTGTTGTTATAATGTACCCAGACTAGATATTGGATACGAAAACCTGAATAACCAGGTTGTGAATGATGGCCCCATGGTAGAAAGCCATACTTAAATGAATACCATGGATTCGTATACACTTCTTTGCACATTTCATAGACTGTCCATATATTTAACAAGACTTGATATAAATTGTAAATGAACATGTATTGTTGAATGTCAAAAGGTTCATAATTTGACATAATATGTTTACCACCTAATACGACAATGGGATACACAATAGATGCAGTAATAGGTGCAATTAACCAGACCTCTTTTATTGGTGATGCACGACTTTCACTAGACATCTTCTGAGCCTCAAGATCCATCTCCGCACTGATTTGAGATAACCAGTACAAAAACGAAGCTACAAACAAACAAGGAACCAAGATCGAGGCAGTAAACAAGGGCTTCGAAGGCACAATATTAGCACTTGGTTGCTCACAGATCTTGTCTTGGCTCATGATCTTCGGAATCTTCGATAATCCCGAATCAACCACCATTTTACCTGAAATTATGAATTACTATTCAATTCAAAACTGCACGTGACGCAATGGTGCCAAATCTTCATCTACCGCTGATAAAAAATAGATGGAACTTCGACCCGGCTTTTCACTTCAGACCCCGATGTTCTCGTATCCCGACCCAGGACCGGCCTGTAAAAAAAAAATGTTCTCGTAAAATATAAAAAATGTTCTCGATTTGGGTGTGATTGTGTAAATCGAGTGCGATTGTGTCCGTCTGGCTTGGTGGAGCGGCTCTGTATATTTCTTGTCGAGGCCAATGTGGGCGTCATCATCGTCCGCTGTGGATGACACGGGAAGTACAGACGGTCATGTAGGTGTCGGCTGCTCGCGGTGTGTCCATCACAGATATCGACAGGAAGGATAAAGATGATGAGGTTGGTAGGACAGCTCTTATATATGCTTCTAGGAATGGTCATGAGTCCTGCGTGCGACTTTTATTGGAAGCTGGCGCCGATAAGGAGGCCAGGAGTAAGGTGGTACAGCTCTTACGATTGCTTCTGCGAATGGTCATGAGTCCTGTGTGCAAGTTTTATTGGCATCTGGTGCCGATAAGGATGTCGTGAAGAATGGTGGCGTTGCAGCTCTTACGTTGGCTTCTGAGTATGGTCATGATTCTATTGTACAGGTGTTGGTAGAAGCTGGTGCAGATGCGAGTGGCTTGACACTTGTGGAGTTTATGAAAGCCGCGAAGAGTGGTGATGAGTCCCGTGTGAAAGACCTGTTGGAGAGCGGTGTAGATATAGAGGTGAGGGGTTATGGTGGTTATACAGCTCTTATCAATGCTTCTGACCATGGTCATGAATCCTGTGTACGATTGCTGTTACAAGCCGGTGCCGATGTACATGCGAAGAGTAGTCATGGCAGTACAGCTCTTACGATTGCTTCTGAGTCTGGTCACGAGGCCTGTGTACGCGCTTTATTGGAAACTGGTGCTGATGTGCATGCTAGCGATAATGATGGGGACACAGCACTCGGAGCTGCTTCTTATAAAGGGCACGAGTCTATTGTACGAGTCCTGCTAGAGGCTGGTGCAGACAAGGATGCCAAGAATAATAATGGTAAAACAGCTCTCATGTATGCTTCTATGTTTGATTATGAATCCTGTGTACGAGCTTTGTTAGAGGCGGGTGCCGATAAAGAGGCCAAGGACAAAGATGGTAAGACAGCTCTTATGCTTGCTTCTGAGAAAGGCCATGAAGCTGTTGTGACCGTTCTACGAGGCTCGGAATAGCTCCACTCTCATGTGAGTGTATGTATCGAAGAGAGCAGGAGTAGCGGTTAGTGTTGGTTGTACTCTACTGTACTGTTGTATTCATAGCATGTTGACTTGTAATATCGATAAACCGGAACTTGCTTGTTATACACACATACACGAACGAACAAAAAAAAAGTTGGGGGGGAGGGGAGGAGGACTGTAGCGTTATTTTACCTCGTGCAACATTAAATTACAGGATATACATTACAAGTGTTGGTATATATATCGAGTGACTACAAGACTGGTAGTCTCTATCGACAGGTTATATATAACCTGAATTCTTAGTCTTAGTATTCGTCTGTGATGAACTCTTTGCTATCTACAGTAATCTATACTTGGTTCTCTGTACAAAACACATTGGATTTCTTCTTCTTCTCTCTTTTCATTGGAATCATTCTTTCTCTTCACTCGAAGATCGATCATGTCCACTGTCTGTTGAGTTCAAGGATGCCATACCATCGGAAGGATCAGAAGTGTTACTGGTCATATTAGCTTCATATCCACTCGAAGAAGGCGGGTCACTATCTTCACTATCTCCATTCTCATCATCACCACGACCACCACCACTACCAGAACTACCGGAATCGTTCACTTCTACTTCCACCAACATGGTATCATCTGTATGAGGAGCAATTTCAATATCTTCTTTTTTTGAAGCAGACTCACTACCTTGCTTATGACGTGGAAACCGATCTGACCGTTGAGATATTCGTTTGGTCTTTGTTTCCAACTTAGGAGCAGTAGAGTCGTGCTTTTCGATAGCTTCACTAGCATCTTCCGTAGAATGTTTCTCAGAACTATTTGCTTTTACTTTCATCGTAGATGCAATATCTGTGGCATTTACTGGAGTAGAATCTTTCACTCCGCTCACATTCTCTGCAATTGTAGTAGGACTATCTGTATTTGTCACATTTTTGAAGAAATTCAGTAATAAATCTGCACCGTTAGCTAAATCAGCATGCCCACCTTTCATTTTAACCTCATTTTTATGACGTTCCAACAACATTTTGAATTGATTTCGACTAAAACCATTCATTACCTCATTCGGACGACGACCATATGCATTCATTTCATCTGCTTGTTGATTATCTGCTTGTTGAAGTTCATGCATAGCATGTTGTGTATGCAATTGATCACTACGTGCGAAGCGATCATTATGATAGTAATGTTTCGTCATATCATTCATTTGTGCCAATGAATCTTCATTCAAGAAATATTGACCCTTTTCGTCACTACTACCAGTATTATTATTCCTATCATGTCCTGAAATATCATTAGCGGTACGCTTTTTGCGCGATTTACTTTTACTTTTATTAGTAGATGTGATGTGATCGTAGCTCGAAGTCATGTGTTCATTATTGGCAGGCATCATTGCTTGACTCAAAGAATATGGTAGTTCTCTATGAATAGGATCATTCATGGTCATGTTCCCTAAATTAGCAGGCATACTATTCATTAACATATATTGTTGTTGGTAAGAACGTTGATATTGCAATCGTTGGAGTTCTTCTGCAGATATGGGCATTTTTTCTCCAAGTTGATTTGTATGACCCTTACCACCATTTCCATTCGGATACATGGGCTCATAATACATACCCATAGTGGACATATTCATGTTATATGGATAAGATATTGAACCTTTTTTCTTTGAATCATGGCTATTGCTTCTACTGAAATGTTCTTGATATTGAGCCTGTGCATGCATTTGCATAAGATGTTGGTGATATTGTTGTTGCTGAAGATGACTTATCTGTTGCGGATATGGATATTCTCGTAAATGAGGATTGTCATAAGATGGTGTTTGCTGTGAAGATGGCATAGACATATGATGCAAATTATTATTCAAATTATTAGTGCTATCATTCTCATTCTTTACATTGCCATTTTTATCGTTCACAGAAGTTGTATTATCATTACCACTACTGGATGAAGACGATGGAGATCTTTGTCGAACACTAGTATTCTGATTTGCTTTGGGCATGTTATCGAAGTGTACGAGCTCATCCTCATTATTCTCATTACCATCCTTTTCTGGATCACTCCCACTGTGTTGAATCGAACCAGAGCCATTACTACCCCCTGTAACGGAATGTTCTTTATCTGTAGGACCACTGAAACGACTAGATGTACCTGATTGCACACTACCACGTGGAGACCTTTGCGAGGATGCGCTGCTATTGGATTGTGAAACATTCTCTTCGCCGCTACTATTGTTATTACCACTACCTCGACTTTCTGTAGATCCATCTTCACTGGATTCGCGCTTCTTTTCTGAAGTGGATGTGGTAGCATCTTGATCGCTCAACCTACTACTGGAATCCCTTAAACTTAAAGAAGAATCAGGCTGGAATGCCGTTGTAGATGAATTATTAGTAGTGCTATTATTTGTCTTCGTAGCATTAGCATTCCCATTAGCTATGGCAATGGCATTATTCAATGCACCTGTATTCGATGACATGGTACCTGCCAATTGCATTTGAATCTGCATATCAGGCATGCTATTCGTATTACCATTGCCAGTCATACTATTCATACCTAAAGGAGGATACATTCCCGCATTATTTGATGGCGGCAAAGGATTAGATGGTAAACTTGTCAATGGTATATATCCGTATTGGGGATGGAATGTGGTTCCACCTCCTGAATTACTAGTGTTACTATCAGCTAAATGCTGCAACCCCATTACACCTCTTATATGAGGATTGAAAGCAGGTGATAAATAAGGGTTACCAGCCATATTGATATTATTGTGTAAATTGATATTCGCAGTGGACATGTCCATAGATTGAATATTTGGATCATAACCAACACCACTATAATTCATATCAGGATTCACTAAAGGAGGAGGTGCTGCCATTGCACTACGAGCTAGACTCTTCTCGGTAATCAATTTCTCGATAAATTTACTTTGTAATTCATTCAATTCAGCTTGGACCTCACTTATTCTGATTTCATTCTCTGGTGTGTTTTCGCATGGTACAAAGCTTTGTTTACCAATACAACTCGAACCAGCGAACTTCTTTGTGATGCGCATGGGATTACTATTACGTTTGATAGATAAATTAAAATATAAAATGTTCAAAATGCATTCAAGAGAGTTAATATGAGAGAAAGGTCAGATACTTGAACAACGTTTGAAGATCAAGTGAATAGGAAACTTATGCAAAGGGAAAGTAA
>JACLAD010016317.1_pt1 | contig 19254 bp, 9 predicted proteins | sample 8027901 | NCBI WGS metagenome assembly JACLAD01 (sample SAMN15725071, study PRJNA655200) | protist metagenome | isolation source: fluorescence activated cell sorting (FACS) single amplified genomes of... | place: Spain: Blaines Bay Microbial Observatory, Mediterranean Sea | collected 2016-07-05 | reverse complement strand
AAAAAACAATGAATAAATAAAGCACTCTCTTATATGTTTTATTGATATATCTCTCTCTCTCTGTACCTCTTCGAACAAACTTGTCTATCACTTATATATATATTTAATCAAAAACTAATAATTTTTTTAAATACGAGTTGTTTTCATCGAGGTTGGTAATGCTATTTACATCCTATTTACAGATGGAAAGGGCAACGGTCTTGGTAGAAAAACGGCAATCCTTTTGATCTACACATGGGAATAGCACTGTGTCTACTTTCCAAGCCGATAAAACACAAAAATTCCCATTCTCCTACGTTATATGTCAATTTTGTTGTACCAGGTTTTGGGTTCTTCCCTTATATTTAAGGTAATTAGAATACAATTGTATTGCAATACTATTTGTTCTAGGTGGGCAGGGAAATGAAAATGAGGTAATAGTAACACGATTTAAAAAGGATTACCAGGCTACATACATTAAGGTATTAATAGAAAGCACTGAAAAACAGAGAGCATCACGTATGGAATCGTATTATTTTAATCATTCCTTGTTGCTCATGACATTCCAACTCGGACTCTGTAAAAGAATACGATTGATTCAACCATATCTACCCGACAAAAGCGTTTTCAATATGTCCAATAATACAGGAAATGCTGTGATAAAAGCAACAATGTTCTTTTTGGCTTATTTTTTTTTTACGTTTTCCCTAGACTATTTATTTGTTGTTTTTATTTTTTAGGCATAAAATCATATTACAGACCTTTCTTATATTTCAGCTTCATTGACATTATTAGTTGTAGAATCATCATGATTTGCCTCTTGAAATTCCCATTCACGACGACATATTGGGCATGTATTGTTTGTTCCTAGCCATCTATTTATACATTGTAGATGAAATGCATGGTTGCATTTACCCCATACAACAGGGGAGTCATCTCCTGGAAAACTAGAACCTGGTGCACATCCATCTAACGGGTTTTGACATACTGCACATCGTTCATCCTCACCTCCACTTTTAACCCACGACCATACACCAATTGCATGTATCTTTTTAATTTTAATCTTCATAATTGCTATAATATTAAAGACAAAATTTATAACAGATATTATATACAACACACAAAAATGAAAAAGAAAAACTTGACTCTACACAAAATGAATCAATAAACCTAAAAAAAACCAAAAAAACCCCAGTTTTCAAAATAAATGAATTGACGATAGATATATCAATATAATATATATATATATATATGTATACAAACACACACTAACAAGCTATTTTATTTAAAAATTGCTCTTTAATGAAATGAAAGAATGCGACTAATATGAGAGAATTATATAATACACAAGATGTAATTTATCTTTTCTATATTTCAAACACACAACTAACACTTCTTTTTAAAATTTTCGTTTTTCCTTCAATTTTTTTTTTATTTTAACTGACGACGATTTTCCCCTATCAAATGACTAATAAAACTTTTATACTAAATTTCTAAAGTTCTTCTAAATTAATACCTTTTTTTTATCGACTCTCAAATGATAACCAAACCTTTTGGTAAGATTTTAAAAAATTATAACACAAAACGTTTAGTAGCGAATATATAATACATACACATAGATGACGTAGATGAAATTTTCCAATCCCCACATATAAATAAAAGCCGAATTTATTTTTACGAAAATCACGGGGATATTATTTTTAATATAATATATTATATTATACTTCGTATATATATTTTTTTTAAAAAAATAAAACACTTTCTATGATACTGTATTTTACTCTATACACTAGAGATATTTTTTTATAAAAATGATGTATACGTATATTTTCTCTCTCTTTTTTTTTCCTGATAATTTATTATATATTCTTTTTTAATGTAGGCATTTCTTTTAATTTATTTGCTGCATTGCGACCAACTGCAGCTTTTAAATCTGTTTTGGTTTTTTCACCTTCAGCTTCACGTTTCGCCATACGTTCTTTTAAATCTTTTAATTCAGCAGTTAATTGTGTAATTTCATCTTCTTTTTGTTTAACCATTTCTTGTTTCATAGCAAGTTGCCTTTCTGCACTTTTCATTTTAGAATCGCATTGATGTGCCAATTCTAGCTGATCTGTATTTTTTTTCTCTAATTCTTTCAATTCGCTTTTATGTCCTTCCTCACCATTTGCACTATATTTTGCAACTTGCGCTGCACGTTTCGTTAACTGTTCATTTCTTTTCTTTGCATCTTCTTCTTCTTGTTCCAATCTCTTTGCTTTTTCTTCTTGTAATCTTTCTCTTTCTTTCGCTTCAGCAATTTTTTTCTTAAATGCTTCCTCTTTCAATTTTTTTGCTTCACGTTCTGCTTGATCAAATGCAGAATCACCACACATATTCTTGCTACCTTTGCATGTTTCAGGCTCGCCCATAGCATCTTCTTTATGTTGAGAAAACTCATGAACTGGTAAACCCAAAGGTCCACATGAATAACAAAAGCAACCATCACCTTCACCACAACAACCACATAAACATACGCCTCCATCACCGCATCCTTTTGAGCGCTCACAGTTTGCATGGCATTCATCCAACGTTGGATGATGGCCAACTTTTGTTTGTAAATTTACACCCATTTTCATAGCTTCCATACTATTTAAAAACGAACGACTCATACCATTTTTTAAATATAAAGTTATACCGTTTTCTGTACGTAAACTAGCAGAATTTACAACTGTTGTAACAGATAATAATAAGCATGATACAACGATTAATTTATACATACTGTCCATGTTTTTCTAAATAAATAATCAAACTAATACTAACGATAATGATAATAATATAATCCAAAACACAGGAATGTAAACGACCGACTAATCATGTATATATATATATATACTAATACTTATTTATATGTACATTTATTTTATTAATTTTTTATAAAATTTCCATTGTATTTACCTGCTGTGAAGAAGAAGCGTAATGATTTGGACGAGGACTAACTCGGCCCCTCTTTTTGGATTCATTTTCTATGTTTGTCATTTTGGTATTTTAATATATTTATTAGTATATACATAAAATTGATACATGTAACAGTGTTAAAATATGATAATTTCATAATTATTTCCGAAAAGATACCTATTAATTATATTCATCTTTTTGATTATTTAACATAAGCAATAACCTAAATCGGTGATATAAATATTGATACTATAATTCCAAATTAGGGTAACAAATCTGAGGAGTGCTACTACAGATTTAGAATAGTAAAAAAGGTGGTTTTTGGCAACTATCAAGCCCAAGGCAAGCAACACATCAGCTTTTTTTTGTCCAGCAGTGTTTTTTTAAAATTCTGTTCTATTAAATATTAACAGTTACTAGATGAAAAAACTGGATATTATTCAAAATAAAAACATATATTTATCATGATATATATCATGATACAGAAATAGTAAGCGCATTTAAAAAATAATACGTATGTATCGGATATTTCTTTTGTCTGTAGTATTATAATTATTACGTAGATTATTCTTTCATACTACGTATTTACGTCATTTTTAATAATGTGATTATACTACATTAACAGGAACATACTAATACCATTGCAATTGAAGGAAAGGTTTGACGGTCATTAATAATAGTATTAAGTATTAAGTATACCAGGTATTAGCTAGCTGCTAGCTAGCCAGGCTAGCTGTAGCACTAGCCTAGCCTATAGCTATAGCCAGGCTAGCAACCACATACAAACCACAAGTAATAGTAATTAAGAGTACAATGTAATTCTTTCGAATTATTCATATATATATAATATTCAAAATTGTTGAAGTGATGTGGTGAGCAATAAAAAATTATATATCTACATTGAATGAGATAGTAATTTAGGATTATTACCTTTTAAAACACATATATAGAACATAAATACCAAATCAAACAGAACTATATTACAATGGGTGGCGGCGGTGCTATGAAACCAATGGAAAATGCGGAAGGCATGTCAACTTTTGAGAGAGCTTCGAAAAGAGCATTGCGTGGTGGCTGGACTGGAGCAGCTGCGCAAGGTGTCAATGTATTGGCATTGATGTGGATGCGAACAACGATGAATTATCAAATGGCAAATGGTGGAGGCATGTTCTCAACCATCAGATTACTATACAAAGAAGGTGGTATACCAAGATTTTATCGTGGTTTAGTACCTGCTTTGATCAACAGTCCAATCTCTAGATTTGGCGATACATTTGCAAATGCTGGTATAATTGAACTTATGAAAGATAGTACATTACCACTTGCACTTCAAACCGCTGCCGCATCAGTAACTGCTGGTGGAGTACGCATTTTCTTAATGCCAATGGATGCTTGGAAAACAAATAAACAGGTACATGGTGAAGATGGTGTGAAACAGTTATTGAAAAAAGTAAGAGCAAATGGTTTTACAACTTTATACCATGGTGGTTTAGCTCAAGCAAGTGCCACCGCAGTTGGTCATTGGCCATGGTTCGTTACGTACAATTATTTAAATGAATATTTAGGATGGAATGAAAAATCAACTCCATTATACAAAAAATTAACACGTAATGCTGGAATTGGTTTAGCTGCTTCCTTTGTTTCAGATGTTAGTTCAAACAGTATTCGTGTGTTGAAAACATATCGTCAAACTGCAAAAGAACCAGTAGGCTATTTACAAGCTATAGCAGAAATCAAAGCTAAAGATGGTTTATTTGGATGGAATGGACTTTTCTTACGAGGATTACAAACTCGAATTGTTTCACATGGTGTCAATTCAATGGTATTCACAGTTGCATGGAAATTATTGCAAGACAATGCATAAAAGTACAGAAAGTTTTTTAAAAAGGAAAGCCACATCCCTTTTACCTTTCAATATTATTATATATGTTTGTGTAATTATATATATTATATATATAAATAATGTACGCATATATAATATATATGATGCATATATTTTTATACGACCGTATTTATAATTATTGTACATGTTTTGTGAGATATACACGGAGCAATCTTTTTTTAGGCATATCAGTGCCCGTGTATACCTATAGAAAATATTTTTTCATACGCGGGAGTATATTATTTATTTATTACGATTCGTATATTTTACGTATAAATATATATTCGTATTATAAAATATTTACTTTTTTATATTTTTTTGTACAAAAAAAATTCACATTAATGCAACACCACTCCTCCCTCTTCTCTTTTCGGACATATTTAATTTTACACGGCCATTTTCATTTTAATTGATTTGTGTGGTTTATATCCAATTAGTTCAAAATCTTCATATTTAAAATCATCGATATCAGTAATTGTTCTTTTAAAACGTAATTTTGGAAATGGTCTTGGCACACGATCAAGTTGTGGCTTTAATGGTTCAACATGATTCTTGTAAACATGAGCATCGCCAATAACATGAACAAATTCACCAGCTTTTAACCCGGTCACGTGCGCAACCATATGGGTCAACAAGGCATAACTTGCAATATTGAATGGTACTCCTAATCCCATATCAGCACTACGTTGATACATTTGGCAAGACAATTCGCCATCTGCTACATAAAACTGGGCGAACATGTGGCATGGCGGTAATGCCATTAAGTGAAAAGCAGCAGGGTTCCATGCACTTACAATCATCCTACGATCAGTTGGATTTGTTTTAATAGTCTTAATCAAGGTTGCAATTTGATCAACACCTTGCCCTTTGTAATCATCATGCATCGTTTTGTATTCAGCACCGAAATGACGCCATTGAAAACCATATACAGGACCTAAATCCATTTCCTCATTTTCCGTTAACCCTCTTGAATCCAAAAATTCCCTGGAACCATTCCCATCCCAAATATGAATATTTTTGTCTTGCAACAATTTTGCATTTGTGCTACCAGAAACAAACCAAAGTAATTCTTCAGCAACACCACGCCAAAATGTGCGTTTTGTAGTCAACAAAGGCATCGTATTGTTCCTTAAAGAATAACGCTGTGTCACTCCAAATTTAGAAATGGTACCAGTACCTGTGCGATCCATCCTGTGATTACCATTTGCTAAAATGTCTTTGATTAGATTTAAATATTGTAACTCTTCATGTTCTTTTTCTTGATACTTCAAAAATTCATATTTAATACCATTTTCTGTTTTCATAGGGCCATTACTGACTAAATGAAAGCGTTCCTCGCTTACTTCTGGAAAGAATGTATCACATTCAATTTCATCATTATGAATTCGTGTTAAATATATTTGTTCACATAGACCTTTGTTCATAGCTTCCTCATATACTTTACCACCACCAATAACAAAGACCGTTTCAATTGGTGTCTTATTTCGGATAGCATTAACTTCAGACAAGCCTTTTTCCAATGATTTTGCAACCAATACTTCGGATGGAATATCGTATTTTTCCCTTGCTTCATCATCTTTAGTAAGTACAACATTAACACGACCGCTTAAAGGTCTAAATTTTTTCGGTATCGACTCCCATGTTTTGCGTCCCATAACAACTGCATTATAATGATTCGCATTTTCTACAGTGCTAGTAGTTTTACGGAAAAATTTCATATCTCCTGGAAGTTTCCATGGTAAGGTGCCGTTCATACCTATACCTAATTTGCCAGCAGTTGCAGCGACAATTGCAGTGCAACGACGTATCATTTCTTTACGTGGTTTTGTTTCTTGAACTGTAGGTGACCCAGATTGGCTATTTGATTTCGCGCCTAAAGCTAATGCAGACATATGGTATATATAAAAGCGGAATGAATAATTATATAGAATATATTTTGTAAATTATATTTCAAAAAGATTTGAATAATTTGTTATTAATGAACAAATGTAAGTTTTTTTTTTGTTTTTGGGAATGGTGGTTGGGGGGAATATATTGTTGTTTTTTCTAGTATCATATGATCTCTTTCACTCTCTCTATCAATTGAATTGCTTTTTTTGTTTGATTTTCACTCACAGTTCAAAAAAAAATATTTGAATTTCTTCTTCCGTGAAAAAATGTGAAAAAATCTCTCCTCCGCCTATCAAATGACTATAAATAATTTATGCTGGAAAGATTAGAATATTGAACGAAAACTCATTTCATCCGATTTCTCCCGGGATTCTCAGAATAATCTGATTTCTTCCTATCAAATGGCACATAATTTATACTTGAAAGTGGAAATTAAGAATATTAGATGCTGGTGGGCTGATTCTTCCTATCAAATGACACATAATTTATACTTGAAAGTGGAAATTAGAATACTTGAAGGATGCATTTTCCTGTAAAAAACTATTATATTTTATGTTTGTTTTTTGTTTGGCACTTTTTTGTTTGATTATTTCAATTATTATTTGCATATTTTTTATAAAAAACATAGTAATAGCTACTTCTCTCTCCACCTCTCACCTTCTCTTTCTGGTTTCTTTTCTATCTTTCTCACATATCTTTTTCTCTTCTTCATATACAATTTTATAAATAGTTACTTGTCATTTAAATTGAAATTGAAGCCATTGCCACCGATCAATTCATCCACTAATGATGATCGTGGTGAATTTGTTTTGGTGGAATTTAAACTCGATGATCTAGATCCTAATGAATTTGCATTTGTATTAATCATTGCAGGTGCAGATGATTGTCTTACTCCTACTGGTTGTAAATTGGTTGTTTCCATTGGGGTATTTGGTGGCGATGTACCAAAATCAAGATCGTCTAAATCTCCTCCTGACAATACACTCGATGATGATTTTGAATTGTTTACATTCAATGAATTACCATCATTATAATTGCCAAACATATCCAATAAATCATCTGTTGAGTTACGACGCTGTGGACCATCATCTTGCCTGTTATTAACATTTTTATTATTATTATTATTATTATTATTATTATTATTATTCTTATTCCTATTTACTGTTTTAACATTGCTATCGCTATATTTGTTATTATTGTTATTATTATTATTATTATTTCTGCGTGTTTCATTACGACTTTTCTTTTCAACATAAACATATTCATCAGCCGGATTATTATTATTATTCCTAGTATTATCCACTGGCCTTAAGCGTGAGACTTTTAAAGAAACTCCACCTTTGTATGTTGGTACAATAGAGCCCATATCGACTCCATCTTCCCAAACAAAAGTTTTCATAAATGCTGTTTTAAAACGAAAATGGTATACACCAGGTAATGGGAATGCTTCAACAACTTCTCCAATAGTTAGCTGTTTTACACTTTTATGAATTGCAAAAACGTTTGGGTGTTCAAAATCATCATCATCTTCTGGTATGACGTAATAAATTAAAGTTCTATTGCTCATGAATATTCGTGTATACAACTATATCTGAATAATAATAATAATAATATATATATATAAATTACTTCCTTTTATTCCAAAAGAAAAAACAAAGAAGAAGAAATAAAATCTTTACTAACAAATATGAAATATATTTACTATAAGTATATATATATATATATATATATATATATTAATCCAACACTTTCTTACTTTCTGTATCTATCTACTGCATGTCTATATCGATAATGATGTGGATAGAATAATATATATATACATATATATTCATTTTTTTTAGACTTTTTTTTTGGTCCAAGGTTTATTTGCTTATCAGATGATAGGATATTGTACTTAATACACTATCATATAATATTTCTAGACTTTTTTGCAAAAGGCTGTTCGTTGTTGAAAGTACCCGTTATATAATAATATAAAAAATAGTTACACTAAATACTAATAAAGTAATATTGGCTGTTGATTGTATCATGTAATATATAAAACCTTTAAAACGAAGAAGAATAGGTAACTTTTGAAATTGTTTTATCAAAATGATTGCGAATACTCCTATTACCCAGAAAGATGGAGTTGGCTTAACCATATTGGAAGATAATATCAGTGAAAGCGAACTTTCCATATATGATGATGATGGAAGTAGCATAGTTACAAGTATTAACGATGACAACATAAATAATAGAAGGAAAGGTGCCAACGCGAACACTGAATTATTTTTGTCTGATGATGGAGTAACATTTGCAAAGCAATTTGCTGAACAAATGCGCCATCATATGAATGCAAATGAAACTAAACGCGCGTTTACGAAAATTCGTGAAGCATTTGAAGGAAGATACAGTAAAAAAATTGACAAAGATAATATGATAGCTGGCGCAACTTTAGCATCGTTATTAATATCGACAGAAAGAGATTGGTGTTTTGACATAACACAAGGGCGATTAATACCATATCTGCTATCATTTGCAAAGATGGAAAACATGGACAATAGCCCTGGAAATACAAACACACGTTTTCAACGTTTTACCTCTGCTTGCTCGATATATACCTTGTTAAATATTGGCTATGTAAATAAATGTATAAATAATCTATTATTATCAAATGTTGTTACAAAATTTTGCGAATATATATTGGATGATAAATCAATAAAACATAATTTAAATGATAAAGAGGCAACATGGTTGTGCACATTTTGTAGATATGGAAAAGAAGAGAATGAAGTAAACCACATTGCTGTCAGTAAAGAAGTTGATATTGCAGGTATACGCCCAACTGCAATAAATGTAATTGCAATGGATGTAATGAAATCAATATCTAAATGTACCGTTCGATGGCCTAGTCAACTTGCCAGATTTCGTTTTTTTCTAGCTGGAGGTTTTGAAGCATTGTTAATCGGTGCAACTAATGATATTAAATATAAAAATAATCCACAACTACGCGAAAAATGTTTGGAATGTTTAAAGAACTATCCATTATATGATTTACTACGTTTTCGTAGTCATTGTTTCTATAGAAAAAAGCCCGATAATAAAGTTACACAACTCTACAAATTGTTAGTGGAGGAAAAACGTGAGCATGATGTAATTCAAAATCGAAAATTAGAATTGTATCAAAAAGCAAGAGAAGATAGAGATAACAAATCACTCAATTTAGGTACACGATTAAGAGCAGCAAAAATAAGGGCAAGTGTGGAAGTAAATGGAACCGTAGACTTATTGGATTTGCCAGAAACAAAATCAAAAGTAATCTTGCCATGCATCAATGAATTTAACACAGGATATGTTTTACCGACAACAAGATTTAACCAAATACAAAATAAAGACGAGATGTTTACCCTTTTAAAAACACGTGAATTACAAACTGCAAGATCAAACGCTGCCCGTGCATCTGCCGATGCGTACTGTATAGAGTTGAAACAATATTTAACGTTTGAAAAAGAATATAGAAAACGCGTCCAATATGAAAATGAATTGCATATATCACAATTACTTTCAGATAGTCATCATAGAAGAAGTACGATAGAAGTAGCACGTGAGAAAACCATGCAAGCACTGGATGCGGCGATGCAATTTAAATTTGATAAGTTGGGTAAAATGAATAATGACGATGATGGTGGAAGCCAACTAGCTGCTCATGATCACGTTCGTAATGCTATAAAACAAGCAGATTTAAATACAAAACATTGCGAACAAGGAGTAATTACAGCAAATATTTTATTGCAATGTGTAAATGATGAAATAAATTTTATGAAAAATTGCGCCAATGCTGAGAAAAAGACGGAACTTGAAAACGCCCAAATGAATGCTGTATACATATCACGTCAGTATAATTACTTAAAAGCCGAATCGGCAAATACACGAGTTTTAGTAGTTGAAAATGAGCACTTGATAAACGCATTAAAAGAAGAATTGACCAAAGCAAAAGCAGAGGGGCGATCAAATCCAAAACAAGATGCTCAAAATAATATCGTTATGTTAAATCACAATAATTACTTAATAGAAATTAAACATCAATTAAACAAAGCTGTGAAGGAAATGAAACAACTCAAGCCTTTACTTTTACAATCGAATCAAGAGTTGGAAATGTTGCAAAAGAAAAATATTCTAGATTTTTTTACATCCGAGGAAAAAGAAGTATGGGAGATCTTACAATTTAACAAAATAATCGCTGAAGTTACGGTTGTTGCTGCAGAAGCATCTCTTGAAGAGGCGAAATATGTCTCACAAGCGGAAAATTATAAAGGGAAATTGTTTAGCAATAGTAATCATAGAAACGATGAAATCGAATATTTGCTATCGAAATACACCAATTTATTAGGTTTAGCAAGGATAGAAGGAGCTAAAGCAGGAACTGCATATGGAACTATTAGACATGTGCGACACGTTGCATCATTAAAGAAAGGAAAGAAGGAAGATGTAAAAACAGTCCAATCGAAAAGTGATATACAAAAATATGCTGCTCAAGCATTGCTTCAATCATTAGAAAACCATATCAAAGATTTAGATTCAATGCCAACAGGTTATGCAGCAAACATCATTTTTCATCAATGGAACGAGGATCAGCATTTAATTTTGCAAAACGAGAAAAAAATTGTGGAGCTTACATATAATATTGCTTTGTGTGAGGGATCCTTAGCAGAAGCTAAATATCGCTTAAAAATATATAAAGAAAAACTTCGAAACTTACATGATGAACATAACGAGCATCCACATATCGATGATGAAGGAGAACAAACTCACCTACTTGAAAATGAAAAGGCTCAATTAAGTTCATTGAAAGGCAAGGCTTACGTTTTAGCTTGGGAATTAGCATTTCATAGACGGCATTTAGCTTGCGAACGGTATGACCAGTCACTTTCAATTGCAATGAAAAAACGCGTCAATTTAGCAGATGTAGAACATGCTACACGTGAAGATAAAAGAATAATCTTCGATGTGCGAAAAAAAAGTAGAATAAGACGTATATGCGATGAAGATTGTGCAAATGCAACACATGATAAAACGGAATATGAAAGTACTAAACCGTTCGAAACGTGGAAAATCTTAGGAATCAATAACACTCGATCAATCATTTGGAAAGGTGCTGATAATCATGCAATTGAGAGAATGAAAGATTTTTTCAAACGAAGCACGGAAGCAAACCATATGGCCCATGATTGTGTATTTGCAATTGAAGATTTAGAGAAAGAATCGAAAGAATTGCACCAGCAGGCAAGAACATCAAAAACGGGCGTGCCATCTCCATACATAAAAGAACAGATGCGATCCAACGATGAAAAATTGAAGATTTTTTATCACAAACTTGATAGAGCGAACTGGCTTTATGATATGTACCACCAGTTATTAAAAGCCCAATCCAATATTAGTCATTGCAGACAGACAATTGAAAAGATTGGAAGTGGAAAATCTGGAATTACAAAAGCCTCCGTTCGACGCAAAAAGAAAGAAGAAGCAGAGGCAACCATTGCGAAAAATGAAGTGGTGGTAATACACCTGAATAGGGACATAGGAGATTATCTAGAAGAATCTAATTCAAAAGATGAAGCGAAATTACGCGCAGAACTGGAACGGCTTCGAATTGCAAGATTGGTCGAAAAAGAAAAACAGGAAAAGGAGCTTGCACGGGAAAAACAAAAGCGTTTGGATGCTATAGAGGGAAAACGCCATAAAGAAATGATGGCCATTGAAGCAAAACGGAAGAAGGAAGAGGCAAAGGCATTGAAAAAGAAGAAGAAACAGGAAAAAAAACGTGAAAAAGAAAGACAGAAAGCACTTATGGAAAAAAAGAAACATGATGATCTTGAACGATTCAAAGAACTTGAAAGGGAAAAAGAGCATATAAAGAAAATGCGACACCAGCAAAAATTGCAAAAAATGAAACAAGATTCGCAACGTGCACTTGAAAAAGTTGAAACTCATAAACAAGGTCAAGATATTTCTAAGAAAATAATGAAATACGTATTAAGTAGGGTTGACACTAATATTGAGCGCATCGAAGCAAAAAAACGAGAGGAACGAAAAGCCAAGATTACACACCAAAAAAAAATGCTACGTGAGTGTAAGCTGTGGACAGAAGAATATGATGAAAATCTTGGCCGCGTATATTATCTCAATTATCGTACGCACAAAAAAAGTTATAAAATACCAGAATGTTGGGAATTTAAAGAACAATATGAAGCGGAAAAATATGAAAAGGAACAAGCAGAATGGGAAAATAGTAATGGCGCGTATGACGAAGGGCAAGAATATAATAATGAATATGACCAGCAATATAACCAAGAAGAGTATTACGATGAAACACAACAAGAATATGGTGTTGAATATGTTGACGAATCTCAATATTATGAAGGACAAGATGATGGACAGACGTATTACGGTGATTATTAATACTTTACGTACTCGGTACTCGGGTATAGAAGTGATACCGTAGAAATTTTTTTTTGTACGTCGCACATTTTTATTTAAAAAAAAGTATATATAAAAGATAAAAAAATTGAAAAAGTTTTATAAATAAAAAAAATAATATATATTTTATCATATCATATACGTAATTTTTTATCACCTCTCCCTATTTTTTAATAAATGCATTAATATATTTTTCATTTTGTTGCTCCATCAGTACTACTTCCGGAATTTTCACCTACACTCAATAACTCACGATAATACGCTTCTAACTTTGCGCCATCCTCATATAATTCACTTTCTGGTGTATTAAACAATTTACAATTGACAAATATTTGTTCCATGTCTTTTAAAAAGTGTTTTTTACTTGTATATTTGCCTTCATGCAACTTTCTCCCCATAGACAATAAATCAACTGGTTTTTTAATTACTTTAAAATATTCTTTGAACCCAGGGTCAATTGGCGCGGTAAATGGACCAGCTAAATCATGAATACGCACATTATACAATATGTTTGTGCAATAGATATAATCATCTTGCGGCATAGAATATGTGGCCACCCCTCTTCTTGATGATGTATTACCTAGCAATTGTTCCAAAACGCGTTCCATCGACGTTGCATCTTTATATAGCTGCGTCCCTTCTGTATTGAATAATTTACAATTCAGGAATATTTGTCTAATTTCTTTCACACATGCTTCTTTACTATCATAATTCCCTCTCTCAAATTTTCGTGTCATAGTGGTAAAATCCATAGGACGCTTCACAATTTTATGATAATTTGGAATTGATCTCGATACAGGTTCATAAAACGGTAATGCCAAAGCATGGGTCTTCAGCGTCTCAATCGCCATCAGGCACCAAGCATAATCACCGCCTAACAATCGTTTTCGTTTCTTACCCCCAGGAGTAGTCGACTTCTTCCCGCTACTTTGTCGTCCACCATCACCACCGCCGGAATCTTTCCTAACCGCTGAAGGATTTGTAAACTCTTTGATGTATTCTGCAAATTCCATGCCTATTTTGTAAATTTGTGATCCTGGTTTATTAAACGTTTTGCAATTTTTGACTATCAAATTTAAATCTTGTAAAAACTCTCGTTTACTTTTATACTTATTTGATTTGATTTTATCCGCCATAGTCTTTAAATCCATTGGATTCTTAATAATTTCATGATATTTAGGGACAGTTGCTGGTACAGGATATAAAAATATATCAGCTGCTGAATGTCCTCGAATTTGACTTAAACAAAGCTCTGCCCATTTCTTTTCACCTAGCGTTAATTCCTTTTGATCCTCTATAATTGGTGCCTCTACCTCAAGTTCAACAGATTTCGTACTCTCGGCACTTTCTGCTTCTTCTGTTGTTTCCACTTCTTTCTTTTTCTTTAGGGTTTCTTTACTTTTCTTCTCTTTTTTCTTTCTTCCTGGCTTCTTTTTTTGAACGATTGGCGCTTCAGATTCTGTTACTTCCGTAGACACTTCCTGCGGTATTACTTTTTCTTCCTCTTCTTCCACGACCATTTCCTCTTCCTTAGATGATGCAGAAGCCTTCTTCTTCTTTTTCTTCTTCTTTTTCTTATCATTCTTATCATCACCATCATCAGTTTTACTAGTATTACTATCACCATCATTATCTGGATTCTTTATTTTTTTCTTACGCCCAGGTTTTTTCTTAGGTTCACTTGTTTCACTTTCAGCATCATTTCCTTTCTCAATTGCGACCTCCTCTTCTACATTACTTGGAACGTCCTCTTTGACATTTGTATCATCTGCGTTGTTGATTTTCGAACTTTTCTTATTTGGTGGTTGTTCGTCTGGACTTGTATTGTTGCTATTCCTATTAACATTTGTATCTCCAGCTTCTTCCCTAGAGCGTTTTCCTAATGATGTTGTTGTTCCTTGCTCCATTGCTTGTGCAGGTGAAGTATTGCTTAAATCAACAGCTTTCATGCCAGTCAAAGCTGATAACCCCGATAGTTCATTTTCAAGCTCACGTTTACTAGGAGGCGATGCTTGTATTATTGGCAACTTATTGCTTTGTTTTTTATTTTTCTTACGAGTTTGTTGCTGTGTTCCTTTCATGTCAGCATATTTACCTTTAAATGGTAACGTCAACCCAAGTTGATGCGCACGTGCATCAAAGTAGTTTGTCAATAGCATTAAAGAATTGTTAGATAGATCAGCGAAATCAATTGAATAAATTTTTCCTTGTTGGACGCTTGGCATAGCATATTTCCGTGGACTTTTACCTTCTGGCAAATCTTTATATATTAAAGATATAGCAGCTTGTAATTCAGCACCAGATAATTTCCTAAAATAATCACAAACTTTTCGTGTCTCCGATGCGGTTAAACTTTTTTTCATGATTGAACTCCGGCCGGGATATTTTTCTTCGTCAATTGGTCTCTATATAGTAAATATATAATATTATAGAATTTCTACGTGTCAAAAAAAATTAAATATATGTTGTATAATATCTTGTTTTTTGTATGGAAGAGATATAATATGTTTTTTTAAAATAATAAAATTTAAATTTAATTAATTAATTAATTAAAAATATTTTAGTCCTCCAATTTATTATCCATGGATAATAATACTGTACTTGGTAGGATACAGTAGTAGACGGCTATAAAAATAATTAGTTCGAAAAAAATAAGACGGATGAAAACCTTCCACAACATAAAAACATAGGTGCTCAACCAGTATAGATTTAGTATACCAATTTATGTATATTGAATAGGGAGACATTGAATAATATCAATAAACTCGGATATTTTCAGATATATTTTCATCCAAATTATTAAATATGGCCATTTTTTATGAATTTATTATCTCCAAGATCTACCTATCAAATATCTATAGTATAATAAATCTATACTTGTTGAGCACTATTTGTTTTGAATTAAGGACTATAGAGAATTACAAAAGGCGATTCTTGCGATTCTTGTATTTTATATTCTTGTTGTATTTATTTCAATTTATGATAAATCAATACTATTCCCATATGAGCAAACTTTTAGGACTGTGGTACACATTTTAACAACACATTGAATGTTGTTGTTTATAATTATATATTTATTAATTTGTAATTCGACCATAGACGATAGACGACATTCAGTACATGTATATATATGTATTTATATGTCAACAAAAGATATATATATATATGTATTTATATGCCAATAAAAGAGATATATACATGCTAGATTAGATAGATATATGCGTGACATCATGGAGAAAGGAGTATTACTACCACCAATTGTTCCTCAATTATCGATGGAGGATGCTAATAATAATAAAGAAAAACGATTAAAATCATCCGATGATGATCGACAGCAATATCAATATATTAATAAAAAAAAAACACAACGATATCGTCGATCTAAAATATCATCATCCTCATCATCGTCACACATAGATAATAATTCCTATCAACATAGAATATGCTTTGTATGTGATTTTTTCTACCCAAAATTAGGTGGCGTTGAAACACATATATGGAGTTTAATGCAAAATTTAATTAAATCTGGAAATAAAGTAATTCTTGTTACTCATAATTATAAAGATCGAGTTGGAATTAGATATATGACAAATGCATTGAAAGTGTATTATTGCCCTGATTTCGTGTTTCATGATGGTGCTTCGTTCCCGAATTTTTTTACCTTTTTACCTTTATTTAGAAATATTTTAATACGGGAACGGATTGATATAGTACATTGCCATCAAGCATCATCGCCATTATCACATCAATGTTTATTACATGCAAATGTAATGGGAATTAAGACGGTTTATACGGATCATAGTTTATTTTCATTTAATGATATGGCTGGTATACATTTAAATAAATTGTTGAAAATGACATTGACAGGAGCTGATGCCATCATATGTGTTTCACATACATGTAGGGAAAACCTTGTATTACGTGCATCTCTTGATCCAAGACACTGTTCCGTCATTCCAAATGCCGTAGATTCTAAAATGTTTCAACCAAATTTAACGATACATCGATCTTTGATAAAAGATCAAAATATTATCAATATTGTAGTAGTAGCAAGATTGAAATATAGGAAAGGAATAGATATCATAGCAGAGGCGATACCAATTATATGTTATCGCCATTACAATGTTAATTTTATCATAGGTGGCGATGGTCCAAAACGAATATTGTTGGAAGAAATGATTGAAAAATATGATTTGCATGATCGTGTAAAACTTTTAGGTGCTGTTCCACATCAAGAAGTACCAAAAGTGTTGAATCAAGGTCATATTTTTTTGAATTGCTCGTTAACCGAATCGTTTTGCATAGCAATATTAGAAGCAGCTTCGTGCGGTTTATATATAGTTTCAACAGCTGTTGGTGGTCTTCCTGAAGTTTTGCCTTCAAATATGATTACATTATCCGATCGTGTAAATTCTGAAAGTATCGTAGTTGCACTTGAAGAAGCAATGAGTAAAGTAAGAAATATTAATCCATTAGAATTCCATAAGCAAATCTCAAGGATGTATCGATGGGAAGAAGTTGCACGACGTACCGTATTGGTTTATGACGATTTAATATTTAATAAACGAAAACCAAGATTAATAAATAGAATATTAAATTATTTACGTATCGGACGTTTTTTTGGATTATTAGGTGTATTGCTTGTTAGTGTCGATTGTATTTTTTTATTTATATTAGATTATTTTTTCCCTGCAAGTGATGTAGAAGTTGCTAAGGAAGTTAAATTTAAAGATTACGTGAAATATATTCGCACCAATCGTGATATGGGTACTTTGCATAAAAATACACATCATCGAAATATTAAAACAAGTGTTGGTTTTAATAAAGAGTAAAAAACGATTTTTATATTTTTTAGTAAAAAAATATTTTTTCGCATCATTTTTTAAATATAATGTACGATTCGTGTTACATTTACGCGTCTCAGTACAAGAAAAAAATGCTTTTTTTGTAGACATACTCTCTCTCTCTCCTCTAATAAATTCTTACCCATGTTAATCTAATTACTTCGTACATCATATATTTTACATGTTTTTTTTATGATTTAAAAATATTTTTAAAATGTATTTTCCCCTCAATATTGGTTGAAATCTCTGGTCTAAGTACGGAGTAGTTGTATACTAGAAATATGTACCTATTAATATACCTTGTATTCAACACAGAAAACCTGGAAAACAATAACCCTTAAATGAATTAAATGGACCCTTAAAGGAAAACCATATTTGCGTACGCGTTATATTTATGAGATTGGCACATTTTGTTGGACAATTAATTACAAACACATTTACATTCCATTTTTTTGTATTTACATGTTGTAGATAGATAGATAAATAGAAGAAATCAATATATAAAAAATCATCGTCATCTTGTTTTTTTATTTATTTTATAACTCTCTTTTTATAGTGGTACATCTATTGCACACACATATAACATGTTTACATCGAAAGAAAAACAATTGATGTATGCAGCACTTGGTAGAAATATTACAAAAATGAAAATATTAGTAGAACAAAAGAAATTACATATTGATAGTGTATATAAAGGCCTCACGCCGTTGATTGCATGTAGTGCTGCAGATCAATACGACAGTGTATTGTATTGTTTATCACATGGAGCTGATGTTGATTTTAAATGTAAAAAAGAAGGAAAAACAGCATTAATGCATGCGATAGCTCATGGTCATTTGAAAATAGTGGAAACGTTATTAAATAATGGAAGTGACGTTATGGCAATTAGTAAAAATGGAATGAGTGTATTAGATCTGGCATTGGAAGCACAAAATAACTCTGAGTGCCCAACACATAAAGAACATATAGAATGGTGTGATGATGCATCCAAATGTACTTTTCATAAAGGTCGTTTAGAAATTGTAAATTTAATAAAAGATTTGATTGATTGATTGAAAAAAAGAAAGAGATAGAGATAGAGAGAGAGAGACAGAGGAAAAAATAAAAATGAGACGGTGGAGTGAAGTGTGGTACATTTATACAAAAAAAAATACGATATATGTGGTTTGCTATATTAGGAGGATGGAAAATCAAAACGAAAATCGAGTATATGATATATTATATTATTATGGAGAGATGCATTCATTGGTGTTCTCGATTGTGAGA
>JACLAD010008581.1_pt1 | contig 19263 bp, 22 predicted proteins | sample 8027901 | NCBI WGS metagenome assembly JACLAD01 (sample SAMN15725071, study PRJNA655200) | protist metagenome | isolation source: fluorescence activated cell sorting (FACS) single amplified genomes of... | place: Spain: Blaines Bay Microbial Observatory, Mediterranean Sea | collected 2016-07-05 | reverse complement strand
GGGTGTCTAGAATACCCGGGGCGATTCAGTGCCCGTGACTGGGGCTGGCACTTTGAGGCAGCGGACGGTTCATCCCGGGAAGATATTAGCGAGATCGTCTGCATGGGCCTTGCAGAAGGCGATGTAACGATTGCGATGTGGGATGACACCCACCTCGAGTAACTTTCCAACAGGGCACCATTCCTACCGGGATGGTGCTCTTTTCGTCGCCAGGCCGAGCAGTGTCACCCTCCCCCCTACCTCCCCTTGAGACCTGCACAACGCAGGAATGAGAGGAGAGAACCAATGAAGACCATCGAAGCTGTATTGCACCGTGATGCCAACTCTGACTTAGCCTGGCTGCAGTTGCCGAAGCCGATCGTGAAGGGATTGGGCATCGACCATCGCCTGTCTCGCCAGAACCGCACGGATGATCGGTTCATCTACCTCCGGGACCGTCCTGACGCAAGGCTGGTTGAGCTTGTGCTCGAGGATAAGCTGGTGGAGCTATCCATCAGTGAGCAAGTCCATGAGGATGATGATTGGGTAGAGCGGCTGGCTCACTATCGGCCGGAGCTGCTAGGCGATAGCGTCGAGTACCTTGAGGATCAGCTGATTGAGCTGCCCCGGGCAGACGAGCTGAATGCGCAGACCATCTGCAAATACGCTGAGCACCTCCAGGATCGTGCCCAGCGCTACTGCAACGTCATGCTCCCTGAGCATGAATGGGTCGCGAATCTGTTGGAATTCAAGGATGGCGCGAATGAAGTGTATTCACTCTGTCAGGTTGCATCATTCTCCAACACGGTGGGCTTGATGACTGAATCCCGCAGAGGGAACTGCGAAGGGTATGTATGTACTGCATACCTAACGCGACTGCTGCCACATGCTGGCCTCGTGGCAGTGCCCCTGGTGAGCGGGAAATTCTGGAGCTGGGATGAAGCTGACCGGCTATCCAGAAAGATCCAGGATTGGTGCCGTTGAACTGAATCGGATCGCATGATCCTTCAAGCCCCAACACCGAGAGGTGGAGGGGCTTTCACAATCTGGGCTACATGCCCGCGTGGAGGTAAGCATGTCCAGTATCAAGTTTGTGACGGATCAGTGGCCCGGTGAACCCGATATTCTTGCGGGACATCAGCTTGAGCCATTGACCATCCAGGATCTCGATCGCACGAAGGTGCTGTTGCGTGTCCTGCCCTCTGGACCTTGGACTCATGAGGCCTTGGAGGAGACTGGTAGAGGTATTGAGCAGATGCTGCCCCAAGAGGTTGCTGATGGCGTAGACGCTTTTCTCGGCACCCAATGGGTCGGTAGCACTGAAGTGTGACACAGGGATCTTTGATCCATTCCAAGCCCCTACCACTTGCTGGCAGGGGCTTTTTCGTTGCGGCCGATGGCTGCGCAGGCTATCGATACGCCTCTCTAGCTTGTAAAACTATGTTACCAACACCATAGAGTTGAATGGACCCAGGGCGCAGGGTGGCCAGGGGCGATCGCAACCGGACAGGAGACACAGCATGAGCATAGATGCGCTGGCGCAGACGATTAACGATTTGGATGCTCACGACATATACAACCCGGACGATGAGAGCAACTTGCTCAATGGGGAGTTTCTTAGCGTAACGGATGACCGTACTCGGCAATTGATCGAGCAGATTATTGAACTTTCGAAAGACGTGCTTTTCAAGCCTGATGGCTCTCCCAACCGCAGGGCCATCACAGCGCTGCGCCAGCGAGGCATCAATCTCTCTGAAGCCGGTAGCCCTTACCCGAACGATCCCTATGAAACATGTGTCCTAATCAAGATTGAAGAAGGGTATATTCAGGCCACCAGCGTTCAGCTAGGCGTATAGCCTCTGCGCTGGCGCCAGCACTAGAGCTAACCGGCATCGGCCCTTTCCAATGGATAGGGCCGATCTGTTCGGCTAAGGCAGAGGAATTGCCTATTGGCGTAGGAGACTGCAGGCATAGAGCCAGTCGCAGGCCTCCCGGAGTAGGCCAGTTGCCGCCGTGGCTTTGTCGTGCTCACGGGGTAACTATAGGAGGCGATGGCCTACCTGACACGGCGGGGGATCAGGGTTCAAAGCGAGAAATTTGCAGGGATTCAAAGGGGTTTTTTTCGTTGGGGGTAAATAAGACAGGAAGCGCCACGTTGGCGCCCTGGATTCAAATAAGGAGACCCCATGAAATCCAAAAACTCTCTGCAAAAACTACTCGATAAGTGCCTCGACGCAATGGTGGGCAAAGATTCCCGCTGGTACACCCGACTTATCGCATTTGCCCCCTTTACCTTGCTTCTTGGGGCTTATCTCTTCCTTTGTCTTCTGGAATACCCGGACATATTCACTGGCTTGCTTGGGGCAGTTGTTACCATTCTCACAGCACCCTCCCTGCCGGTGGCTTTGGGACTGATCGCGGTGGGGGCGGTGTTGGCGTTAGCCATTTCAAGGCGTTTGGGGCGACGTTGGCCCTGACCAATAGATGGGATCGTGCTGCTTGGCTACTGCTGTAACATCGCGTGCCTGCCAAGAAATGCGCCGACATCGAGCCAGCCGTAGGCCCGGAATATGTCTGCTGCTGCCGTGGCTTTGTTGTGTTGTCGGGGGAACAGTAGGAGGCGATGGCCATCCTGCCACGGTGGGGGTGCTGCACAGGTGGCGAATGGTATCTGCGCTGCCGCCATGCGCTTCATGAAGGCCTCGTTCATCGTGTGATCCTCTGGCTCACAGAAGATGTCGAAAGCGGCGAGGATGCTCAGGGCGACCTCGGGATTCAGTGCATGCCTGGTCAGGGGAGCCTTTATGTGCAGCTCAGGATCGAAGAAGCCTGCAATCAGGCGGGCCGCGGCGAAGTGATGGGCGCCGCCCTGGTTGTGTAAGTGATAACCCCCGGGTTGCCAGCTGAAGCCTTCCAGTGACTCTCCAGCGCCGCCATGGAAGCGGAGTTCATGCCAGCTGAGTAAGGGTTCGATGCTGGCGCGATCGCTATGAACCAATCCGCGGCATTCGCCGAAGGCATAGGAGTCGAGAGTGGCGTAGTCGACAAGATCGCCTTTCCCCGATGCCAAGGAAATGATGTCCCTGATCGAGCAACTGAAGTTGTCATCGTAGGTGGTCGTTGTGAGCCCCGCGGCTGGAGAATACGGGAGACGCTGGCATTGCAAACCTCTAGGCCCTGGCTGCCAGTAGGCTATGTCGCCCCCGGTGCTAAGCGGCCATCGGTGCCACTGAATGATACCGAGTTCGCTGGCGCTGGCGGCTGGTGGCTTCACCCGGGCCGCTAGGTGTGAAAATTCGACTGCATGCTGCACGGCTGCTGGATTGCCCCAGCGAGCATGGCGCAGCCAGCGGCCCAGTAACGTGGTCGCCGGCATGATATGTTCCCCCTACCCCTGTCCCGGTATGGTCACCCTCGGCTCTATCTCGGAGTGACATTCTGATTTTAATTTGGAGCCCAGGTAATGGTGTCTCAGCTTCAACAATGGCTTGCTAGACACAATCGGCCCATCACCCGGCAAGCTATCGGCATCATCGCGGCATTCTTGATTGGCACCGCCCTGGTCGTAAGCATGATCCAACGTCAGGTAACTGCTGTTGCTCCCGGCGTTCTGCATGCCAAGGACGGTCTGCACACGCTGACCCTGGAGATGGCTGCGACCCCGCGCCAGCGCCGGATGGGCCTGATGGAGCGTGATTCTCTGGCGCCCGATGCCGGCATGCTCTTTATTTACGATGAAGAACAGTCAGCCGACCATGCGTTCTGGATGTACCGCACTCGCATACCGCTCGATATTGCCTTCCTCGATCGCGCTGGGGAGATCCAGTCGATCACCAGCATGGCGCCCTGCACTGCATACAAGGTTGCCTGTCCACGGTATCCCGCTGGCGCCCGCTTCTGGATGGCCCTGGAGGTAAACGCCGGCTACTTCGATGAGCGTGGTGTGGCCGTGGGGGATCGCCTCGAGGTCGACCTGTGACGGTCAGCTGTCCCCCTATCCCCTCTTGAGACCTGCGCTTTTGCAGGAATGAGAGAGGAGCAAGATCATGAGCACATCCGTTATTTCTCACCCCAACCGGGGAAAGTGGGGCCAATCCAGCTGGCGGGGCAACTGCTCGGGATTTGTCTACCAGGACATCTTCCAGCAGCTTCAACCTCGAACGTTCTGTGATCCGATGGTAGGAAGCGGAACCTCGGTAGAGGTGGCTCAGGAGATGGGGATCGAGGCCTTTGGCCTGGATCTGCACTCAGGCTTCAACATCCTGCGGCACTCCATTCTGGATGCTACGGGCAAGCCGGTGGACCTCTGCCTTTCGCACCCGCCCTATCACGACATGATCGTGTACAGCGGCAATGTGTACCTGGCGAGCACCCGGATGACCTATCCCGCTGCGCTGATCCTGACGAGTTCATGGACAAGCTCCAGCAGGCGTTACTCAATCAGCGAGAGGTTGTCCATCACGGCGGCTACTACGGAACGATCATCGGTGACCTGAGGCGTAACGGCCAATATTGGTCATTTCAAGCTGATGCGATCGCACGGATGCCAGGGAGTGAGCTGCGAGCGGTGCTGATCAAGGCACAGCACAACGTTCAGAGCGCATCACGTCAGTATGCTGGCATGCGTCTGCCCAGGGTGTCGCACGAGTACATCCTGCTCTGGCAGCGGCCTGACAGGAGCGTAGCGCTGTTGTCGACCCTCTCCTGCATGGCTCATGCCCAGCAGCGCCGAATCCGAGGCACATGGAGAGCTATTGTGCGACAGGCCTTGGTGTCGCTGGGCGGGGAGGCATCGCTATCGCGGCTCTATGAAGCGGTAGCAGAGCATGCGCCGGATCGGTTGGCAGGACGCCAACACTGGCGCGAGAAGGTTCGTCAGACGCTATACGTCAATGACTGGTTTGCCCCAGTCGAGCGTGGAATCTGGCGAGTCGCATAAGCACTTCAGCCCCCATGGATCACCTTCTGGGGGCTTTTCTCTTGCTGGTCTCAGTGTGAAAAGCCGCCCCCTGCCTGTCATGCCAACCCCTACCTCTCCTCGAGGCCTGCATCCGGCAGGTATGAGAGAGAGGAAAACCCTGATGTGCAGCAACTACGCTACTGAGAGTCGCCAACCCTACGCATCTCGAAACCGCATTCAGAGGGTGGAGGTTTGGGTGGTCGATCCTCGGGAGATGTTCATTGGTGGTGATGACCTGCGTTGGCAGGTGGCGTACCTAGACACCTTCTCTGGACGGTTGGCGCTGAGCCCAGTGGCACGCTCGCGTGGTTGGCCAATCTTTCTGATCAGCGATCGCATCGAGATCAGGATTGATGGTAGATCATACTTCGTTCACTGGACGGGGCATGGACCTGAGCCATGGCACGCAGAAGTCGAGGAGTGGGGAATGTACGACATTCGCGAGATCCAAAAGCATGGGGATTCGGTATTCCTTGACCTAACAGACCCGGCCTTTCAGCGTATTTGTGCCGCGGAGTTTCCTGGTGTCATGCTGGCAGCTTGATTAGGGCTGGCTCACCTATGGTGACAAGAATCTCAGCCCCTGCTTGTCAGGGGCTTTTCTTGGATGGACGTTGTTTCGCATGCGAAACGGTGAATAATCAAAATTCAAAACAGAAGTGAAGCCATCATGTGCGGACGCTTTGCCCTTTTTGATGATGTCAGGCAGGTGGCCGATAGTTTCAGCTACCCTATCGCTTCCGGTGCAACATTCCCCCCTACCAGTTACAACGTTGCTCCAGGTGATCCCATCGTGGCGATCGCTGCTACCGATGGTGAGCCGGAGGTGACCACGCTGAAGTGGACATTTCAACCTAGGTGGGCGCCAAAGGACGCGCCCCGTACTCATGTGGCCAGAGCTGAAAGCCTGGCGTCGAGCAGGTTCTGGAAAGGCGCGTTCACCCGCCACCGTTGCCTAGTGCCCGTGAACGGATGGTTTGAGTGGCAGCACGAGGGTGATCGCAAGCGACCCTTCTACTTCTGCGGTGCCTCGAGTCGACTGATATTGCTGGCTGGGGTTTTCACTAAGCAAGCAGATGGCGAGTTGGGCTGTGCGATCGTGACCCAGCCGGCACAGGGACAAGCTAAGCGGATTCATAGCCGTATGCCGGTGGTCGTCGCGGCTGGCGCTGATGCTTGGCTCGATCCTGAGGTGCGAGACCGCGACACGCTGAAGAAGCACCTCAAGCCCTTGCCTCCGTGGCAACTGGTCTCCTATCCGGTCAGCTCGGCGGTCAACGACGCGGCTGCAGAGGGCCAGGGCCTTCTGGCTTCAGTAGAAGGTGTCGAGGAATAAAAAAATCTATCGTAGCAACGAATTTTCTCCCTAAAGCCTTCCCAGGTGTCACCCATCCCCCTATCTTATTGGCGAGGCCGTTCATTGAGCGGTATGGGAAACGAAAAACTGTAATCACGATAACCTCTTAGGTAGGTTGTCAGGTTGTTTCGACAAGGCCCGCTGGCTATTCGGCTATCACGCAAGGGCGCTTACGTCAGCAATCCTGATAACCTCCTCGAGGCATCCCTGTGGCTTTTCGCTCCAGGGGAAGCTGTCATGCACGGCAAATCTGCAGCTCTGTGCTGATCAGATTCAACTCTTTACCTTCAAGCCCCTTCTAGTTCGCTAGTTGGGGCTTTCTCTTTCTGTGTCAGCGCCGGCCCTATCTCCCTACAACCAGCCATTCATGAGCCAGGAGACAATAGGGGAATCACCATGCAGCAACGTGAAGGGCAGATCGCCCAGACCGGCGACGCGCTAGTGACACACTACCTGGACAACCCCTTTTCTCGCTCCTCCGTGATTGGCGAGGCGTGCGTTCGTCTGTCATGGGATAGCTCACATCCCATGTATCCCGAGCGCGAAACCCTCTTGCGTTATGTCGCGGCCGCCCAGGCTTTGGTGATCGATACCCAGCAACACATGAATCGTCAGTCGTCACGAAAGCGATCGCGCTTCGCGGCTTCCGAATACGCGATGAGGATTCACGTCGCAGGACGTGTGCGCCAGCAAGCACTCCATGCCCTAACTAGCCAGGATGATTAACCCATGATCACTAGCATCGAATACACAAGTCGACGTGACATCGAGCGGCGGCCGGCAAACGCCGATACTGTAGTCCTGTCCATTCGGGGAATCGATGAGCGTTCACCCCGCCTGGCTAAGGGATGGACTGATGTTCTTTCCATGCAGTTTGATGATGTCGTCCCAGGTGAGGGTTTCGGGTGTGAAGAGCCCATGACGCTTGAAGATGCGCGGACGATTTCTGGCTGGATTCGCCAGTGGGCCAGCGATCGCAGACAGGTGAAGCTGGTTATTCACTGCAATGCCGGTGTCAGCCGGTCAGCTGCGGTGGCTCTCTGGGCTGGCGCCTCGCTCAATCGCCCCGCTCAGGGAGTCGAAGGTGATGGCAGGGATGCCAACCCGCATGTTCGCTCCCTGCTTGACCGGACAGCTGCGTGACTCGCTATTTGGTCGCACAATCGCCTTCCGCTTAGCAGTATTGATTCAAGGCCCCTCTCCTCGAGGGGCTTTTTCATGCGCGAGGCCCTGGGCCTGTCAGTTTGTGACAGTGCCTCCCCTATCTCCCTTTGAGACCTGCAATACCGCAGGAATGAGAGAGAGAAAGATCATGGAAATGACGAAATTCGACTGCTTTGCTATCTGTAGTGACACCGTTACAGGTACACATGGCGACTTCACGATCACCGTGATGCTTGACCATGATCCTGACGTGACACCGCACTGCTTTGATACCTACTCAGTATCCGATAAGGAAACTTGGGCAGAGAATAAGTGGTTCTTCGGTGTACTCAAGGCCAAGGTCGAACTGAAGGTAGGCAGCCAATCAGTCCTTTTGGATGATGTGGCAGCCGTGAAGGGGGGTGTTGAGGTCAACAAGACCGAGGACAACACTCATCTTGATGCCTATGCCCTCGAGCTTGCTCGAGAAGCCCTCAACCGCGGCATTGGGCTGGTGCATATGATCAAGACCGCTGCGTAGTTCATTCAACAGACCCCTCACCTCGAGGGGTCTTTCTCGTTCTGGCTGCCCATGCCCAGCCTGCCATTAGCCGACATCCGCCGATCGCAGCTGTGCAACATCCCCCTCACAAGCTCAGCCATCGAACCATGTAGCTTCGGGCTCAACTATGCAACGTTCCCCCTGCTGGTCGGCGCCGATGACCTTCCTGGCGCTACCTGTGCAACATCCCCACCGCCCCGTTTTGGGTCACCTGGCCCCCTACCTCCCCTCGAGACCTGCATTTCGCAGGAATGAGAGAGGATCGGATCATGAGCAAGAGCACTGTGATTTACACCAAGATCGGCGAGCACCGGGGCAAGCAGCGGCTGTGGCTGGAAGGAAATCGGCTGGCGCGGACTGGGATTGCCCCAGGGCAGCGCTTCAACCTTGTTGCCGGCCGTAAAAGCTTGACCCTGCAATTTGCAGAGGATGGTGCTTACAAGGTGTCTCGCAGGAAGCGTGGGGAGGTAGAGCTACCTGTCATCGACATTACGGCAGCTGAGCTGGCGCAAGCGTTGGGAAAGGTGGAGCGGGTGCGTGTCGTCGTCAGGGGCAACCGTGTCGACATCACGATTCATCACCATGATCTAGCGGAATCGGATCGTATGGGTCGGCTTCTGCAGGCCCTGACCAAGGGTGAGCCGCTTGAGATTGGCTCTATCGCCCACGGTGGCGGTGTGCTGGATCACGCGATCCATTCTGGGCTAGCTGATGTCGGTATCCCCGCACGCCTGGCCTTCGCCAATGAGCTGGAAAGTGCGTACCTGGAGGCATCACTGGCGAACAACCCAGTGTGGGACGAGGATAGCATTGCGATCCAAGGCCCGATGGAGGAAGTCGAGTGGCACAAGCTGCCGTTCATTCACCTCCTTTGTGCTGGTTTGCCCTGTACGGGGGCTAGCCTGTCAGGACGGGCGAAGAATGGGCTGGATCGGGCAGAAGCACATGAGACGGCAGGAAGTCTCTTCGTTGCTTTTCTGAATGCCATCCAGACTTTGCGGCCGGCCATGGTGCTGCTGGAGAACGTACCCCCGTACCAGTCGACCGCCAGTATGACGGTCATTCGCAGTGTATTGGCGAGCATTGGCTATGACGTTCAGGAAACCATCCTGGATGGGTATGCCATGGGGTCGTTGGAGCGGCGTGATCGGCTTTGCATGCTCGCGGTGAGCAAGGGCATCGAGGTCGACCTCGAGGCGCTTGAGCCGGTACGCCAGCGTGAAGCGTCAATCGCTGAGGTGTTGGAGCCGTTTGAGGTAGTGCAGGATCGCTTCAAGCCCTACGACTACCTTGCCGAAAAAGAAGCCAGGGATCTGGCGGCGGGAAAGGGCTTTCGCCGGCAGCTACTCGATGGGACTGAGGATAGCCTCGGCACCATTGGACGTGGCTATGCAAAAGCACGTTCCACAGAGCCGTTCATCCGCCATCCTGACGATGCTGGCCAGTCGCGGCTGTTGACGAAGGCAGAACATGCCCGAGTCAAAACCGTACCTGAAGAGCTAGTTCAAGGCCTGTCTGAGACAGTCAGCCACGAACTACTGGGCCAAGGTGTGGTGCATTGCGCTTTCCGCGCTGTGGGCCGTCTCATTGGCAACTGCTTGCATAACGTTCGTGAGCAGAACAAATCTGCCTGGCACCAAGGTGCGCCTAAGACGTTTTCCGCGGCTTAGTCATTCACTGGAACCCCCAGGCACCCTTCAAGCCCCTTTCCCTACAGGAAGGGGCTTTTCTCGGTCCAGAGAAACCGGCCGGCAGTGTTTCGCATGCGGAACATTTCTGGTTAATGGCAGTGTCTCCCCTACCTCTCCATAGCCGTCACTGGTCGCCCTATCTACTTAGGAGATCCGGGCAACCGGGAATGAGAGAGGAGCAGATCATGAGAAACAGCAACAAGTACGAAATCGCTGATGTGAAGCGTGTTGCGGAAGGTCGATGGGATATGGTCTTTCAGGCCTTGTGCCCGGAGCTGGAGGCTGCTCTAGCTCACCCGGGTCATCACATCGATTGCCCCATACATGGTGGCAAGGAGGACTTTCGCCTCGATCGCGGCTTCAAGCAACGTGGAACAGCCATCTGTACTTGCGGAAATTGGGATGGATTCAGCCTACTCAAGGACTTGAAAGGCTGGTCTCTTCCCGAAATCCTGGAGCAGGTCATGGGGGCTCTCGGTGAACAAGCCGTTGAGCCGCTGGCGCCCGCCGTATCACGCCCAGCGCCACCGAAGGCCGAGGAAAAGCAGGACATTCGGCCAACGCTGCGCAAGCGCTGGGAAGAAGCTCTACCCCTGGGAAGGGGGGAAGGTCGCTTCATGCTGGCGAGCTACCTGCAGTTCCGCGGGTTGCCTGTAAAACCGATGCTTAGCGTTCTCGAGACGGAGGCACGCCTCCACCCGAAGCTGGCCTATATCGAGAAAGGCAAAGTGCTTGGCCATTACCCTGCGTTGATAACCATCGTCAGGGATGCGGCTGGAAAGCCTGTCACGATGCATAGGACGTACCTCAACCGCGCCGCAAACGGGGTTGTGGAGAAGGCCCCGGTAAGCAAGGCTAAAAAGCTGTTCCCTGTGGTGAATGGTGGCGATGTCCATGGTGGTGCCATCCGCTTAGGGGCAGCGACAGCCGGTGTTATCGGCGTGGCTGAGGGCATCGAGACTTCGCTAGCTATTCGGGCGGCAACTGGGATGCCTGTCTGGCCGGTACTGTCAGCTTCGCTGATGAGGTCGTTCGAGCCACCTGAGGGTGTCACTGAAGTCGTCATCTGGGCTGATCGTGACCTCCCCGACAGGAAGGGTCGCAAGGCGGGCCAGGACGCGGCTGAAGTGCTCCAAGCTCGGCTCTTAGAGAAAGGGGTTCAAGCGTCAATCAAGATCCCTGATGCACCCAGCTCAGCTGATGAGAGCGTGGATTGGGCTGATGTGTACACCAGTAGCGGACTCACGGGTTTTCCCCGCACGAGCGAAGCTGCTTAACCCTTCAAACCCTCCTAACATCCTATGTTAGGAGGGTTCTTTCAATTTCAGCATAGTGGGATTTGGAATGCCGGGATGCATGGTTTCATATTGCTGAATTTGGGTTGGGCATAATCTCTCAGATTGGTTAGGTCATGACACCCCTCCCCGTTTGAAGCGCATACCTGCAGTATTGGCGCTTCTGAGCGTAGACAGCATGCCTCCTGGCGGTGCTTCTGTTCGCAAGGCTGCCAGCACAGGATCTACGGTTGCCGTGTGATCTGTCATTCCATAACCAGTCTGGCTTTTCTTTTCAGTTATTAGCGCTGAGACCAGGGTTGTATGGGGCCTAGGAATTTCATCTAGTTCCCTTACGTGCTGCATCAGTTCTCCAAGCTTTGCATAAAATAAACGTTTGTTTGATTTACCGCTGTCACGAGTCACCTCAGCGGCATTGCCACTCCCGAAATTCTCTCGATATCACCTCCCCTTTGTCTGTCAGTGGCGCCCCTATCTCTCATGAGACCCCAACACCAGGGGGATGAGAGGAGAACACCTTATGATTCGTAGTGACTCGATTGTCAGCATTGGCAGAGCCTTAGCGTCGGTGCAGGCTGAGCTAGGTGGTTGGATCGCCCCGGATTCCACGAATCCGATGTACGACAGCCGCTATGCGAGCCTCACAGTGTTAATCGGCAGTATTCGCGAAGTCTTGAATAAGAATGAGATCGCTTTAGTTCAAGCGCCCGTGCCCGGGATGGTGGGCTCTGTGGTGATGGAGACCATGCTCATTCATGGGCCTTCCGGGGAATACATTGGCTCTTACTGTGAGATGCCTGTTGAAACCCTGGATAGCCATGGCGTGGCGTCAGCCCAGACCTATGCACGGCGGTACGGGTTGATGGCGCTTCTCGGCCTGGCTCACGGCCCGGACGATGATGGAAACGCTGCCAACAACGCAGCTGTATGTGCTTCAACGCCTCTTCCCCAGGAAGCGCCGGAACCATTAAAGCCGCGTGTCATGAACGGTCCTCGCCTGGCATCGCCCGAGGCGATTCTAGCAGAGATCGAAAACTCAGATGTTGAGCGCTTGGCTTCAGCTGAATGCTGGGTCAATAACACTCAACTGGACGCTCACCTGTCAGCTCGGCTCAAGGGAGCGATCGCACAGCGACGCCGAATTCTCCAGCGACAGCAACACCAACATGCTTGACGTTCCATAGCCCCTTTTCCTTTGCGGAATTGGGGCTTTTCGCGTGCATGAAACTTGTTTTGGAGGCCCCGTGACCGGGAACGCACATCGACTATTCGGCCTTGCGCTTGGCGCCTCGGCTGGCGCAATTCTTACCCCCTTCTATGGCGGCATGTCAGCGCTAGCGGTTGCGGCGATGGCGCTGCCTGGATCTACGGCGCCTGATTGGCTGGAAATTCGCATTGGACCCGCCACGCTCATCCCTCACAGGACCGTGACTCACTGGATGCTCCCTTGGCTGGGGCTGGCCGGGGTGTCGGTCGCATGGCTACCAGATGCGCCTTTGGTTGCCGCCCTCCTCTTAGGCTTCTCGGTCGGCGGGCTCTCTCACGTTATTGGAGATGCCGGCACACCCTTGGGAGTGCCTGTATGGCACCCCGCTAAACGCCACTCATTGAAGCTATGGGATGGCGGCACCTCGGAATTTTGGCCCGTGCTGTTGGCTTGGGTCATCGCCGCGATATTGATACGGAGCCTCGTGCTATGAAACACCAGACAGCCGGCCTTTTGCCGGTGCCAACGCTACTGCTCATGCTGGCGCTTTTGCTGACACTGAGTTCGCCTGCGATCGCCCAGTCCAATGGGAGCCGGGGGCAAGCCTGCCTTGATAGCAACAACCCCCGCGAGTGTGGGTGGTTCTGGGGGCACCTGAATGATGATGAAGAGGAGGACGAACCTGCAGAGCCTCCAGTAGAGATTCCCATGGCGAAAGCGCCAGAGGAGAAAGACTGCACAGACCCAGAACAGTGGGAACCCTCATGCGGTTTCGTCGACCCTCAGGGGAGCTTCGAGTTCCAGGCCAAGCAGCGTGACATGCTGCTGAACCAGTCGGTGATGAATCCCAACAATCCAGAGACGGTCGAGGCCTTTCAGCGCTATATGCGATGGGCTGTCGACCAGGCCATTACGATGTCGAGGATGTGGGAGTGGAATCAGATCCAAAACCAGGATCTCAACCCGCTGGTACATAGCCCGGTATCGAGCTTTGGGCTTCGAGCTGCCTCTCGAGCACGGGATGGCAAGCGCAACGCGGTCATGGAAGAGATCAATGACCAGGGTGGCTTCCTCGTCTGGTTTACCAGATCCAGCTGCCAGTTCTGCCACGACATGCAGCCAGTTATGAAGCAGCTCGGTCGTCGTACCGGGCTGACCATCTACAACGCCCCTCTTGATGGAGGGTGCATGCCTGAATTCGCGAACAGCTGCGATACCACAGGACGCTCTGTGGAGGCTGCCCGACACCTGGCAGTAGAGGCGGTGCCGGATCTATGGCTGCACCTACCACAGGATGACCTTTGGTTTCGCGTCTCCAGCGGTGTGGAAGCAGCGCAGCGCATTACCTCGAGGATTGAAGTCTTTTTCGGTGCCATCCAGCGGGCTGCGGAAAAGGGCCTCGAGGCGGTTGGCGACGGCACGAGCCCTCCCGTTGATTTCAGTGTCCCCGACATGCTTGAGAGGTCGTCCGGTGGCCTCGGCGCCGGCATTCCCCAAGGAGGTGAGTAATGTTCTCCCGAAAGAAGTTCGTAACCATGATGGCGACGGCCGTGATCAGCGGGTTGTCGATAACGGCCACAACAAGCCAGGCTGAAGCCAACGCGCTTGAAAATGCGTTTGACCGGCTCTCCAGCGCCGGGGGCGGCTTCAGCAGCTCGAACAGTGCGTCATCGTTTGAGACACGAACTCGCCACGGTTACACGGCCGGTGGCTTGACCATGCGCTTTTCCCAGAATCGCTACTCGCTCGTCAACATTGACCCGCCGAGGCTGGATGTAGGCTGCAATGGCATCGATGCGCATTTTGGTGGGTTCTCCTATATCGACAGCGAGCAAATCCAGCAGATGCTCGAGCAGATCGCCCAAGGGGTCGTGGCCCTCTCCTTTCAGCTGGCACTCAAGCAGCTCTGCCCTATCTGCGGGGATGTCCTCGAGTTCGCCCAGCGTATGGCCCAGGCGGCGGCGAAACTTTCCCAAGACAGCTGTGAGGCCGCTACTGCCCTGGTTGAGGGTTTCCCTGATTACACGGGTGAATTGGGTAACCTCTGGTGCAGCTCAGTCGGGATGTTTGAAGGTGTGGAGAGTGACTGGCTTGCCGCTCAGCAGGACACATGCGATAGCAAATCAGATTCAGGAAGCGAGATTCGCGACCACCTCAGCAACAACCCAGGCGATCGCGCACTGGCCTTGGAGCTTGACGGCAACCGTACATGGCTAGGCTTGCAGGAGGCTGGTATTGCCCCAGGCCGGGATGGCAGCAACAACATGGGGGCCGAAAACAAGATATTCGCTGAGCTGTTGATGAGCTGGATGGGTACTGAGGTTCGCAATAAGGGAGGTAGCGGCGAATCGAACACCTTTGCCCCGACGATTGAAACGGCCGATGCGATGCTGGACATTTTCCTATGCGGAAGTGATAAAGCCTCCGAGTCTGTTATTAAGTACGCTGAGTTCGTAAATAAATTCTGCGAGGATAAGGTGTGGTCAGGGAGTACAGGCCAGGCCACCGAGATTTATACATGTAGCAACAGTGACTTGAAGGATTGCTGGAATCCGAGAAAGACAAAAGTTGAGGATATTTCCCTCGGGCATGGTTTTTTGACCACGGTGATCATGGAGCTGGAAGGTGCGGTTGAAAACGTTGCCAGTGGCAGCCCGCTGACCGCCTCCCAGAAAGCCATCATTGCAGCAGCCCCCTTCCCGCTATACCAAGCTGTGAACGTTGCAGCGACCTACCCGGATCTTGCCTTCGACCTAGTAGTTGGCAACTCGACCATTCTTTCATACATGATTTCCATCGAGTACATACGCCATGCCGTCCAGGCTACGGCCAAGTCATCGATGACATCTTCTGTTCCGGGTGAAATTTTGCGGGAATTCCGTGATGCCCAAAATGAGCTGATTGTCATGACCTCGGAGAAGGCCCAGCAAATTAACCTGATGGCCGAGACGCAGGAAAATATCATGAGCCAGGTGGACAAGATCAACCGCTCCACTTTGCGTAACCTTCACGCTATGGGCCTATCGGGTATGGATTTTGCGCGTGATATGGCTCGGGAGGCCGACTGATGAAATGGCTTATCCCTTTACTGGCAGCTATTGCATTAGTTGCTGTTCCGGGGCTTGCGCTCGCTGAAACCATGACGCCGGCAAGTGGTGATACCTGGACGTTCTACGGCTACGGCAACGGATATGCGCTGGCGCAGATACTGGAGGCAATCAAGCGACTGACAGACCCTGACTCTAACCCAGGATTTAGGAACCTTGCGCTGTTCCTGGCGATGGCGGGCTTCCTTGCGATGTGCTTTACCGGAATACTTGGTGGAAGTCTGCAGAAGGTGGCCATGTATTTCGCCGGGATGATCCTGACGGTATACATGCTGTTCTCTTTGAAGGTCGACATTCTCATAGAAGATATGGTGTGGGATGGGGTGGGATCGCCTCAATTCGTTCAGCATATTGAAGGTGTCCCAGCAGCCATAGGGCTCCCAGCCGTAGTCATTTCAGAGATCGGGATGTGGGCCACAAGCGGCATTGAAACCAACTTCACGACACCCAATTTTCAGAATCTAAGGATTTCAGAGGGAGCGCCTGTTGGGATGGCGGCAAGCATGTTGAATGACATGAAAAAGATTCGCCTGACTGATCCCTACCTGCGATCGAGCATTCAAAGTTTCATGAATGACTGTGCTTTGCCGAATATCTTTAGCGGCAAGATTTCGCCCGTGACGTTGATTACCTCACAGAACGCATGGGGAGTATTGGGCAACAACCTGAACCAAGCCGTTTATACGGTCGTTTATGACGCCACAGATCCAAACGGGGGCATGCAGGCCTGCGATGAAGCCTATGCGAGTATCGACAACCGCTTACAAGCTGCGGCACCAGTGCTCTTGAATGGGATGCGTGAGGCATCTCCCTTCTGGCTCCAGCAGGCTGCAGGGTCAACAGCGCTAGCACAGGCTGCCTTGGATGATTCATTCCGCTGGGCCTCAGGGGGAAGTGCCGTTCAGAACGCCACAGGCCTGGCCACACAAGCCGCGATCGCGGAAATGTACAAGGGCACCTATGAATACGCAGCGATGGCCACAGGCTCAAATGAGCTTATCTCAGCTCTGAATATGGAACAGGCGAGACGTGCCCAACAATCGGGATGGTATAGCACTGCGATACTCTTCAGGGATATGGCGGGCTACTTCTTCGCGATACTGCAGGCGTTTGTCATCGGGCTGGCGCCGATTGTGTTTGCTGCAATTCTGGTCCCCGGCCTCGGCAAAAAAATGGGCACCTCGTATGCTCAAGTGATGACCTGGCTCATATTGTGGTGGCCTGGGCTCGCGATCGTAAACTACATCATGATGCTCTACTTTCAGGGACAGACGGCAGGCTACCTCGCTGATGGGCTGACCATGGCCAACATGAGCGCAGTCAGCGAAATGTCGGACAAAATGGTTATGGCGTCAGGGTTCATGTCGACACTGGTGCCAGCCATCATGTGGGGCCTCGTATCAGGCAGTGGTTACGCCTTCACCTCAGTCTTGGACAGGGCCTCGGGCAGCCAACAGGCAGCAACCGCGGCGAACAGCATGGCTACAGGCGCAGCCACGGCTGGCCAGGTGAGCATGAACAACGCGAGTATGAATGCTCACCAAACATCTCACCGTTATAGCTCAGGCGAGGAAGTCTCAGCGCACCATGTAGGTGTTGGTGCTTCACAAGTGACGAATATGAGTGGCCAGGACATGAATATGGGTCTTCGCGCTGCAGACTTCAGGGAGAGTGGGTCATCTACCCAAGGATATTTAGAAGCAACACAACAAACTACAGAAGCAAAAGAGGCATTCACTCAGCAAGCACAGAGCATGATGACCGATACTTTTCGGGGGGCTACTCAATATGCTCAGGACCAGGGCTATATCAGAGATGGCAATATAGATTGGTCACGCATGAGCCAGGACACGCAGGGTCAGCGTTATATCGAAGAGATTGCAGCAACTCGCACATTAATGGATAACGCAGGTGTGTCAGAGAAACAAATGAATGAAATAACCTCTCGCTCGGCTACAACCGCTGCCGCAGAAGGAGGCGTCCGTGTGCAAGGTGGACTGAGCCTCGATACAGGTGTATCTGGCTATGTTCAAGGTTCGTTGCGTGGCGAAACGGGGAATAGCTCCTCTGAGAGTGAGCAGGCAGCTCGAGAAGAGGGCAGCAGTGTGTCTCAGTCAGATAGCGGTAGGCTCGCTTTTTCCGAGGATGGAACTGTCTCGGTTACAGGCTCCGATGGTGAGCGCTATTCCGTAAGGTACAGTGATGGGGAAGCTCGACAGGTTCTGGAAAGCCGTGCTGGAGAGGACCGAGCCTCAATGCTTTACGCAGCTTCGAGCGATTATCAAGAAGCCGTCCAGGCTCAACAGAAGGCCCACGAGGAATGGACCGCCAGCAGGTCGGGTTCGTTACCGACTCCGGCTAACCCGCACGTAGTTGCTAATATGCAGACGGACATGACTAACCTGCGGGACCGTGTTGATAAGAAAATGGAGGATGATCAATCTCAAATCGCTGGCCAAGGAGCCGCTTTAGTCGGGGCTGTTGAGGCAAACACCTCTGGGGTATCCGAACGAGCAGGTATTGCTGAGCAGACTACCGCTCCGATAGGTGAAAGAGGTGTCACAGGCCTATCAGTAGATACCAGTGAACAGCTCGACAATATACAGTCAGCCGCTCAAGCCCCAGTGCATAGGCCTGATACCTACCAAGTGATAGACACTGGAGACTCTATTTCCGTGGTGGATCGACGTGATATAGCTGCTGCGGATCAGCGCAACGCAGATGCGCTAATTACAGGTGGTGAAAGAACAAACATTCAAGTTGGTAACGATACGTTTGTGCCTGCCTTCTACACTCAGGACGAGAGCGGGCAGGGACAAGCCGTTTACGCCGTTGAGCGTGAAGGTGGTCATGCTTACTACCAATACGGCGGGGATGGGACATTCCAGCCGGCTAGCGTAGCGGTTGCGCCCTCCCAGTCTCAGATCGACCAGCAAGCAAAGAATGGGCCGACCATTCAATCGACGGAGGCAAATATGGGTAGATGGCGGCTTCATGGGGAAGAATCCGCGCCCCCTGGCCAAGGGGAGGAAGTTGATCCCAGAGAAAGCATGCCGTCTCGGTAAAGTAAAAGCCCCCGCTAAGCGGGGGCTTTTTTCAGGCGTTGCGGATAAGCCTTTTGTAACGCTGGAGGAATACCATTTGAAGAATAAAGAAACCAATAAAGCAGGCCCAGACATACGGGTTGTATTGGCTTACTAAGCCCCCTTGGTTTGAGTTAGTGTGATGGAGAAGGTAAAGGAAAGCTACAAAATTGAATCCGTAGATCATGTAGACGTTTACTTTAGCTCGCCACCTAAACGCTCTCACAACGCTTTCTTCATCTGCATCAATAAGATGGCGAAGTTCATTCGCAATGAATGATCCTTGTGCTGGAGAAGCAGCATGCTGTCGTGCTGCGATCGCACGTTGGCGACGAGCTTTTCGATTGTTTTTAGCCATTTCGACCTCCGTGCGATCGACGCAACTACCTTACTGTCATTTAATTTTACTGTACGACGTTTTCAAAGTCAAACCAGTTAATGCTATTTCCTTATATTTTCGGCTGGATCAAAATATGAACGGCGATGACATAGATGTGTCACAAGGTCGATATGAGCATGAATGATCGTCTTGGCAAGCCAAAGGATATAGCCCCCGGCAAACTTCAATACCTCTACCGTCCCCTTCGATATAATATCCATGAGTGGCCTGAATACTTCTTTTACACCTGGAAGGATACCGAGAAGAAGCATTGCGAATATGGCAATTGTTACCCAGAATAGTACCGTGATCATAGCCTGACCACTAAGCAGTGGCTGTTAAAAACTCGTTAAGCCGTTCCTCGAAATTGAGCGCCTGCTTGTCTGCAGGGATCTTCATCTTGCGTTTTATTACCTTGAAAGCTGGTATGTGTTTCGGGTAATTGATCATTGGCGTTCTCAAATGATACATGCGTGCGCCCATCATCATGACCGCTTGGC
>JACLAD010013806.1_pt1 | contig 19276 bp, 12 predicted proteins | sample 8027901 | NCBI WGS metagenome assembly JACLAD01 (sample SAMN15725071, study PRJNA655200) | protist metagenome | isolation source: fluorescence activated cell sorting (FACS) single amplified genomes of... | place: Spain: Blaines Bay Microbial Observatory, Mediterranean Sea | collected 2016-07-05 | reverse complement strand
GGGCTTATATAAAAAGCCCTATGGCGCTGGTCGATTTAATGGCGATTTTGCCTTTTTACCTAAGCGTGTTCGTGGCCTTTGATTTACGTATTTTACGGGTATTTAGGGTGCTGCGAATTTTGAAAATTGGGCGCTATTCCCGTTCAATGCAAACCCTTGTCACCGTTTTGCGCAACGAATCTCATAGCCTTATTGCTGCAATCAGCGTACTCCTGCTGTTTACCGTCATTGCGGCAACCTGCATTTACTATATCGAGCACACCGCCCAACCCGACGTTTTCAGCAGTATTCCTGCCTCATTGTGGTGGGCTCTGGTCACGCTCACTACGGTAGGCTATGGCGATGCCGTTCCCGTTACAGCGTTAGGCAAGGTATTTGGCGGGCTTATTACCATTTTGGGCATTTGCTTTTATGCACTGCCCGCAGGCATCTTATCGTCAAGCTATACCACCCAAATGCAGTTAAAGCGCGACCGGTTTAAAGACACGGTAAGAAGCGTATTGGACGATGGAAAGCTTAGTGAGCACGACGTACACCACCTTGAACACGTGCGAGCGCTACTGGATTTAGATGAAGAGGAGGCAAAGCTAATTGTGCGCTTATTGCAGCATCACCATAAAGGGCTAGACAATTGATTATACGCAGGCTCACACAGCATTTGCGAGGTGAGCGTTCATACGCCCCCCTTGATTCTTAGCGCACATCAGCTTATAACTAGTACCCGTCATTTCCAAAAAGAATTTCTATGTCTGTCAAACACCCTATTATTGCTATAACAGGTTCTTCTGGCGCGGGTACTACCACCACGACCAATGCTATTCGCCATATATTCAGGAACTTAAATGTTAATGCTGCAGTAGTCGGCGGTGATAGCTTCCACCGTTTTACCCGTCCAGAAATGGAAGTGGAAATTCGTAAGGCCCAAGAGCAAGGCAGGCATATCAGCTACTTTGGCCCCAAAGCCAACGACTTCGAGTTACTCGAGACGCTGTTTAGAGAATACGGAAGTTCAGGTACTGGCCAGTTCAGACAATACCTACACACCTTCGATGAAGCTGTACCTTTCAACCAAATGCCAGGTACCTTTACACCGTGGCAAGATTTGCCTAATAACACCGATTTACTGTTTTATGAAGGGTTACACGGCGGCGTTAAAACAGAAGAAAATGACGTTGCAAAACACGTTGATTTACTGGTAGGCATGGTACCCATTGTAAATTTAGAGTGGATCCAAAAAATTGTGCGCGATACCACTGACCGAGGTCATTCCCGAGAAGCGGTAATGAGTAGTATTGTGCGAGGGCTTGATGACTACTTCCACTACATCACGCCGCAATTTTCGCGCACTCATGTTAACTTTCAGCGCGTGCCTACAGTCGATACCTCCAACCCGTTCAGCGCCCGGGAAATTCCAACCCAAGACGAAAGCTTTGTTGTAGTGCGTTTCAGACGGGAAATGAAAACCGTCGATTACCCCTACTTGCTTCAAATGATTGATGGGGCTTTCATGTCTAGGATCAATACCCTTGTTGTGCCCGGCGGAAAAATGGGGCTAGCCATGGAGCTTATCTTAACCCCGCTGCTTGAAGACATTTTGAATAAAAAACGTCGAGCCGGTCATCAGATGGATTGGCTAAATAGCGACGGCTAATTACCCGCTTTTACCTGCATACCCCCTATACGTTTCTTCTATAGGCATGTATTTAAAACCGTAAGTCGTAATACTTTTGAGCCTGCGCCAATCTAGTTTTGTTGAATTCGCTATTTTTCACTAAAGCAGGCCTTAATAATGACCACAATACACAGCCAACAAATTTGGATAAATCAGCAAGACCTTGCCGATACCAAAGTCGTCGAACGGGAATTAAGTACTAGTGACTTACAGCCAGACGAGGTATTGCTAGAAACAGACAGCTTTGGCTTTTCTGCCAATAACATTACCTATGCGGCACTCGGCTTTAAAATGGGGTATTGGGGGTTCTTTCCCGCCACAGATAGTCACGACAGCAGCGATACTGGCTTTGGTATTGTGCCTGTATGGGGTTTTGCTACTGTGAAGGCGTCTCGTCATAGCGGAATCAAAGAAGGTGAAAAAGTATTTGGCTATTTGCCCATGGCAAGTCACTGGGTAATAAAAGCCGGTAAAGTTGCACCCCACGGTTTTTCAGATATACACGAAAAGCGCAAAAGTATCAGCCCGGTTTACGACCAATACCTTCGCTGCTTTGCCGACCCCGGCTACGACGCTAGCCGTGAAGCATGGCAACTTAACTTCAGGCCACTTTATATGACGTCGTTCGTTCTGGGTGACTTTGTCGCCGAAAAGGCTCGCGATGAAACCTTGTTACTTTCTAGCGCTTCAAGTAAAACAGCGTTAGGAACTGCGCAACTTCTCAAAGATAAAAAAGCGCCACGAAAAGCCAGTTACCGCGTTGTTGGGCTAACCTCAAAAGCGAATGTGGATAAGGTAAAAGCCTCTGAATGCTACGATGCGGTTTATAGCTATGATGACCTATCTGAACTTGGTCACGATTCTCGCTATTGGCTACTCGACTTTGCTGCCAATGGCACGCTTATCAATAACCTCGCTAAACAGCTTGGCGATAACTTAAGCGCAGTAACGCTTATCGGCGCTACCGATTGGAAAGCACAAGAAAAACCCAACCCCAAGCTACTAGATGCAGAGATCTTCTTTGCGCCGGCGCGGGTGAAATTACGTCAAAGCGAATGGGGACACGATGAGTTCTTGACCAAATATGCCAACGCCTGGCAGCGCTTTGCAAGCAAAGTTAGCGATCAGTTTTTCGAGCAGTCTCATTGCGGCACTGAGGCTATAACACAGTTATATTTAGACACGCTTAACGGTTCTGGCCAAGCGAGAGCCCTTAACGTGGCGTCCTTCGATTAACATTGTCTTAATGCCGTTGTAATTGACGTCAAACCACTTGTGAGCACAAGGGCTGACTAACGCTTCAGCCTTTGCCTTCTAAGCGAAGGAGTAAGAACGTGTTTCTTTAGACACTATTTGTAACAAACATACCGCCCCTTTTGCCGCTTTCTCGCTTTTGTATTTCACATCTAGTGGTTATAGTGAAACAAAAGTAAAACTAAAGGTATGACTATGGGTCAGGAAACCTCAAAAATTCTCGTTGTTGATGATGATATGCGCTTACGTAGCCTGTTAGAGCGTTATCTGCTAGAGCAAGGTTATCAAGTGCGCAGCGCGGCAAACGCTGAGCAAATGGACAGATTGCTAGAACGTGAGAATTTTCATCTTATGGTTTTAGACCTTATGCTGCCCGGTGAAGATGGCCTGTCTATTTGTCGGCGCTTGCGCCAGCAAGAAAACGACATGCCTATTATTATGCTTACCGCCAAGGGCGATGAAGTAGACCGCATTATCGGCCTTGAAATGGGCGCAGACGATTACTTACCTAAGCCCTTTAACCCTCGTGAACTGCTGGCGCGCGCTAAAGCGGTGTTGCGCAGACGCAGCAGCGAAGCGCCCGGCGCGCCTTCAAAAGATGTTCAAATAGTCGAATTCGGTGACTATAAGCTTAATTTAGCCACCCGCGAAATGACCGCTGGCGATAAACCGCTAACCCTGACTAGCGGCGAGTTTGCCGTATTAAAATCGCTGGTGACTCACCCCCGCGAGCCGCTTTCGCGAGATAAGCTAATGAACCTAGCTAGAGGCCGTGACTACAGTGCATTAGAGCGAAGCATCGACGTTCAGGTTTCTCGTTTGCGTAGAATGCTAGAAGAAGACCCTGCTAACCCACGCTACATACAAACCGTATGGGGCTTAGGCTATGTCTTCGTTCCAGACGGTGAGCAAGTATAGGTATTTATGCGTGATGCAGCGGGTGTTAAAGGCTTAATTATAACGATAAGCCTTTTTTTTAGAAAAGGCTGTCTTATGACGCAACGAAACGGTGAGCTATGCGTTTAATTCCCAAAAGTGCATTTGGCCAGACCGTTATGCTGATTGGTGTGCTTCTGCTCATTAATCAGATAGTGTCCTACATCTCTGTCACCTATTACTTTATTCAACCTAGTTACCAACAGATCAATAGCCTATTAGCGACGCAAGTTAAGTCAGTATTGGCCAACGACTTACTCGTCACTAACCAAGAAACCCGTGACCGGTATTTTCAAAAAACCCAGGTGCACGTCTTCGATGAAAGTGTTGCTAAACAAAACGGGTTAGAAAGTGCCGTTTACTATGGCTATATATCATCTCAGGTTAGTGAACAACTTAGTCAGTTAGCTGACGTACGCATTAGCACTACCACACAGGCCAGCGACGAAAACTGTGTGCCGCCACCTGCTTCAGAGGCCCACTGAACACCTAACGTGGTACCATCGCCTTCAAACACTTCAACGATAATGGCTTCAACCTGTACCTGCGCGCGGCGAATATCAAGTTGACGTACAACCTCTTCTAAAGAGCGCATCATATCGGGCTCTGCGGTGATAACGATAGCGTTAGAGTCTTCATGTGCATCAATACTGATTTCGCGGTTTGAGCTTGCTCGACGTGAGGTCGTACCGCTGCCTTGCTCTTCTGCCTGAATACTGGCCGATACACCCTGCAACACTTTAACCAGGTCTTCAGCTTTCGCGTAATTCAAAAACATAACGCGGGTATTGCCGTTAGACTCAAGCTCTTGGTCCATACGTTGAATCAAATTAATAAGGCGCTGACGGGCCTTAATGTCACCGCTAACGATGACAGAGTTTGTCCTGTCATCTGCTACAACGCGGGGCTCAGACTTCGCGCCGGTATTCGCTTTACCTTGTGACTTGTTGATACTTTCAATAATGCGCACCATTTCAGAGGCTGACGCATAGCGAAGCTTAACAATTTCAACTTCTTCATCACCTGCACGGTCAACGCGCTCAATAATTTCTACAAGGCGGTTAACTACGGCAGCGCGGCCAGTTAGCATCATAACGTTAGAAGGGTCGTGACTTACCACATTTCCGCCGCCCGCCTGGTCGTTTAATTGACGCAAAATAGGGGCAAGTTCACGTACCGGCACGTTATAAACTGGAACCACGCGAGTAATGAACTCATCACCGTCTTGCTTGGCGCCTTCGACAACCGGAATGTTTGATGTTTTCGCATCCTTAGAACGTACCACTTTCAAAATGCCGCTGGGCATTTCTACAACGGCAAAGTCGTAAACCTGAAGTACGTTTAGGAAAAATTGATAGTACTGATCTTCATTGAGCATATCGTAGCTGCGTACGCTAATTTTGCCGCGTACATTGGGGTCCACAATAATAGTGCGCTCAAGATTTTTACCAACGATATTGATGAATTCATTGATGTCAGTATCTTTGAAATTAGGCATGTACTCAGCAGCGGTCACCGAGAAACACAGAAGCGCTGTACACATTGCTGTGCCTAAGCGAGATAATAGTTTTTGGCTAGTGCGCCTTTTCATTCTAACTTCCTTCATTTCCTAACTTGTCGATGGCTGGTTTGCGTTGCAATTTTTAGTGCCTACCTGATGACAAATGAGCCGTTACCGTTTTAGTTGTTGTTACGCCTCGGGTAAATCTAGGTATAGCGTGGTTAAACTGCCATCTCGAATAATCGTTAATTCTATATTTTGTGCATTGCGTAGCTCAGACAGTGCCTCTTGCGATTGCTGCAAGTCGGTAAGGTCTAGCCCGTTAATTTGTGTAATGACATCGCCAGCTTCAAGACCTGCCGATTTAAACAGTTCAGGCTCTTTTCCTGGGCTCACCTGGTAACCAATAAGTTGGCCTTCTTCCGTTTTTGGCGATATTGAAATAAAGTCAGTAAAGCTTGCTGGGCGTTCTCGCAGAGCTGCTGTTGCTTCTAGCGCTTCTTCGCTAAGCCCTACTACATCTTCTTCCTCTTCCTCTGGCTCAGGTCGGTTCCTTGCTTGCATTTCACGGCGGCGATTAGCTTCATCATAATCAATACCGTCAAGCATCAGGGTTTCGTTTCTCACCCCATTTTTAATGATTACACGGTCGTTATACACCTTTTGCAACGTGGCGTTGGTGCCCTCAATTTTTTCGCCTAAACCGTATACCGCTTGGCTGCCGCGGTTTTCTATAATAGCGGTGCCTGCTTCTTGGTCTGAACTTGCCACCACCCCTGTTAGCGTTAAGTTTAAGCGTGTTTCTGGTGCGTCAGTCACCTCCGCTACGGGCTCGGCTGGCTTTGCTGCCGCATTACCAAATAAATTCAGCTGTTGTATTTTGGCAATGTTGACCCCACTTTTGCCTGATGACGAAGAAATAACTGGAGCACGGCTTATTGTGGGTGTCGCAGATAGCTGAGGTTCGGGTATAATTCGCCACACAAATTTGGCAGCGAATGCAATTAAATACAGGCTAAGCAGAACCACTACGATGGTATGTAGCTGTTTTTGATGCTGGCTTAGATAAACAACCAGAGGTTGTGGGTTGGGTCTATTAAATGTCATGCTGCCACTGATGGTACTGCTTTATTATAATATAGTGAATTTTTGGTTAACCGTGCTTTAGCAAACCCATAATAGCCTAGTAAAGGTGAGGGTCACAACACTAAAGCTACACCATTACGAAATTATTACATGAGCCAATCGGAAAGCAACAATACAACACAAAACGTCAGGCTGGACAAGTGGCTATGGGCTGCAAGGTTTTTTAAAACCCGAGCCATTGCTAGAGACATGGTGCAGTCGGGAAAGGTCCAGTACAACGGGCAGCGAACCAAGCCTGGTAAACATGTAGAGCTTGGTGCCATGATTAAAGTTCCCGCAGGGTGGGATAATCGTGAAATAAAGGTGCTAGGCTTAAGTGACAAGCGCTTGAGTGCGCCTTTGGCACAAGCACTTTTCGAAGAAACGGCTGAAAGTGTAACAAAACGTGAAGAAAACCAAGCTGCCCGTAAATTGAGCGCATTTCACAGCCCTAAACCAGATCATAGACCTGATAAAAAGCAGCGACGACAGATTATTAAATTTAAGCAGCAATAGTGAGCTGCGCAACAGGATTATTTATGAGTGATTTCGATAAATTACACCGCTTCTTATTTACACAAGCTAACGTTCGCGGCGAATTAGTTCGCCTAGATGAGAGCTTAAAGAACATTGTGCACAGCTATGAATACCCTGTGCAAATTCAAACGTTACTGAGTGAAATGGCGGCAGCGACGTCACTGTTAACGGCAACGCTTAAATTTAAAGGTGAGATTTCACTTCAAATTCAAAGCAAAGGCCCGGTAAGTTATGCAGTGTTAAATGCCACTCACGAGCAAACACTGCGCGGTGTAGCACGTTGGGACGAAACACTTGAAACCCTACCTGACACGTTTTCTGAGCTATTGACCCAAGCCGTTTTGGTTATCACCATTACCCCAGATGAAGGCGAGCGCTATCAGGGCGTTGTGGCATTAGATAAGCCATCTTTAGCTGAGTGTATCGAAGGCTACTTTGCACAGTCAGAACAGCTAGCAACCAGTGTTCACCTAATGACAGATATGAGCGACCCTAAAAATGCTAAAGCGTCGGGCGTGTTGCTACAAGTTCTACCTACCGATGCAAGCGCCACGGATGTATCGCAAGCCAATGAGTTTGCTCACATCTCAAAGCTTACCGAAACGCTGACCAAAGAAGAGATGTTTTCTTTGTCGGTTGAAGACATTTTGTATCGCCTTTACCACCAAGAAGACGTGGAAATGTACCCAGCAAAAGACGTAACCTTTGCGTGCTCATGTTCTAAAGAGCGAAGCGCAGAAGCGCTGCGTCATGTGGAAAAATCTGAACTGCACGCCATTATTGCCGAAGAAGGGGCGATAAAAATGAACTGTCAGTACTGCCATGCAGAGTACCGTTTCGACAGTATCGACGTTGAAGCTATTCATAACGGTAACTTCGACGTATCGTCATCAAACCAATAACCTCTATAGGTTAAAGCCTGCCAAGAAGGTAGCGGCTTTACGTCATAGATAAAAGCACCAACGGATGCGATAGCGCTGAACGTGGTGCTTTTTTGTTTCTCCTTGCTATGATTGAAAGCTTCAAGCATGGGCTTAACACTTAACATCTGGTTAAAAAGTACTCAGTAGTAAGTGTTTAACTTTTCACCACGGGCTCCCTTATTTAATTTTTTCTTCTTTTGAAAGTTTTCACTCTTTCTTTTAAAATTTTTTGCCCGCTTTTTATTTTGAAATTCATCGATCAATACGGTCTTACAAATCCATTATTTTACATTTTTAACGAAGGAAAAGGCTTTCCTTGTAATTAATTTACAATATTTATGAAATTGTAGACGAGTAAATAGTGAGTATGTGTTTTAAAAATGCCCTTCAAGCCTTGTTTACATTACACTCGAAGAGGTGATACTTTTTTGAAAGTGCTTTTGAAAAATTACATATAGGGTAACAGCCATGACCGCAGCAGCCTCAATTCAAACGGAACTGAAAGTAACGCCACTTACTGACCTGCCGAACGCAGAACTTATCGAACGCGCTGTATTGCGCGGCGAAGGCGTTCTCGATAAAAACGGTGCACTTGTTGTTGAAACCGGTAAGCGTACCGGTCGCTCTCCAAATGACCGATTTATCGTCAAAGAACCTTCGACAGAGAAGGATATTGATTGGGGCAAGGTAAATAAACCATTCGACGCTGACAAATTCGACGCGCTGTGGGATAGAGTGGAGGCTTATCTTTCTACTCAAGAACACTTTTTATCACACCTTCAAGTAGGTTCAGATCCTGAACATGCGTTATCACTTGAGGTAAGAACGCAAACCGCTTGGCAGCACGTTTTTGCCCGTAATCTATTTATTATTCCTGAAAAATGGAATGTTAAAGGCGATACGCCGTGGCAAATCTTAAACGTGCCAGGTTTCACTTGCGAACCAGAACGTGACGGTACAAACAGCGACGGCACAGTTATCATCAACTTCGCTAAAAAGCGTGTTTTGCTAGCTGGCATGCGTTACGCGGGTGAAATGAAAAAAGCGATGTTCTCAGTACAGAACTTCCTGCTTCCAGCTAAAGACGTGCTACCTATGCACTGTTCAGCCAACGTGGGTGAAGAAGGCGATGTGACCTTGTTCTTTGGTCTTTCAGGGACAGGTAAAACCACGCTTTCAGCCGACCCTAAGCGTTTCTTAATTGGTGACGATGAGCATGGCTGGGCACCTGGTAGCGTATTTAATATTGAAGGCGGTTGCTACGCTAAATGTATTGACCTTTCTCAAAAGAACGAGCCGGTAATTTGGAACGCGATTAAGTTTGGCACTATTTTAGAAAACGTTGTGTTAGACGAGACACGCACGCCAGACTATACCGACACATCGTTAACGCAAAACTCGCGTGCAGCCTACCCGCTTTCTCATATTGAAAAGCGCGTAGCTGAAAACAGAGGCGGCGAGCCGCGCTCAGTCGTATTTTTAACCTGTGACGTAAGTGGTGTATTGCCTCCCGTTTCAGTATTAAGTGAAGAAGCGGCGGCGTATCACTTCCTAAGCGGTTACACAGCGAAAGTAGGCTCTACTGAAATTGGTTCTACAAGCGATATTGAATCAACCTTCTCAACCTGTTTTGGTGCGCCTTTTTTCCCGCGTCCAGCAGGGGTGTATGCAGAGCTTCTTATTAAGCGTGTTAAAGCGTTTGGCGCTAAGGTTTACTTAGTCAATACCGGTTGGACAGGCGGCCCTTACGGCACAGGTAGCCGTTTTGATATTCCTACTACCCGCGCCATTATCGATGCGATTGTGTCGGGTAATTTGGCCGATGTTGAAACTCAGCACATTGATGCGTTAAACCTTGATGTGCCTGTCGCCATTGAAGGCGTAGACAGCAATTTGCTTGTGCCGCAAAACACATGGGCAGACAAAGAAAAATACAACGAATACGCCGCTAACTTAGTTAACGACTTTAAACAGAACTTTGAAAAATACGACGTTAGCGACGCTATCGTTAAAGCCGGTCCGGGTAACTAAAACTCGGTTCGCCCCTTCCCAACGTTCATCACACTCAACGTGATTGATGTTTTGCCCGCACCGTGTTGCGGGCTTTTTTATGGCTGAACATTGCTACTTACCTTTGCATTAACATTTTTCACACAATGAATACGTATGTTTATTTATGTCGACACTGCCTGCCGTTATCATTTGGTTAACATAATAAGGTTTTCAGCGTGCGACGAAATTGCTTGATGCTGAAACGAAAAGAAAGGTTTTAGTATGTCGAAAAAGCACAAGCGTTCAGTTTTATCAGCCGTAGTTAGCGCAACCCTATCTCGCCGCTTATTGGCTACTTTACCGGCTCTCGCGTTGATATCAGGGAATGCGTTGGCCGTCGTTGAACAATTTTCTTTACAGGGCAACACGCTTTACATTGATACAGACACTAACGATTTTACGCTAACAGCATTAGGCAATAAGAGCTTTCAAGTCACTTACGTAACGGATAACAGCGGTAAACCCTATGAGAACCTGCCGTCTATGGCGTTACCAGAACATGTGGCGGCTAATGAACTAACCGTAGACGTATCTGATACACCTAATACCATTACGCTTACCTACGACAATGCTTCAGCGAGTATCGATAAACAAAGTCATGCAATAAGCTATTCGCTTAACGGTGAAGTGGTTACCAAAGAGCGGGACGGTCTTTCGATAAATAGCCACGGCGTGAGTTTATCGTTTGCTCTTAGTGATGATGAAAAGCTCTATGGCGGTGGTCAGCGTGTATTGGGCATGGATCGTCGCGGAAACGCCATGCCGCTTTATAACAAAGCGCATTATGGGTACACCACGTCATCGAACCAGATGTATTTTGGTCTGTCTGCGGTCATGTCATCGAAGCACTACAGTGTACTGTTTGATAACACGGCATCAGGTGAGCTTGATATGGGCAGCAGTACGCCCGACGAACTGTTGTTTTCTGCCAAAGGCGGGCGCGCCAGCTACATTATGGTGTTGGGTGAAAGCTTATCTGACACTGTGAAATCTACGGTTGCCATAACGGGCAAACAGCCGCTGCCGCCACGCTGGCTATTAGGTAACTTCGCGTCACGATTTGGCTATAAATCCCAAGATGAAGTAATGAATGTTGTGGATGCATTTAACAAGCAAGATATTCCAGTGGATGCAGTGGTTCTGGATTTATATTGGTTTGGCAAAGACATAAAAGGACACATGGGGAACTTAAGTTGGGACACTGCCACGTTCCCTGAGCCTGAGAAGATGATTAGCGAGCTTCGAGAGCAAGACGTGAAAACCGTGCTTATTACCGAGCCATTTATTCTTACTACATCAAAGCAGTGGGACAGCGCGGTAGAAAATAACGCCCTTGCTCAAAATGATCAAGGTACGCCGTACACCTTTGACTTCTATTTTGGCAATACTGGTCTTGTTGATGTGTTCAGCGAAGCGGGCCAAGACTGGTTTTGGCAATATTATGAAAAGCTAGCCGCACAAGGCGTTGCTGGCTGGTGGGGAGACTTAGGAGAGCCGGAGGTTCATCCTGATGATATTCAGCACGCTTGGAGCGAAGCAGGCCTTGGTAGTCAGACGGTGAGCGGTACCGAAGTGCATAACGGCTATGGCCATCAGTGGGCGAAAACCGTGTATAACAACTTAACTGAACTTCAAAGCGATACGCGCCCGTTCGTGCTCATGCGTTCAGGCTTTTTGGGCAGCCAGCGTTACGGTATGGTGCCGTGGACGGGCGATGTAAGCCGAAGCTGGGGCGGGCTTAAACCGCAGGTAGAACTCGCACTTCAAATGAGTGTGTTTGGTTTAGCCTATACTCACTCCGACTTAGGCGGTTTTGCAGGAGGCGACACCTTTGACGCAGAACTTTACACGCGTTGGCTTCAGTTTGGCACCTTTTCACCGGTATTTAGGCCTCATGCCCAAGATAATATTGCGCCAGAACCGGTTTTTCACGACGACCCAGTAAAGTCTATTGCGCGTGAATTTATTCAGCTTCGCTATGACATGCTGCCCTATAACTATTCATTGGCTTTTGAAAACGCGCTATTCGGCACGCCGTTAATGCGCCCGCTTGCCATGGTATTTAATGAAAATAAGTGGTTCGAAAGCGCAAAAAGCTATATGTGGGGCGATGCCCTGTTAGTTTCACCTGTGACTCAGCCGAACCAACAGACATGGGCCGTTGAGTTGCCACCTGGCATTTGGTTCGACTTTTTCTCAAGTGCCAAGTATCAAGGAGGTAAAACGGTTGATTACCCACTAACTCAGGATAATTTTCCGGTTTGGGTAAAAGCGGGAAGCTTTATGCCTATGTCTGAGGGACTTTCGCGCACAGAACATTTTGATGCTCGGGAGCTAGAAATGCATTACTGGCACGACCATTCGGTGACCTCATCGTCTTACACCTATTATGAGGATGACGGCAAAAGCCCTAACTCTGTTGAAAAGGGCTTGTACACGACGTTGCAGCTTAACGCATCGGTAGATGAGAGCGCTGATCTCACCCTGACACTTGATAGTCAAGGTAGTTATATCGGTATGCCGCAGCAGCGAAATATAACCTACGTGGTTCACGGACTCACTGAAAGGCCGCAGAAAGTATTGGTAGACGGGGCGCCTGCGCCTGCTACCTGGAGTGAGAAAGGGAAAACGCTTTCACTTGCATTTACGTGCGATTATCAGCAATCTGTAGAGATAGTGATCATGTAATAATAGCCGGTTCACTTTATGGTAAAGGGTACGGCGTGTGCGTGTACCCTTGAACATTAAAAAGATGTCTCTTCAACGATATCAACCATGGAGCTTTAATGAGCCGACTTCCCGCCACTATCGTCATTTTTGCCGGTTTTTTCCTAATAGGTAAGTTATTTCTTTTATGGGGAATACTACTACCTGATATAGCCGCCGATCTTCAGATGTCGGAACTCATCAGTGGCGCGCTTTTCTCTCTTTTTTCAGTAGGCATGATGTTAGGCGCAGTGATTGGAGGGAAGTACGCCAGTCGCTTTGAATACATGCCTTTATTGGCAGCACTATTAAGCATCAATACCGTGCTACTGCTTTTAGTGTCGGTGTTGTCGTCATGGCAGTGGTTTTTAGTATTGGCAGTATTAATAGGTGTGGTGAGTTCAACTATTTTTACTATAGGCCACACGCTTATCGCACGTATGTACGCTGAAAAGCGATTCACCATGATGGGCTTAATGGACTTTATGTTTAGCTTAGGTACCTTTGCAGCCTCGTTTTTTGTAACGCTGTTATATCTTGTCGAACACAACTGGCGCTTGCCAATCCAAGTACTCGCCGGTGTTATGATGATCTTATCTTGTTATACCTATATTGCGGCGCGCTCTCAGGCTAAAGTACTTAAAGGGCAACCGAAAGCGCCCAAAAAGACCCTGGCGTTTGGCGTCATTATCAAGCAGCCCGTGTTTATTTTTATGGCGCTACTTGCGTTTGGGTACGGTGCGGTAGAGTTTGGTAACGCGAACTGGTTTGTTAGCTATGCGCAAAACGGATTAGGGTTTAGCGGTGAGCAGTCTCGTAACTTATTGGCCTGTTTTACAGCGGGCATGGTGATTAGCCGCTTAACGTTTCCTTTTTTACTGCGCTTTGTATCTGTGCATCGCTTAATTGTTTTAATGGCGACGGCGTCTTTAGCCGGTGTGTTTACGCTTAAGCTTATGCCTAGTTTGTACGGCATAGGCGCGGGTAACCTTTTACTTGGGTTGGGGCTTGGCGGCTTGTTCCCGCTAATGTTATCTGCAGCAATGAATATCGATAGTGATAATGGGCCGGTCCTTTCCGGTATAGCTATTATTGGCAATTCAACAGGTGTACAGGTGGCGTCATTTTCTACTGGATTATGGGCAAACTTTGCGCCGCTTACCACGGCGTTTTGGGTTATTCCTATTGGCGGGTGTTTGCTGTGGTTAGCGTCTTACGGTTATAGTCGCAAAATTAAGTACCGCAACAGTCCAGCTTAACGCTGGGGTTTTAAAATAAGTGGGCGACCAGGGCTTATTTTTTATCGGGTAGTTCCGCCAAATAGGGCAGGTAAAACTCAGCGACAAGGCCTTGTTGAGGATGGTTGCGTAAGGTGACTTCCCCGTCGTGGGCTTCAATAATACGTCTTATAATGGCAAGCCCTAACCCAGACCCGGACGAATTACGCGCCTTATCGCCTTGGGCAAACGGCATGAATACACCTGCTAATTCTTCATGTGGAATGCCCGGCCCGAAGTCACGTACTTTGCAATAAACCCGTTTCTCATGGCGGTTATAAAAGCTGCTAATCGCAATTTCATCAGACCCATATTTAAATGCATTCTCAATTAGATTATCTATTACCCGCTTCATTGCAATGCGTCTTAAGGGCAACGGGGGAATAGTATTGAGTTTCAGCTCAATATGGTGCTTGTCGTCAAGGTGCCTTGCTTGAACAAGCTCAGCAATAATGGTGTTTAAATCGGTTTCTTGGGTTACTTCTTCGGTGTCATAGCGGGCATAATCAATGAACTGATCGATGATAGCGTTCATGTCTTCAATGTCGTTTACAATGCCATCTTTTATCCAGTCCTGGTCTTCAGGCAGCATTTCAGAGGCAAGGCGAATTCGGGTAAGTGGGGTGCGCAAATCGTGTGAAATACCCGCCGTCATAATGTTTCTGTCGTTCTCTAGCTGCTTAATACCCTGATTCATGCGGTTGAACGCGCGGGTAACCTGAATCATTTCGGTGCTGCCTTGCTCGCGAAGCGGCGCCGGGTGTTCACCTTTACCCACGGAAATAGCTGCCTTTTGAAGGGCAGATAAGGGGCGGGTCATACGTCGTACAAACAGCCAGCCGCCGGCTACGCTTAATATACCAATTACCATTAAATACATGGTAAGCGGTGAAATATTGGCTTCGTTTAACCCTGAAATCGGTATTGAAATCCATGTATCTGGATATCGGTTTAAAGATATCCACACAATGTAAGGGGCGTTTTCGTCGCTGGCCTGTGTGGTAGTGCTAATGCGTACGTCAGCTAACTGACTAAGTTGTTCACTAACCTGAGATGATATATAGCCATAGTAAACGGCACTTTCTAACCCGTTTTGTTTAGCAACACTTTCATCGAAGACGTGCACCTGGGTTTTTTGAAAATACCGGTCACGGGTTTCTTGGTTAGTGACGAGTAAGTCGTTGGCCAATACTGACTTAACTTGCGTCGCTAATAGGCTATTGATCTGTTGGTAACTAGGTTGAATAAAGTAATAGGTGACAGAGATGTAGGACACTATCTGATTAATGAGCAGAAGCACACCAATCAGCATAACGGTCTGGCCAAATGCACTTTTGGGAATTAAACGCATAGCTCACCGTTTCGTTGCGTCATAAGACAGCCTTTTCTAAAAAAAAGGCTTATCGTTATAATTAAGCCTTTAACACCCGCTGCATCACGCATAAATACCTATACTTGCTCACCGTCTGGAACGAAGACATAGCCTAAGCCCCATACGGTTTGTATGTAGCGTGGGTTAGCAGGGTCTTCTTCTAGCATTCTACGCAAACGAGAAACCTGAACGTCGATGCTTCGCTCTAATGCACTGTAGTCACGGCCTCTAGCTAGGTTCATTAGCTTATCTCGCGAAAGCGGCTCGCGGGGGTGAGTCACCAGCGATTTTAATACGGCAAACTCGCCGCTAGTCAGGGTTAGCGGTTTATCGCCAGCGGTCATTTCGCGGGTGGCTAAATTAAGCTTATAGTCACCGAATTCGACTATTTGAACATCTTTTGAAGGCGCGCCGGGCGCTTCGCTGCTGCGTCTGCGCAACACCGCTTTAGCGCGCGCCAGCAGTTCACGAGGGTTAAAGGGCTTAGGTAAGTAATCGTCTGCGCCCATTTCAAGGCCGATAATGCGGTCTACTTCATCGCCCTTGGCGGTAAGCATAATAATAGGCATGTCGTTTTCTTGCTGGCGCAAGCGCCGACAAATAGACAGGCCATCTTCACCGGGCAGCATAAGGTCTAAAACCATAAGATGAAAATTCTCACGTTCTAGCAATCTGTCCATTTGCTCAGCGTTTGCCGCGCTGCGCACTTGATAACCTTGCTCTAGCAGATAACGCTCTAACAGGCTACGTAAGCGCATATCATCATCAACAACGAGAATTTTTGAGGTTTCCTGACCCATAGTCATACCTTTAGTTTTACTTTTGTTTCACTATAACCACTAGATGTGAAATACAAAAGCGAGAAAGCGGCAAAAGGGGCGGTATGTTTGTTACAAATAGTGTCTAAAGAAACACGTTCTTACTCCTTCGCTTAGAAGGCAAAGGCTGAAGCGTTAGTCAGCCCTTGTGCTCACAAGTGGTTTGACGTCAATTACAACGGCATTAAGACAATGTTAATCGAAGGACGCCACGTTAAGGGCTCTCGCTTGGCCAGAACCGTTAAGCGTGTCTAAATATAACTGTGTTATAGCCTCAGTGCCGCAATGAGACTGCTCGAAAAACTGATCGCTAACTTTGCTTGCAAAGCGCTGCCAGGCGTTGGCATATTTGGTCAAGAACTCATCGTGTCCCCATTCGCTTTGACGTAATTTCACCCGCGCCGGCGCAAAGAAGATCTCTGCATCTAGTAGCTTGGGGTTGGGTTTTTCTTGTGCTTTCCAATCGGTAGCGCCGATAAGCGTTACTGCGCTTAAGTTATCGCCAAGCTGTTTAGCGAGGTTATTGATAAGCGTGCCATTGGCAGCAAAGTCGAGTAGCCAATAGCGAGAATCGTGACCAAGTTCAGATAGGTCATCATAGCTATAAACCGCATCGTAGCATTCAGAGGCTTTTACCTTATCCACATTCGCTTTTGAGGTTAGCCCAACAACGCGGTAACTGGCTTTTCGTGGCGCTTTTTTATCTTTGAGAAGTTGCGCAGTTCCTAACGCTGTTTTACTTGAAGCGCTAGAAAGTAACAAGGTTTCATCGCGAGCCTTTTCGGCGACAAAGTCACCCAGAACGAACGACGTCATATAAAGTGGCCTGAAGTTAAGTTGCCATGCTTCACGGCTAGCGTCGTAGCCGGGGTCGGCAAAGCAGCGAAGGTATTGGTCGTAAACCGGGCTGATACTTTTGCGCTTTTCGTGTATATCTGAAAAACCGTGGGGTGCAACTTTACCGGCTTTTATTACCCAGTGACTTGCCATGGGCAAATAGCCAAATACTTTTTCACCTTCTTTGATTCCGCTATGACGAGACGCCTTCACAGTAGCAAAACCCCATACAGGCACAATACCAAAGCCAGTATCGCTGCTGTCGTGACTATCTGTGGCGGGAAAGAACCCCCAATACCCCATTTTAAAGCCGAGTGCCGCATAGGTAATGTTATTGGCAGAAAAGCCAAAGCTGTCTGTTTCTAGCAATACCTCGTCTGGCTGTAAGTCACTAGTACTTAATTCCCGTTCGACGACTTTGGTATCGGCAAGGTCTTGCTGATTTATCCAAATTTGTTGGCTGTGTATTGTGGTCATTATTAAGGCCTGCTTTAGTGAAAAATAGCGAATTCAACAAAACTAGATTGGCGCAGGCTCAAAAGTATTACGACTTACGGTTTTAAATACATGCCTATAGAAGAAACGTATAGGGGGTATGCAGGTAAAAGCGGGTAATTAGCCGTCGCTATTTAGCCAATCCATCTGATGACCGGCTCGACGTTTTTTATTCAAAATGTCTTCAAGCAGCGGGGTTAAGATAAGCTCCATGGCTAGCCCCATTTTTCCGCCGGGCACAACAAGGGTATTGATCCTAGACATGAAAGCCCCATCAATCATTTGAAGCAAGTAGGGGTAATCGACGGTTTTCATTTCCCGTCTGAAACGCACTACAACAAAGCTTTCGTCTTGGGTTGGAATTTCCCGGGCGCTGAACGGGTTGGAGGTATCGACTGTAGGCACGCGCTGAAAGTTAACATGAGTGCGCGAAAATTGCGGCGTGATGTAGTGGAAGTAGTCATCAAGCCCTCGCACAATACTACTCATTACCGCTTCTCGGGAATGACCTCGGTCAGTGGTATCGCGCACAATTTTTTGGATCCACTCTAAATTTACAATGGGTACCATGCCTACCAGTAAATCAACGTGTTTTGCAACGTCATTTTCTTCTGTTTTAACGCCGCCGTGTAACCCTTCATAAAACAGTAAATCGGTGTTATTAGGCAAATCTTGCCACGGTGTAAAGGTACCTGGCATTTGGTTGAAAGGTACAGCTTCATCGAAGGTGTGTAGGTATTGTCTGAACTGGCCAGTACCTGAACTTCCGTATTCTCTAAACAGCGTCTCGAGTAACTCGAAGTCGTTGGCTTTGGGGCCAAAGTAGCTGATATGCCTGCCTTGCTCTTGGGCCTTACGAATTTCCACTTCCATTTCTGGACGGGTAAAACGGTGGAAGCTATCACCGCCGACTACTGCAGCATTAACATTTAAGTTCCTGAATATATGGCGAATAGCATTGGTCGTGGTGGTAGTACCCGCGCCAGAAGAACCTGTTATAGCAATAATAGGGTGTTTGACAGACATAGAAATTCTTTTTGGAAATGACGGGTACTAGTTATAAGCTGATGTGCGCTAAGAATCAAGGGGGGCGTATGAACGCTCACCTCGCAAATGCTGTGTGAGCCTGCGTATAATCAATTGTCTAGCCCTTTATGGTGATGCTGCAATAAGCGCACAATTAGCTTTGCCTCCTCTTCATCTAAATCCAGTAGCGCTCGCACGTGTTCAAGGTGGTGTACGTCGTGCTCACTAAGCTTTCCATCGTCCAATACGCTTCTTACCGTGTCTTTAAACCGGTCGCGCTTTAACTGCATTTGGGTGGTATAGCTTGACGATAAGATGCCTGCGGGCAGTGCATAAAAGCAAATGCCCAAAATGGTAATAAGCCCGCCAAATACCTTGCCTAACGCTGTAACGGGAACGGCATCGCCATAGCCTACCGTAGTGAGCGTGACCAGAGCCCACCACAATGAGGCAGGAATACTGCTGAAAACGTCGGGTTGGGCGGTGTGCTCGATATAGTAAATGCAGGTTGCCGCAATGACGGTAAACAGCAGGAGTACGCTGATTGCAGCAATAAGGCTATGAGATTCGTTGCGCAAAACGGTGACAAGGGTTTGCATTGAACGGGAATAGCGCCCAATTTTCAAAATTCGCAGCACCCTAAATACCCGTAAAATACGTAAATCAAAGGCCACGAACACGCTTAGGTAAAAAGGCAAAATCGCCATTAAATCGACCAGCGCCATAGGGCTTTTTATATAAGCCC